>Ga0105160_1000461_pt1 | contig 19027 bp, 25 predicted proteins | sample GXS110809BmetaG_FD_89591 | JGI IMG/M metagenome (GOLD analysis project Ga0105160, IMG submission 89591) | Hot spring microbial communities from Gongxiaoshe hot spring, China to study Microbial Dark Matter (Phase II) - GXS 110809B | ecosystem: Environmental > Aquatic > Thermal springs > Hot...
ACTTGGCCCCGCGTGCCGAGTCGCTTGCTTCATTTTCCCCATCCCGACGCCAATCTCGCCACATGACAGAACCTCTGTGTGGGGATTACGTGGGGAATTGCGTGTCGAGTGGGTGGGCGTGGAGGGGGTGAGAGACGTAGGCGTAGACCTCGAGGGTGAGTCTTGCAGTCGCGTGACCGAGGAGTGCTTGGGTGGTGGTGACGGGTGTCCCAGCTGCCAGGAGCAGGGCAGCGTGGACGCGACGGAGGTCGTGGATGCGGCAGCGGGGGACACCAGCAGCATCGCAGAGAGCATGGTGGAGGCGAGACAGGTTGTCGCGGCGGACAGGGGAGCCGGTGCGGGTACTGAACAGGAGCTGGTCAGCGTGACGAGTTGCTTGGAGGCGGCGCTTGATGAGTTGCTTGGCGAGTTGCGGGAGCGGGATGGAGCGGAATGAGGTGGCGGTCTTGGGTGGGCCGATGTGAGCAGTGCCATTGACCCAGGTGACGTTTTGGCAGATGGTGAGGTGGGAGTCGGTAACATCACAGGGGCGGAGGCCGAGTACCTCACCGATGCGGAGGCCAGTCAGGAGAGCGAGGGCGAGGACATCGGCATGGTGCGCTGAGGGAGCAGGAAGCTTGCCCTCGAGGGCAGCGAGGCACGCCTCGAGGTAGGCCTGTGCCTGCTCTCGCGACCAGATGGTGCGCCGGGTGCGCTCTTGGCGAGGCAAGGTGACGCGGGAGACCGGGTTCTCGGTGAGGAGACCGAGGCGGACTGCTTCCTCCAGGCAAGTGCGGAGGGTACGGAGGCGCTGGTGGATGGTGGCTTGTGAGAGACCTTGTTGTCTCCAGGCGAGGATGACCTGGCGCAGTTGCAGCGGTGTCAGCTGCACCAGAGGCACGGTGCCGATGGCACTGCACCAAGCATCTAGGCAGCGCTGGTAGGTCGCTGCTGTCGAGGGACTCCAGGAACCGAGTGCCAGGTACTCCTGGCACCAGGCTGCCAGGGTGCGGTGGTTTGTGGCGATGAGCTGTGCCTGCTGGTGTGCCTCAGCAGCGGAAGCACCATAGGCATAGCGGGTGCTGCCATCGGGCAAGCGCACCTTGCAGCACCAGCGACCATCCTTGCGCTGGAACGGTTTCCCGATGCGGGTGGACATGTCGTATTTCCCTTGACACCATGACACCAACCGATTCTGGCGTCGTGACGGGGATTCCGGAGGACCTTCCAAGCCGGTTGTCGCGGGTTCGAGTCCCGTCTCCCGCTCCAGAATCCCAGTCATGACGCGGAGTCAGTATAGCACACGGGCCCCCACGAGGGGCCCTTTCTGGTGTCACTGGTGTCACTGGTGTCAGCTGGCTCTGGTGTCTCTGGCATGCTGGTGATGCCTGATTCTGGAGCACAAGCCAACCTGGTGCAGTGCCTCCAGAGCTGCACCAGGTGCTCTGCCTGCAGCACCAGGAGCCGGGTAGTCCGGTGTCAGTGGTGTCAGTTGGATACGAAGACGGGCTCCGTAAGGAGCCCGCGATGTGGCGAGGGTTCTGGTTCTGTGGACTCGTAAGTCCGGTGCATCAGGCCTCCGCGTCGAAGAGCTGCTGCTCAAGGTCAACGCGGATCATGAACAGTGCTTCCTCAGCACCCCGAGGCCAGATGCCGAGTCCCTCGGCAGCCAAAGCAGCTGCGAGGAAGGCGACATCGTCCTCTGCGAGGAGAGGCAGCAGCCCCTCAGGGAGTGTCTCCTCGAGAGCAGCTTGTGCCTGTGGCACCTGCTGTGCTGCTTGCGTAGCCAGGTGTTCCCGTGTCGCGGCGTCCTCGAGGCCGAGGATGTCCGCGACAATTGCGACAGCGGTAGCTAACGACTGCTCCATTGTTCCCCTTTTCGCATCAACGATACACCAGGTGCCCTCGCTCCTACTAGTCGCAGTTACCGAAGGGCGCTGGTTGTGTCGCAATTCAAGTGTCGTTGCTTCCGACACCAAAAGACCGGCGCCAGACCGCGTCGGTCTCGGTTTCTTGTTCTTGTCACTTCACTACTCGAAGCGACAACGTGGGCAGGTGCCCTCTTCGAGAGGGCCCACTTCAGCAACTGCCCACAGGTACCCGGGAGCGAGGTACTCCCAGGTACCGTCGCAGTGGGTGCAGCGAGCACGGAGCACCACGTAGGAGTCCGGTGCAGACCTGCAGGCGTCTCCCAGTTCCGCTAGCGCGTCCTGCACCAGGTTGCGCAGTGCTCCAGCATGCCCCTGAGAGACGCGACGTTGCCATCTGAGGGCTCTGTGCAGCAGCACAGGTATCACAATACCTGAAGCTGCAGTTGCGCTCCTCACAGGGCAACCTCGAGGGCCTAGCTGCGGGCAAAAGAAAACCCCCGGGCCGTCTGGCCCGGGGGTGGAACCAGCTGAGGTTTAGTTGGCCTCAGCCGGTTCCTCAAGGAGTTCGACGTACTCCTCGTCGAACTCCTCGCAAGTCCCTTCGTCACCCGCCTGATCGCGGCGGATCGCCGCGAGCAGGGCAGCGACGGCATCGACGTAAGCCTCGAGGCGTTCCGACTGGTAAGACGGCGTACCGTCGTACCAGTGGTACGCCTTCTGGACATGCTTAAGGATTTGGAGTGCCTTTCCCAGGTGCTCTTCGACTACCGCCGAATCGAAGCGGCATTCGTGTGTGTAATAGCTTGCCCAATCGAGGTACGACTGGGCGAGCCGGATCAAACCTGTCGCCCCGGGAACGCCGGGGTCGATAGCCTCGGCTTCGATATCCTTCAGAACCGCGACGACCTTGCGAAACCACGCGTATCGGTCCAACATGGTTCACCCCTTCCAGTTTCCCCCCGGGGCCCGCCCCCGGGGTCGACGGTGCGAGCCTGAAAGGGCCCGCACCCGCTGGGGAGGGGCGACTAGGCGTCGCCCTAGAGCAGGGCAGCGTCGTAGTGCCGCCCCGCTTCCTGGCTAACGCGGTAGAGGGCTTCCTCTACCGCGACGTCCCAACCCTCGAGTTTCTTGAGGGCCAGGGCCACCGCCACGTCAGCGATGTCCTCGCTGCTGACGAAGCGATGCTTCTCCTCATCGAGAGTCGACTCGATGAGGGCGACTGCCTCGTCGATGTGACTCTTCGCCTCGGCGATGAGGTCGCCGCGGTCTGTGCCCACTTCGTTCCACAGACCGTCGACGCTCCAATCGACGGCGCGGGGGATCACATTGAGAACGCGGAACACATCGTAGGTGACCATTGCCCTACCTCCTTCTGTCTCTCCGCGAGGGGCCCGCCCCCTCGCCGGTGACTCTATCGTAGCACACTGTTGACGCCGTGTCAAGGGTTGCGACAGTGATTCTCGAGGCAACTGCGTCACCCCGTTTTCCGCGACACGACACCGAAGTTGCCTCTTGCTCACTGCGCCCAGAACTGCTACCAACCGCCTCAGACTGCCAGCATCATCACCGCCGAATCACTGCGATTGCGCCGCTTCAAGCTACAACTTGGTAGGGTGGGGATGAGCGAGGCATGCGCCGTTTGAGCAGCCAGAGGCGAGGCAGCCGCCGCTTGAGGCGCAGGCTGCGCATCCGAACCCCCTCCCCCCACCCGGCACCTTACCCGGCACCGGCTCCCGACGCGGCGCTAGACCCCTCTCCGTTGTAACCCCAACTTTTCGCCCTCCTCTTGACAAAACGCACCAGGCTCCTCGCCTGGTGCTGCTGCTCCTGTTGCCACGTTAAGCAGTCTGTGACTCGCGTCTGTCCTCGTCGCGGATCACTCGTGAGGCGATGTACTGGAACACGCTATCCAGTGCCTCGCCGAAGGAGATCCAGGCATCGTTGACGTCATCGAGTCGCTGGAACGCTTGCCAGGTGTCGCCAGCGTAGACAAAGGCTGCTACTGTCTCTTGTAAGCGGCTCAGCTTCTCGATGAGGAGCCCGTCGGCATCGAGAACCGCTTGACGGTTCCGGCGCTGAGTGCCCACTCGATCCCCCTCGCTTCCATCCCACACACGATGACTGGATGCCCGCAGTCATCCCGGATCTCTCGGATAGTGCCATTCCCCAGGATGGCTTCGTACCCAGCATCGCGGACTCTCGCCACATCGAAATCGACCTGTCTCCCCCGCTTCCGCCACTCGACGAGGAGTCGCGTCGCAGTCTCAGTCTCGAGACGACGTATAGTAGCGCCACGCTTCATGCTCTGCTCCTTCCACCTGACAGGGATGCGGTTCGAGTGACCCACGGTACTGGCACCGGCAAGCGGGGAGTTCGCCCCGATCCTGGAACACCACCAGTGGCCTGGCAACTTCAGCGAGCCACGCTTCCACTTCCTCGCGTGGGAACCGTTCCACCGTCACCAATTCTCTCTTGACTGCACCGTCACGGTACGGCGTGACGTACCAGATCTTGAGCGCAGACACAGGGTACCCATTCGTCTCGAGGAGCCACCGGTAGACATTGACCTGGAAGACATGCTCCAGCTTCGGCAAGTCCCGAAACCGCGACGTCAGCTTGATGTCGTAGACAGTCCCCGTCTCCGCATCGTAGTAGTCGCAGGTACCCTTGACGGGCACAGGGATCCCATCGACACGGACTTCCCCCTCGAGGAAGAGTTCCGTAGTCTCCCCTCGCAACACGGCTGCATGGAGTGCACTGCCGAGGAGAGCTGCCCAGGTATAGTCGATCCTGACATAGTAGGGCACCACCGGCTTGAGGATGCGCAGCCGCGGGCACTCCAGTGCTTGCGACGGCGAGACCCACAGCCCATCGGTTCTTCGAGTCACCTGGTGTTCCAAGGCTTCCAGAGCGAAGAGTGGCCACCCAGCGAAGTGCCCCGTTTCAGCTGCTTGCTCCCTCGCTTGCGTAAATGGGATACACGCTCCCTCGATTATCCACCCGACTGCTGGCATCTCGTATCCTCTCTCGTACCCACTGGTGCCACTGCTCTCGTGGGAGAAGCAGCAACGCTTCCGACACGTCCTTCCCCTGTCGCCACCGCCAGCGGCGAGCCCGCTGTCCCAGCTTCTGACGTAACAGTTCCCAGGCTTGTTCTCCCGCTTCGTCCTGATCTGTTGCTACGTAGACCTCGCAGTAGCGAGGCAACACGCGGAGCACATCACCAGTCGCCTTGGCTCCAGCTGTCGGTGTCAGAGCATCGCACCCGAGTTCCACCAGCAACATGGCATCGAGTTCCCCCTCGCAGATGACCACTGGCCCCCTCCCAGGACTTGGGCGGAAGAGCAAGCAGCCTTGCCCACGGGGGTTGCGGTACTTGGGCGCTTCCTCGCCGAGGAAGAGGTCATCGCGACGAAACCGCACCCCCGTGACTCGTCTCCCGTCCCAGACGGGGATCACGAACCACTGCCCCGTGTGTCCCACGCGATACCGCTGGAGCATCCCTCGCGTGATCCCACGCTTGGCGAGTACCAGCTGGCGGAACTGCATCGGCCCCTCGAGGAGGTTCCAGTGCCAGAGGTGGAGCAGCCGCTGCCACCGCTGGTCAGCTGGTTGCCCCAGCTTCCCCTGCTCTCGGCTCCGCTCCAGAAGCCCCGGTTCCAGAGCAGCGAGGTCGATGCGTCCACAGCCACCGAAGCAGTAGGCATGCGTCTCGTAGATGGCCAGAGACGGCGTCGAGTCGTCGTGGAAAGGGCAATGGATCAATCGCGGCATCGCGTCACTCCCACGAGTGCCCCCACGCAGCGTCCACGAGGATCGGTACCTGGTCACCGAGGATCTCGGAAGCGGCGCATATCATCTCTTCCTGGACGAGAGCTGCAATCTCCTCAGCAGCTGCCGCAGGCACCTCGAGGACGAGTTCGTCATGGACTTGCGCTACCGGAGCCAGGTGCCAGAGTCGTGCCATCGCCAGCTTCATGCAGTCAGCAGCGGTACCCTGGATCGGGTGGTTCCCTGCTTGCCTGCGAATGGTTGCTTCGTCCTCCTCGCGGAACCAGCGTCGCCTCCCCGTCGCTGTCACCGCGTACCCACATCGCAGAGCCTGTTCTCCACAGTCAGCGAGGAAGTTTGCAGCTTGCTGGTACGTCTCGCGCCACGTGTCCAGTGCTCGCCTGGCTTCCTCCAGGCTGATCCGGATGCCTTGCGCTGCCAGTTCCGTGACGAGGCGACGAGGCCCCATCCCGTAGAGGGTGCCGAAGTTGACTTGCTTGGCCACCTTGCGTTGTTGCTCCGTCACGGCTTCTTCTGGAACACCGAAGATCCGTGACGCAGTGAGGGCATGCAGGTCTCGCCCCTCACGGAATGCCCGCTGCATCTCGCGGTCACCAGAGAGAGCAGCAGCGATACGCAACTCGATTTGCGAGTAGTCACAGGAGAGCAGGACGTGACCCGGCTTGGCCACGAAAGCTCTCCGGAACCCCGCTTTCTTCGGTTGCGCCATGAGGTTCGGGTTGCGACAGGATGCTCGCCCTGTCGCTGCCCCGATCTGCTGCCAGTCCGGGTAGATGCGCCCTTCCTCCGTGTGCTCCAGGATCTGTTCTGCGAACTGCACCAGCTTCTCGAGTTCGCGCCAGCGCAGGATCCCGCGGATCACGTCGTCAGTCACGTTGTCGAGACCGAGGGCCGCCTTGAGGGTGCGACTCTGGGTATCCGACAACGGGTCGAGACCACGTTCCGCAAAGAGGTCAGCGAGTGCTGCTCCCAGTTGTTCCGGTGACCCCAGGTTGATCACGGCATCGAGGTTGACCTTGGGGACAGGAGGACGCGGGTGCTCCTGGCGGAACCGTTGCCCACAGCGCTTGAGGAACTTGTCTCTCCCCGCTGGTGTCGCGAACCAACTCGCATACTCGTCCTCGCTGACGGGACGCTTGCCCAGCTGCAACCCGACCCACTCCTGAGCCCCACGAGAGCGGAGGACAGGGTCTGCCTGCGCTGCGTCCCAGAAGCGTGACTGTTCCGCCAAGTACTCCTCGAGACGCTCTTCCCACTCCGCCAGCTTCGCGAGGGCTGCTTCCTGTTTCGCCACACGCAATTGGTAGACACGCTTGGTCAAGGCATCCTCGAGGACAGTGGCCACAGCACCCCGCTCCGCTTCCCAGGTTCCTCGCAACTCGGCGACGATGTCCAAATCGACACCGATCCCATTGCGCTGGAGCGCAAAGAACCCACGAGCAGCCAGGTGCTCGAGTGTCACCACACGACGCAGCTGGTAACGGTCTACCAGTACCCGCTGTCGCTCCATGATGGGCAAGAGGACAGCAGCATCGAGGCCCGCATAGGCGACCTGCTCCTGACTCAGGTCACTGCCATCGAAACTGGTCTGCCACTGCTTGTCCAGCGTCAAGCCGAGATAGCGTTTCGCAGCACCAGCCAGTGTCGCGTCCTCCGCTTGCAGCAACTGCTCGACCAGCTTCGTGTCCCAGAACCAGTCCGGGTACCCGCACCCGTAGACGACATCGAGGAAGACGAGGTCGAAGATCCCATTGTGCACCACGACACCACGCGGGAAGACGACAGTCTGGAGCCATGTCTTGACCCGTTGCGCATCGTGACTGCGGACATCGACTACCGTGACAGTGTCCCTGGTCGCGATGCTGACCACGACCACCTGGTGCTGGCGTGGGGAGAGCCCAGTGGTCTCGATGTCGAGACCGACTGGGCTCTCTGCCTCAAGCTGCGGTAACTCGCTGCTGTAGCTGACGCGCATCCCACAGTCCCCCAACGACTTTCTGCACCAGCTCGGCGACAGGAGCCGGATGTAGTACCAGGTCAGCATCCTCCGGGACGATTTCGTTCTCCGAGTGGTGCAAGGCGAACTCCTCTGGCAACGGCTTGTACGACCCCAAGAGGTAGACGACGTAGAAACCCCGTTCACGACACCAGGCGAGTTCGTTCTGGAAGCGGAGGTCATCGATGATGATGCCACCGTCACCAGGCCAGCGGTTCTCCAGGAGCTTGATGAAGATCTCGGCATCGTAGTCCCGCAAGACTGTCCCCACTTGCTGGAGGACACCACGCGGATACGGTTCGCGGAACCCCCACAAGCGGCACGCTTCCTTGAGTGGCGTACTGAAGCTGTACTGCGGTAAGGAGAGGAGCGAAGCGAGTTTCTTCGCTAGTGTTGACTTGCCTGCTCCGCTCTTTCCTGCAAGAGCGAGACGAGCTGACCGCAATCCCTCAGTTCCGAGTAACGTATCTCCCATTTCTCACCTCGCATCCGTACTGGTGGCCGTGAGACGATCCGCTTGAGAAAATCCTCTCGCGTCGCCCATCCCACGACATCGAAACCGTCCAGTGGTGTCCACCCCTCCTCTCCAGCTGGCCAGACGAGGACATACAAGTCGGCGACGAGTTCTTCCCAGAACCGTAACCCTCGGGTAGCCAGATCCGTGTTCCGCACCCGGCGGAACTTCACGTCGATTGTCCGGCCATAGGCTGTCTCCCGCGGGAGGACGAGGTCGATACCACCATCGCCACCCGGCAACACCTTCACCTCATGCTTGCAACCGAGGAGCGAAGCGACACAACGCTCTGCACACAGCGAGTAGAGCCGCGATGCCAAGCTACTCACGCCCCAATTGGTATTGCCGAAACGTCTCTTGCTGCACTCTATCGCTGCAGCCACCTGCGCCAGCTCCAAAACCTCCTCAGGAGGAAGCGTCACCAGCATCTTCCACCAGCTCCACCCACGCTTCCAACGGGAGGATCACGTACACGGCTCCACGCCTGTACCCTGAACCCCCAGTGACTGCAATCGCCCACCGCTTCCCCGTTTCCCACTTCCGCTGATATCCGTACATTTGTTCTAGCCACGATTTCAGTTCATCGGTGCTGCGGAGGACAAGGCCACGACGATACTTGGCTTCGATGCGCCAGTTGCGCCACTCGATGTCACCGTCGTGACCAGGCCAGCGGTACCCACCGAGCCGCTTGGCCAGTCGCTTCTCGAACTCGTACCCACGTCGCCTCCCGACGGGCTTCCGCCGGAAGAGCACCACAGTATCGTTGTCACTTTCTGCCGTTCCGTCAAAGGTGCGGAAGTACCAGGACTCAGCTTTCGCTAGTGACCTCTCCTCCTGGTCACCACGCGGGACGTCAGTGTGCTGCACCGTCTGGGTGACCTTACGCTGAGGGCGCTGCGGCATCTTGGTGTCAGCGAAGCGGACTGTCTCAGGGTAGAACCAGAGCCGGATCTCGCCCACTCGACCACTGCGGGCTTTGGCGACGATGAGAGTGGCATCCTGTGGCAAGCCACTCGCTGCTGCACTGAAGCGTGGTTCGCGCCAGAGCAACCAGACGTTGTCCGCATCCTCCTCGATGCGCCCTGACCCACGTAGATCCGAGAGGTCAGGCAACCGCGACTCGTTCCTCCCACCAGTCCGTTCCTTGGCTACCTGACGGTTCAACTGGGAGACGAGGAGGATGGGGATGCCGAGTTCATTCGCCAGATCCTTGCACCCTTGCGATATCGCCGACACCCTGCGGTACTCGTCCTCGATGACGCCATACGACAGGCGTTGCAGGTAATCGATGACGACGAGGACGACACCACGCGTCGCGTGGTAGGTACGCACCAGAGTTTCTACCTCGTTCCAGTCGAACCCGCGACCTGCTTCGATGACCAGGACGTCCTCGTATTCCGCCAGGTCAGCCAGTGCTCCTCGCCACGCTTCTCGTTGTTCCGGCGTCGCTCTCCCCCACTCGATGTCGGACAAGCTCACGCCACTCCGCTGCGACGCGACCCGCGCCACCAGTTGCGCTGCCGTCATCTCGGGACTGATGTAGAGTACCACTCGCCGGTGGCGGCCTTCCCGCTCCGCTTCCGCGATTTCCCACTCAGCAGCGTGGACAGCAATGGCTAGGCTCAAGGACGACTTGCCATGCGAGGTTCTCGCTGCGAGTACCGTGACTTCCCCACGACGCAACCCACTGGTGAGAGCATCGAGAGAGGGAAACCCCGTCGGTACCCCACGCGGTTTTCCTGGTTCTGCTGCCCAGCGAGCCTCCTCCTCGAGGAGGATGGCGACGACAGACCGCAGCGTCATCAGCTGTTCCACTTCCGCAAGATGTGCACCAGAAGACCGATGGGATTCTTGACGTCCTTAGCCGTCTTGACACGCTGGAGAGCACGCTCCAGTTGCGCTTCGTCGCGAGCCAGCGACGCGACGACCTCCAACGTCTCCGGTTCGACAGCGACACCGAGGATGTCCTCGACCATGAAGGCGACTGCCGTCGGTGTCAGCTTCGGCCCCTTCCCATTCGGTGTCACCACCGTGATCCGCTGCTTGCGCAGCTCCTCCAGCAAGAGCGCGATGAGTGCCACTTGCATCCGCTGCAAGCGCGGTGTCTCGATTCCCTCGAGTGCCTGTGCCAGTTCAAGCACTTCCTCAAACACCTTCGTCTCCACTGTCTTCCCCCTTCAGGTAGGTCAAGAGTGTCGCCTTCCGCAAGCGCAACGCTTTGGCTGCCAGTTGTGCCGAACCGACAATCCGGTGGACGATGCGGACTCTCTCGCGAAACCGCTCCGTCGCTTGCCGCGGCACCGGTGTCCGCGGGTAGCAGAGTCCATCCTGTTCCCCGACTTGTCGCAAGCCGACGACGACGTCCCCGTAGACTGTCGCGATGTCGTCGAGGAGTTTGAGGGAACCAGGTAGCGAGAAGAAGGACGACAGGATCACTTCCGCTTGCCGGTTGATTGCCATGGGGACAGCACCGTGACGGCGAGACAGGACGGAGAGACCATCGGCTGTCTCCGCATCGAGACCATACGTCTCCACGAGGAGCTGGCGGACTGAGACCAGGCGCCCCTTCTCGAGTCGCCAGAAGCGGTGGTACCCCCACAGGAGAGACCGCAAGAAGGACAAGAGGGCGAACACGAGATAGGAGACGGGAGCATCCTCACCCATCCGGTACACCGAGTCGAGGTACCCCTGCGTCAAAGGGTCACCAACACTATCCGGGAAGTACTCCGGGTCACGAGAACCGAGGAGGATTGCCAAAGCTTCGTCTTCAGCTGACGGTGCTGTCGTCTCCAGTTGCTCGCGTTCCCACCAGCGTGGTGGCAGTGGCATCGGGCCATCGCCGAGGAGAGCGAGGGCGATCTCGCTTGCCAGTTCCCGGTAACTCGGGAACGCTTTGGCCACCAGCGTCTCGAGGCGCTTGAGGAAACGTTCCCGGTGCTTCCGGTTCCACTTGATACCAGCATCCTCAGCCTGTTGCAGCTGTTCGACCAGTGCCAACAGTTCCGCCGCTGCATCCATCAGGATCCTCCCTGCTTCGCGCAGCGGTAGCAGAGCAGGTAGCCGCGGATCCGCTTGGAGACCTCAGCCGACTTCTCGGACATCGCAACACCGCACCGAGAGCACCGGTTCGGCTCTGCTGCTTCCTCTGTCTCGTTGTCCTCGATGTCAGCGAACTCCTCCTTGAGATTCGCATCGAGGTTCAAGGCATCAGCCAGGGCCCTCGCCTTCGCCCTCGTATGCGCCAGTCGTGGCGCGTGGACAGCGACACCGCGGTTCGCATTTTCGACACTCGCGTCCCCGACACCATGGAAACGCACCAGCGTCCCATCTGGTTCCCGGAAGACCGCGTAGACTTCCGCGACCCAGTAGACGACTTCGCGCTTCCCATCAATGGACGGGACACGGTAACACTGCAGCGGCGCCGCCTGCTCGAAACCCACGAGACCGTGCTGGTAGGCCAGGTTGAGGACGTCCCGATACCGGTAGACCTTCGTTTCTTGCCCACCAGCACGGATCGTGGTCTTCGGGAGATTATGTTGCGTCCTGTCGTACCGTGCCACCGGTTCCTCCTTCCTGGACTCACTGTACCTAACGAGAACCATGGTGTCAAGATCTGACGCCATGACAACCTTGTTGCAGCTAGGCAGCCTGAGTAGAATGGGAGAAGATGACAACGCCAGGTACTGACGGGGACAGCACCTGGTGCAGATGGAAGCAAAGCAGTGACTCCACTGCTCCCCGACTGCCGGTCAAATCGGCGCGAGCCAGTTGGCTCGGGAAGTCAGCGACCTGGAGTGTGCAACAGGAGACCGAGTGCTGCTGCCTGCTGGGGCAGTTGCCCCAGGAAAAAGCGACACCGGTACCCGTACTGACCCTGCTGCGGGGGCCGGTGACTCGGCGGGTGACGCTCAGCACGCTGGACACCCGGCAAAAACCAGCGGCTCGTCGCAGGGCGGGATCGGGAAGTACGACGGGGTTCTGGGATCTTTCCCGAATGGGGTACCAGGGGCGGGGGGACATGATGGTGTCTCTGTTGCAAGGTGCCGAGGCCTGTGATGCCTCGGCCCTGGGAACCGTGGGAAACCAGGGTTAGCGAGGAGGGATCAGGTGCAGGAACTCTATCACGAGGTAACGCTGCCAGGTGGCTGGGTGTACCGGGTCATCAGCAGCGACGGGTACACCAGTTACCGAGTCATCAGGCGTGACGGGTGGGTCGGGCTCTTCTCCCGGCGTCATGATGCTCTCAAGTGGTTACAGGAGGACGATAGTGTCCAAGAAAACCAGCAAGAAGCCGAAACTGGGGACTGGTGAGCGGTTCCGCCAGCTGGTGGCAGAACTCAGTCGCAAGGGTGCCAAGGATCCGGAAGCACTCGCAGCAGCCATTGGCCGCAAGAAGTACGGCAAGAAACGGTTTCAAGAACTGAGCCGCAAGGGGCGAAACGGCTGAAGCAGCTTCGCGAGGGAACGGTGACCCTGTTCAGGAGACGGATATGGGTCTAGCTGTACTCCTTCTCGCAGCACTGGCGTTCTCGCTCTTGTCGTTCTGCACCCTGATGTTGCTCGTTGAGTTCTGGAATACCTTCGACCTCGTGGCCACACTCGCGTTCATTGTCTCCTGTCTGGCGTGTACGGCGTTGTCCGTTGCGGTTGGATAGAGGACGCCAGAGTAGCAGAGGTCAACGCAGCAGACAGTGGCAGGTGTTGCAGTGGGTTGCGCAGGAGGAGAGCAAGGCATCATGACGGAGCAGTCGTGCAATTGTTGCTGCTGCACTGGTGACCGCGACCCAGTGCAGGAACTCCAGCAGTTTGGTATCAGCGTCGAAGACCACCCAGAACTGCGCCATGTACTCGAGAAGTACCCTGACCTCGTTCCCTTGTTGCAAGGAGCTGCACGGTTCCTGCACCACCGTCTGCCACGAGTTGCGCTTCACCTCGAGTGGTACTGCGACCCTGAGATTCCAGAGGATACGTACCCGGTCATCCTGGTGCGCATCCCATCCTACGAGGATGAAGCAGAGATCCGTAGTCTCATCTCTGCAGTGGAAGACGCCAACATGATCCTGAGTGTTGCCTCCCACTGGGTCATGGCAATGGCGGACTTCCATACGGGTGTCGCCAGTGTCTCTTGACTGCTCCGAGATACGATACACGATGCTGTCCTGGAGCTACTCGCTCTGCAGCTGGAACTGCTCCGGGGCGAGGTGACAGAGGAGCAGGGGTGGCAGTGGCTCATCGACTTCTTCGAAAGTGCCAGTGCCTCGGCACTGGTTCTAGCGAGAGAGCAGGGCATGCTGTCGTGAACCAGCAGGCTCAAGCCGTCATCGTGTCTTGTACGCCACGGGAGAGGATGGCGATCCATCGTGAGACCACGGAGTGACCTCGAGTACACGCGGTTCTATCCGGAGATCCGGAAAGTAAACTTCGCTGCGAATGCGACACTGAGTGACCCCGTTGACCTCGATGGGACGACGCTGGTGGGGATGATCTTGCCGGACAATTGGGACACCGCTCCAGTCACCTTCCAGGTCTCCATCGATGGTGTCAACTGGTTCAACCTGGTCAAGCAGTCCGGTACTCTCGTCCAGACTGGCCAGACGGGTGGTCGCTACTATGTCTTCGAGCAGCAACCCCTGACCGGTATCCGGTTCATCCGCTTGCGCAGTGGCACCGACTCCTTACCTGTCCCGCAGACTGGTGACCGCGTCGTCCTCCTGGTCTGCCGCGCACAAGACTGATGGGAATCCCGATGCGAGTGATCCGGCGCACCACGACTGTCGAAGCCATCCGCCTCGCTCACCCGACCATCGTCGAGGCACCGGCTGGCGACTTCCGCGGGAGACCAGGTGACTGGCTGGTGGTGACGAGTGACGGGGAACAGCTGGTCGTCAGGGACGAGGATTTCCGCAAGTGGTACCAAGTGACGAGTCCAGCGGAGGAGACGCTCCTCTGGCGCTTGCGCCGCATGCTCCACACTGCTTTCCAGGTGGCAGTGACCTTCTGGGGCGAGCAGGACACGAAGGTGCAGCGACTGGCTGACCTCCTCCTCAGCCAAGAGCTGCAACGCGCTATCCAGCGTGTCAAGCAACGGTTCCACCAGCACTTCACGGCGCTTCTCGGGAGCAGCGAGGCTGCGACGCAGGCCCTCTCCCGCTTGGAACGGGAGACACCGGACACGCTCCTCGTCTTCGTCCTCGACGACCTGGCTGGACACTACGACGACGAGGACGCCAGGAGAGTCGCTGAGATGGTGGTGAGCACATGACGAACCTCGAGGAGATCCGCCCTCTCCTCCGTCAACCTGTCGAGACGAAGAAGCGAAAGAAGGCAGCAGTGAAGAAGCGACGCGTGGTCAAGCGAGAAGAGACCAAGAACTTCGTCGTCGAGGACTACCGCAACCCGCCGAAGAAGGACATCAAAGGGTACCGCAGCATCAAGCAACCGGATGGTACCGTGGTGACTGTCGCCATCATGAAGAAAGCTGGCCCGCGTGGTGGCAAGACACGCGTGACCAGCGTCAAGAAACCGAAGCGGAAAACATGACCACTCAGCGTCTCTTCTCGACCATGAGCTGACCGAAGTGTTTCTGCACCAAGTTGTGGAACTCACTGGTCGCACCAGGGCTCCAGTAGGCGAAGATGGGTTCCAGGTGCACGGCCAAGCGACGTCGCTGTTCTGCATCCAGTCGCCTCTCGATAGTCGCCAGTTGCCGCGACAGCTCACCGACCTCTTGCGACGGAGCGATGTCCGCTCCCGTCAGTGCCGCGATGGTCTCCAGGCTGACTCCGAGGAAGTTCGCCAGCTTCACCGCGTCACGCAGGTCGAGTTGCGGGAGCAACCCGGATTCCAACCGGTTGATGAAGTGGTGCGGGAGACCCACCTTGCGCCCCAGCTCCCGTTGCGAGATACCGAGGCGTTCCCGCAAGTCGCGGAGGAGGGCACCGAAAGCGGCCAGGTTGGGGTCAACGCGCCGACCACGTTGTGCTTCTGTGGTCACTTTTGCCACGGCTTCCCTCCTCGTCTTCACACTAATCTATGCCAACGCGTCAACGTTGTCAACTGTTGTAACGGAAAGGTGAGGCGATGAGACCGACAGTCTTCGGTGCTGCGCCAGGTTCGAAAGAGTACCTGCGTCGGCAGAAGGCGCTCCTCGACTTCCTCGCTCTCGGCCCAGCCCGGAGCATCGAAGTCTTGTGGCAACGCTACGTCGATGTGCGGCGGCAGGATCCCAAAGGGGTGCTGGGCATCCGGGAGACGGTGCCGACGACCTCGAAGGGGACACTCTACCGGTGGGCCAAGGAAGACCGCTGGTACGAGCAAGCGGCGGCCTATGACGCAGAAGTGGCCGAGAGGGAACGACGAGAAGTCGAGAAAGTCCGCCAGCGGGTGCTGGAGGAGATGGCACTCTTCGCCCCGGCTGTCGTCGAGGAACTCCGCAAGATCATCCTCGAGGGGAAACCGGAACTGAAACTCAAGGCTATCGAGACCTGGCTTGACCGCCTCGGTATCGTGAGGTGGAGTGTCCCCGAGGTCACGCGGAAGCAACTCGAGCAAGCGTCCCGGCAACGAGAACAGCAGCAACAGGAAGTCTCGCTCATCGAGTCGGTGCCACCGGAGGACGCTCCGGAAGAGGTGTGGGCCGCGTGGCTGGCCAAGTTGCAGGAGCAATCCTAGATGCGACTCCCTGACCACCCACCGACGCTCAGAGAACGCGGGATCCTCACGGTTGCTGCCCAGAAGGATCCCAACCTGCGGCAGGCGATCCGAGAGCGCTGCCGCCGTGACCCCGCTTTCTTCATCAACTTCGCCTGCTGGACATTCGACCCACGCAAGGAGAACCCGCATATCCCCTTCATCCTCTATCCCTACCAGATCGACCTCATCCATTGGCTCGAAGAAAGGTTGGTGCAGAAGGAAGACGGGGTCATCGACAAGAGTCGCGACATGGGGGTCTCCTGGGTCATCATGGCTTGGCTCCTCTGGCACTGGCTCTTCGACGAGAGTTTCCAGGCCCTCATCGGGTCGCGATCCGAGTACCAGGTTGACAACCGGCTCATCGACTCACACTTCGGCAGGCTCGAGTACCTGATCCAGCGCTTGCCTTCTTTCCTCAAGCCGCAAAAGTTCTCCTTCCGGCAGCACCGGCACCACATGAAGCTCGTCAACCCGGAAAACGGGGCTGCCATCAAAGGGGAAGCCAGTCACGGCAACTTCGGGAGACAAGGTCGTTTCAATGTCGTCTTCTTCGACGAACTCGCCTTCTGGGACAAGGAACGACAGTTCGCAGCTTGGCGCTCTGCTTCCGAAGCGACCAGGACACGGATCGCCGTCTCGACTCCCAATGGTGCCGAGAACCTCTTCTACCAGCTCGTCCACGAGGGCAAGACACCTCACCTCCGGATCCACTGGTCGCTCCACCCGGAGAAGGATGAGGAGTGGTACGAAAAGCAACGCCAGCGCCTCACCGACGTGGAGCTGGCAGCCGAAGTCGACATCTCTTACCACGCTGCCGACTCGGAACTGGTCTATCCGGAGTGGCAGGATGTCGTCTTTACCGAAGTCTCCTACTGCCCATCCTGGCCACTCTACGTGTCCTGGGACTTCGGTTTCGATACCAGCTGCTGTATCTGGTGGCAGCGCGACCTCGAGACAGGTCGCGTCGTCTGCCTCGATGCCGTAGAACGCAAAGGTGTGACTATCGACTGGTTCGTCCCTTTCTTCACCGGCGAGATCCCACCTGACCGCTTGCACCTCTACACGGTGGAAGACCGAGCCAAGGTCGAGGCGCACCGTGGCTGGGGACATGCGGTGCACTTCGGTGACCCCGCTGGTGGCAACCGACATGTCGGCACAGGCCTCTCTGTCCTCGATGTGTTGCGGAACCACGGGATCTACGTCTATACGAACAAGCAGGCTCGCGATTTCGTGACCAGGCGCCACATGACGGCCATGGGTCTCCGCGAGACAGTCTGCAACATCGCGGATGGCCCAGTCTCTGCTCGTATCGTCGATGAACGGATGCGGGCAGCGCGAAAAGGGAAGGACGGCAAGCCGCTCCACGATGTCACCTCGCATATCCGGAGTGCTGTCGAGTACTTCTTCGTCAATGTTCCCCCATTCCGGAGACGCGAGAGGCCACAAGCGGCACGTCGCCTCATGCGCTACGATGTCCTGTTTGGAGTGAGGTGAGCTGGTGGTACTCCCGATACCAGGTATGCCGGGAAAACCAGAAGGTGACCCGGAACTGGACTTGCACCAGATCGCGCTAGCGGAAGCACTAGCGTCCCTCCAGTCCGAAGTCGAGCAACCGCAGCAACGCAACCGGCGGCAGCGCAAGGCGTCACGCAAGCCGAGTTCGGATATGATCTTGCGAATGGCTCGCCGGGCTGAGAACTTTTGGTCAGAGCGCGACACGCGCATGGACGAGGACTTCGCGCTCTACCAGAACAAGTTCGTGAGCCAGAGTCGCTTCTACGACGCGCTCCTCGGCAGCAATACGGCAACGAGTACCAGTGGGGAAGTCATCACGCGGAATATCCCTTGGGTACTGGTCGAGAAGGCCGCTTCGATCTTGGGGAAAGCGAACCCCTCCATCGATGTCATCCCGCAAGACCCCCGCCTGCGGGACGCAGCACAGCGAATCGAGGATTTCTTGCGCTGGTGCTGGGAAGTCTGGAACCGGCGCTGGATGGCGACGCTCCACGGCCCCATCCTCCGCGACATCGCGCATTTTCTCTGTCTCCGCGGGTGGGTGACGATCCGAGTCCGCTACGACCCCGATACTCCAGACGGTGACCTTCCGGTCTACGTGGAACTGGCTGACCCGAGACAGGTCTACCCTGTCCTCGGTTCCTCAGGACTGAGGGCCGTCATCCACAAGCGGTACATCACTGTCGGGGAACTCCTCGACGAGTGGCCCGAGGCAACCAAACGCTTCGGTGAACGTGATGAAGACGACATCGTCGAGGAGATCGCCTATTACGACGATACCTGGCATGCCGTCCTCGTCGATGGGCAGTGGGTCAAGCAACCGACGCGTCACGATTACGGATTCATCCCCTGGGTCGTGGCGACTGGACTCGGTTCTCCTGTGAGGGCAACGACCAACGACAAGGACAGCTGGGTACGCGACGTCGGGCAGTCGATCTTCTCCGGTATCAAGCAGTCCTACTTGGCTCTCAACCGGCTCCTCAGCCAGCTCGCGACGGAAGTCTCCCGCGTCGCCAACCCACCGACAGTCTACTACTACGACCCAGCTCGCCCCGATGAGCCGCGGCGCATCGACCTCGATGCGGGGGCGACGAATTTCTTGTACTTCGACAGGGAGCGGGTGGAGATCCTGCAACTGACGCCCAATCCTGCCAATTCCGCACCAATCATCAATGCTCTCATGGATGACATCGAGAAGGGCGGGCTGCCTGGTGTCCTCTGGGGAGTCGGGCAAGGGTCTGGTTTCGCCTTGTCCTTGCAGGCCGATGCGGCGATGGACACGCTGCAGCCACTGACGCAGACGATGGAGCGGATCATCGAGGAAGTCAATTACCGAGCCCTCGAACTCATCAAGAACTTACATGACCGCCCCATCGGCTACTTCACGCGAGACCCAGTCACTGGAGTTTGGCGATCCGGTATCGCGGTGACACCGGATCTCATCGATGCTGTCGGGACACGCAGTGTGGTGCGCTTGCGCAAGGTGCAACCGCGTGACCGCGTGGCCATGGCGCAACTCGCTGCGATGTTGACGGACAAGAAGCTCATCTCCCTGGAGACAGCTCGCGACGAGTACCTCGGTCTCGACAACCCGCAGCGAGAGAACGAGAGAGTCCTGGCTGATCTGGCGTACCTCGACCCGGATGTCACCAAGGAAGTGCTGATCCC
>Ga0105160_1000462_pt1 | contig 19025 bp, 15 predicted proteins | sample GXS110809BmetaG_FD_89591 | JGI IMG/M metagenome (GOLD analysis project Ga0105160, IMG submission 89591) | Hot spring microbial communities from Gongxiaoshe hot spring, China to study Microbial Dark Matter (Phase II) - GXS 110809B | ecosystem: Environmental > Aquatic > Thermal springs > Hot...
GGCTCTCGCCGCCGAAGCGCACCACCTCCCCGTCCGCCAGCACCACCTCCAGGGCCAGGACGTGGTTGCTGGTCATGCCGTACTTCAGGCAGTGGGCGCCTCCGGAGTTGAAGGCCACGTTGCCGCCGATGGTGCACACCGGCTGGCTGCTGGGGTCCGGGGCATAGTACAGCCCGAAGGGCGCGGCCGCGCGGGAGACGTCCAGGTTCACCACGCCGGGCTCCACCACCGCGATGCGCTCCTCGGGGTCCAGCCGGAGGATCCGGTTCAGCCGGTTGAGTGCGATGACGATCCCTTCGGGGACGGGCAGGGAGCCGCCCGACAGGCTGGTGCCGCTGCCGCGCGCCACAAACGGGATCCCGTGGCGGTGGCACCAGCGGACCGTCGCCACCACCTCCTCCCGCGTCTCCGGCAGCACCACCGCGAGCGGCCGCGCCCGGAAGGCGGTGAGGGCGTCGGACTCGTAGGCCGCCAGCTCCGCGGGCCGGGTCAGGATCCGGCTCTCCGGGTACAGGGTCCGCAGCCCCTGGAGGACGCGCGCGCGATCCACGGCGCTACTCGAGTCGGCCGTAAGCCACCAGCGTTAGGAAGTCCACGAACTCCTCCTGGAGGACCAGCTGGTCCAGGATCTCCGCGGCCTCCCTCAGCCGCGACCCGGGCTGGCCGCCCAGCCGCTGGAGCTCCTGGTCCCGCACTTTCCGGTACAGGTCCGCGTCCACCGGCCTCCCGTCGTCCATCTTCGCACCGTGGTGGATCCACTGCCACAGCTGCGCCCGACAGATCTCCGCGGTGGCGGTGTCCTCCATGAGGTTGTAGATGGCGGCCGCCCCCGTCCCCTGCAGCCAGGAGTCCAGGTACTGGAGCGCCACGCTGACGTTGTTCACCACGCCCGCCTCCGTGATGGTCCCGCCCGGGACCCGGACGTCCAGCAGGTGGCTGGCCAGGACCTGCACGTCCTCCCGGAGACGGTGCTTCTGGTGCGGCCGCCCCGCCAGGACCCGGGTGAAAGGTTCCAGCGCCACCGGCACCAGGTCGGGGTGTGCCACCCAGGTCCCGTCGAAACCGTCGGCGGACTCCCGCTCCTTGTCCTCCCGCACCTTGGCCAGGGCCCGCTCGTTCACCTCGGGGTCCTTGCGGCTGGGGATGAAGGCGGCCATGCCCCCGATGGCGTGCGCGCCCCGGCGGTGGCAGGTCTTCACCAGCAGCTCCGTGTACGCCCGCATGAAGGGCACGGTCATGGTGACCTGGGCCCGGTCCGGCAGTACGAAGTCCCCGCGGTGGCGGAACTTCTTGATGACGCTGAAGATGTAGTCCCACCGTCCCGCGTTCAGCCCGGAGGCGTGGTCCCGCAGCTCGTACAGGATCTCGTCCATCTCGAAAGCCGCCAGGATGGTCTCGATGAGGACGGTGGCGCGGATGGTGCCCCTCGGGATCCCCAGGGCGTCCTGCGCGTACTGGAACACGTGGTTCCACAGCCGCGCCTCCAGGTGGCTCTCCAGCTTCGGCAGGTAGAAATACGGACCCGTCCCGCGCTCCAAGAGCTCGCGGGCGTTGTGGAAGAAGTACAGCCCGAAGTCGAACAGGGCGCCCGAGACGGGCTGGCCGTCTACCCGGACGTGCCGCTCCACCAGGTGCCAGCCCCGTGGCCGGACCAGCAGGGTCGCCACCTGCTCGCCGAGCCGGTAGTGCTTCCCCTCCGGGCTCGTGTACTCGATGGTGCGCCGGACGGCGTCCATGAGGTTCTTCTGCCCCACCACCACGTTGCTCCACGTGGGGGACAGCGCGTCCTCGAAGTCCGCCATGAACACCTGGGCGCCGGAGTTGAGGGCGTTGATCATCATCTTGCGGTCCACCGGGCCCGTGATCTCCACCCTGCGGTCCTGCAGGTCCGCGGGGGCAGGGGCCACCTTCCACTCCGACTCCCGCACCCACCGGGTCTCCGGCAAAAAGTCGGGCATGGCACCCGCCAGCAGCTCCACCTGCCGCTGCGCCCGCCTGTCCAACAGGCTGCGCCGGGTGCTCTCGAACTCCCGGTGCAGCCCCGCCACGAACTCCAGCGCCTCCGGGGTGAGCACCTCAGCCTGCACCGGACCCGCGTCCGCCAGCACTTCCACCCCGCGTGCTGCAACTTCCATGGCCGTCACCTCCACTGAGCTGTCCTCGCGGGACCCGAGAAGGCCCCGGATGTCGTGGTCAGCGTCCTCGCCGCCAACGTAGCTGCCCCGCGAGGTGGTGTCAACGCACGGAAGGATTTTCTACAATGTGGAAAGATGCCGAGCGGAAGGAAGGCCCCCAGCTCCCACCGGAGGGGCGACGTCCACGTGCGAGCCCTGCTCCGGGGCCTTGCCGTCCTCGAGGTCCTGGCCCTGGGCCAGGACCTCAACCTGTCCGAAGTCGCCCGTAGGGCGCGCCTGCCCGTGAGCACCGCCCACCGCCTCCTGGAGACCCTGCGCCGCCGCGGCTTCGTGCAGCCCGTGGAGGACGGCCGCTACCGGATAGGCCTGCGGGCGTTCGAGGTGGGCATGGGATTCCTCCGGGCCCAGCGCCTGCCCGAGGTGGCGCGTCCGGTGATGGTGGAGTTGGTGGACCGGGTGGAGGAGACCGCCAACCTCGCGGTGCGGGACGGTGCGGAGGCCGTGTACGTCCTCCAGGTGGAGAGCCACCGCATGCTGCGGCTGTTCGCGCAGCCCGGGGCGCGACACCCCCTGTACTGCACCGGCGTGGGGAAGGTCCTCCTGGCCTGGGAACCGGAGGAGGAGGTCCGGAGGCTCCTGGGCGCCGGCCCTCTGCCCCGCTTCACTCCGCGTACCCTGACCGACCCCGACGCCGTGGTCCGCGAGCTGAGGGCGGTCCGGGCCCGCGGCTACGCGGTCGACCGGGAAGAGCGGGAGTCCGGTGTGCGCTGCGTCGCCGCCCCTGTGCGCGACGCCTCCGGACGCGTGGTAGCGGCCCTGTCCGTGTCCGCGCCCGCCAGCCGCCTGCCCCACCACCGGATCCCGCCCGTGGCGGGTACGGTGGTGTCCGCGGCGGAGGAGATCAGCCGCCGCCTGGGGTTTTCCACTACGCGGATAAGCCCGCCACCGGCAGGGAACATCTAGGTTCCCTCCGAATCGTAGACACTGCCCCGTCGGGGCACCGGATTCTCGCCGACGGAAAGGGGGGATGGCAGGATCTGTCGGCGCCGGTCCCAAGTACCTCGAGCCCGAACGAAGGGGGGTTGGTATGGGCACCCGAACGAGGAAGGCCAGGGACGGGCAGAAGCCACGCCGGATCTCGCGGCGTACGTTCCTGAAGTCTGCGGTGGCGGCCGGCGCGTTCGCCGCCACGGCCACCCTCCCCCGGGTGAACGTGGCCCGCGCGCAGGCACCCATCGTGTGGAAGATCCAGTCGACCTGGCCCACACGAGACATCTTCCACGAGGTCATCGTCAGCCTCGCCCAGCGCGTCAACGAGATGTCCGGGGGACGGCTCCGCTTCGACGTGCTGCCCGCGGGAGCCGTCGTCCCCGCGTTCGAGGTCCTCGACGCCGTGAACCGCGGGGTGCTGGACGGCGGTCACGGGGTCCCCGCGTACTGGTTCGGGAAACACGTGGCCGCCAGCCTGTTCGGAACCGGGCCTTCCTTCGGCATGGACGCCATTGACCTGCTGGCCTGGTTCTACTACGGCGGCGGGTTCGACATGTACCAGAACCTGCTCCAGAACGAGCTCAAGATGAACGTGGTCTCCTTCCTGCACGGCCCCATCCCCACGCAGCCCCTGGGGTGGTTCCGCAACCCCGTCCTCCGTCCCGAGCAGCTTCAGCGCACCAAGTACCGGACGGTGGGCCTGTCTGCGGAGCTGTTCAATCTGCGGAGCTGTTCAAAGAGCTGGGGGCCAGCGTAGTGATCCTGCCGGGCGGGGAGATCGTCCCCGCTCTGGAACGGGGTGTCATCGACGGTGCCGAGTTCAACAACCCCACCTCCGACAAGCTCCTGGGGTTCCCCGACGTCCGGAAGGTGTACATGCTTCAGAGCTACCACCAGCCGGTGGAGTGCCTGGAGGTCCTGTTCAACAAAACCAAGTGGGATGCGCTCCCCGCGGACCTGAAAGCCATCGTCCGGAACGCGATCCTGGCCGAGAGCGCGGACTTCCAACACAAGATGATCGACCGCAACAGCAAGGACCTGGAGGAGTTGGAAACCCAGCGCAAGGTGCGGGTCTTCGTGACCCCGCGGCCCGTGCTGGAGGCGCAGCTCAAGGCGTGGGACGTCCTCATCGACCGCCACAGCAAGGCGAACCGGACGTTCGCCCGCATCATCCAGAGCCAGCGGGCGTGGGCGCGCCGGGTGGTGTCGTGGAAGTTGCGCACCTACGTGGACAACCGCCCGGCCTTCGAGCACTGGTTCCGCCGGCGCTAGGACGTTCCCCGGCGGGTGGCCCTCGGCCGGGGGCCACCCGCCGCCTGCCAGAGGAGGACGACCATGGAAACGTGGATCCGGAGGCTGTCGGCTCTCTCCAACCTCGTGGGGGTCGTCGCTGCCTGGATGATCCTCCCCCTCACCCTCTCGCTGGGCTATGAGGTCTTCGCCCGCTACTTCTTTAGCGCCCCGACCACGTGGGCGTTCGACACCACCGTCATGCTGTACGGCGCCTACTTCATGCTGGGAGCCGCCTACACCCTCGCGCGGGACGCCCACGTCCGGGGCGACGTGTTCTACCGCCGGTTCTCCCCCCGAACGCAGGCCCTCATCGACCTGGTCCTGTACCTGGCGGTCTTCTTCCCCGCCATGTACGCTCTGACCTACGCGGGCTGGTCCTACTTCTGGCAGTCCTTCCTGGTCCGGGAAACCTCTCCCTTCAGTCCGTACGGCCGGCCCATCTACCCGTTGAAGTTCAGTTCGTGATCCCCCTCACCGCGGTGCTGCTGGCCCTGCAGGGGGTAGCACAGGTCCTCCGCTGCGTCGTTGCCATCCGCACCAACCGCTGGCCCGGTGAACCCCTGGAGCACGAGGTGGTTGCGTGAACCCCGAGACCCTGGGCGTCATCCAGCTGCTGGTCCTCACCCTGGCCATCTTCATCGGGTTCCCCACCGCCTTCACCCTTCTGGGCCTGGGGCTCGTGTTCGGGACGCTCGGGATCGGCTGGGGGCCGGAGTTGTTCAACCTCATGGCCATCCGGACGTTCCAGGTGATGACCAACGACGTCCTCATCTCCATCGTTCTGTTTGTCTTCATGGGCTACGTGCTGGAGCGGTCCGGGGTCATGGACCGCCTGTTCCACGCCATCCTGGTGGCGTCGGGCCCGCTTCCCGGGTCCCTGGCACTGGCGACGGTGATCACCTGCACCATCTTCGCCATGGCTACGGGCATCATCGGCGCGTCCGTGACCATCATGGGCCTGCTGGCCCTGCCGCCCATGTTGCGGCTCCGATACGACAAGCGCCTCGCTACCGGGTCCGTGGCCGCCGGCGGCACCCTGGGCATCCTCATCCCCCCCAGCGTCCTCCTGATCCTCTACGCAGCCAACGCCGGAATCTCCATCGTGAAGCTGTACCTGGCGGCCTTCATTCCTGGGTTCCTCCTGGCGGGGCTGTACGTGCTCTACATCCTGGTCCGGGCCCTGCTCCGGCCGGACCTCAGCCCGCCCCTGCCCAAGGAGGAACGCACCTATACGGTACCCCAGATTCTCGGCATGCTGGTCACCGGGGTCCTGCCCATCTCCCTGTTGATCCTCGCGGTGTTGGGCTCCATCGTGGCAGGCCTGGCAGCCCCCACGGAGGCCGCGGCCATGGGCGCGCTGGGCGCCCTCGCCCTCAGCGCCGCCTACCGCCGCCTGACCTGGCAGACCCTCCGGGAGTCGGTGTACCACTCCCTGCGGACGTCCAGCACCGTACTGTTCCTGTTCGTAGGCAGCAACATCTTCTCCGCCGTGTTCGCCCGGCTCGGGGGTTCGCGGGTCATCGAACAGTTCATCACCGGCCTCGGACTCACAGGCCCGCAGTTCCTGTGGCTGATGCTGATCGTGGTGTTCCTGCTGGGCTGGCCCCTGGAGTGGACCGAGATCATCATCATCTTCATGCCCCTGTTCTGGCCGCTGGCCCAGGGCTACGGGATCGACCCCATCTGGCTGGGCGTGCTGGTGGCAGTGAACCTCCAGACCGCCTTCCTCAGCCCGCCCGTCGCCATGGCTGCCTTCTACATCAAGGGGGTGGCGCCGCCGGGCGTCCTCCTGTCTGACATCTGGTGGGGGATGATGCCGTTCCTGGCGTTGCAGGTCGCAGCGTTGCTGCTCGTGTACTTCTTCCCGCAGCTGGCCCTGTGGCTGCCCAGCGTCCTGATCCAGTAGCGGTCGGCTACTGCCCGCCGACCTCTCCGTGTACCTCCACCGGTTCCCGCACGGCCACCGGGACCTGGGCGGCGGGTCGCGCGGGGGCGTCCCGCAGGAACAGCGCGGCCTGCTCCGGGGGGACCACGTTGATGTAGAACCCTGTGCCCCACTCGAAGCCCGCCACCGAGGTCAGCCGGGGCATGATCTCGATGTGCCAGTGGTACAGGTGCTCGGGCAGCGGGTCGTAAGGGGCGCTGTGGACGATGAAGTTGTACGGCGGGTTGTCCAGCGCGGCGTGCAGCTTGTGCAGCGTGGCCCGTAAAGCGTCCGCCAGTTCCACGAGCTCCTCGTCCTCCAGGTGCCCGAAGGAAGCCTGGTGGAACTTGGGGATCACCCAGGTCTCGAAGGGGAACCGCGAGGCGTAGGGCTCGTAGGCCAGAAACGCGTCGTTCTCGTACACCACCCGTTCCCGCCGATCCAGCTCCGCGGACACCACGTCACAGTACAGGCACCGGGCGTGGTCTGCGAAGTACCGCCGCGCCACGTCCAGCTCCTCCTCCGCCCGGCGGGGGATCACAGGTAGGGCGATGAGCTGCGAGTGGGGGTGCGAAAGGCTGGCCCCCGCGGTCCGTCCGTGGTTGCGGAACAGCAATGCGTACTGGAATCGCGGGTCCCGGTCCAGGTCCACGTACCGCTCCCGGTACGTGCGGAGGACGTCCGCCACGTGGTCGTCGGGCAGCAGGCCCAGGTGGGTGTCGTGTTCCGGGGTCTCCACGATCACCTCGTGGGCCCCCACGGCGTCCATCCGCTCGAACAGGGGCGCCCCCTCCGCGTACAGCTCCCCCTCGATGCGCAGGGCCGGGTACTTGTTCGGCACCACCCGGACCCGCCACCCCGGCCCGTCCCGCGGACCCTCCGGGCGCACGGCGTAGATCTCGGGCGGCGTCTCGTGCTCCCGTCCGGGGCAGAACGGGCACCGGTCCCGGTCCGAGGGTGCCCACTCCCGTCCCTTCACGAAGTCCGTTGGCCGGGAAGCCCTCTCGGTGGCGATGATCACCCACCGACCGGAGACCACGTCCCGGCGCAGCTCAGGCACCTCGCTCCTCCCCGCGACCTGTCCGCACGCTCACGAGGGTACCGCACCCCGCTTGCGCCTGGCCAGTCGGTACAGGTCCAGGTAGCGGGCTGCCGTCCGTTCCCAGGAGAAGTCCGCGGCCATGCCCGCGCGCAGGAGCCTGCCCCAGGTCGCCGGGTCCCGGTATGCCGCCAGGGCACGCTGCACCGCACTCCAGAACGCCTCGGGGGAGTAGTCGTCAAACACGAAGCCGTTCGCCTGGCCGCGGGCCAGCGCCTCTGGCGTGGCGTCCACCACGCTGTCCGCCAGGCCGCCGGTCCTGCGCACCACGGGCACCGTGCCGTACCGGAGGCTGTACAGCTGGTTGAGGCCGGAGGGCTCGTAGCGGGACGGCATCAGGAAGGCGTCACACCCCGCCTCGATCCAGTGGGCCAGGCGCTCGTCGAACCCGATCCGCACCGCGACCCACCCCGGGTGGCGCTCGGCTGCCTGCTGGAGGACCTCCTCGTACGTGGGATCGCCGGTCCCGAGGATCACCAGCTCCGCCGCCGCGGCCGGGAACCGGTCGACGCAGGCGGCCACCAGGTCGACTCCCTTCTGCTCGACCAGCCGGGAAACCATACCGAACAGCGGGACACTCGGGTCTGTACGCAGGCCCATCTCCTCCTGCAGGGCTGCCTTGCAGACCCTCTTGCCCGAGAGGTCCTCCGGGCCGTAGCGAGCCGGAAGATACTGGTCGTTTCGGGGGTCCCAGACCGAGTAGTCCACGCCGTTCAGGATCCCGTACAGGTCCGCTGCTCTCTCGCGGAGCACCCCGTCCAGTCCGCAGCCCAGCTCCGGGGTCTGGATCTCCCGGGCGTACGTTTCGCTCACCGTACTGAGAACATCGGCGAACGCCAGTCCACCCTTGAGCAGGTTGACGCGGCCCCAGAATTCCAGGTAGCGGGGGCTGTACAGCTCCGGCGGGAGCCCGAGGTGAGGGTACTTCTCGGCCGGAAACAAGCCCTGGTAGGCGAGATTGTGGATCGTCAACAGGCAACCTACCGGGGCCCAGCGTGGGTCCGGCCAGGTCCTCAGGTACACGGGGATCAAAGCGGTCTGCCAGTCGTTGCAGTGGACCACGTCCGCCTGCCATCCGGAGACCTGGACCCAGGAAAGGGCGGCGTGGCAGAACAGCGCAAACCGCTCCAGGTTGTCAGGGTAGTCTCGCCCCGACTCTCCGTACAGCCCCGGCCGGTCGAAGCTCCCCGGGTGGTCGACGAACCACACGGCGACGTTGCCGCCTGGCACAGCACCTTCCCACACCACCACCCGTTCCCCGGGAAACGCGCCCGTGACCCGCACCTCGCCCGCGGGACGTAGGTGCCACGGCCCCTGCCGCACGCTCCGATACAGGGGCGTCACGATGCGGACATCCGCGCCCGCCCGCGCCAGAGCCGCAGGCAGCGCCCCGCTTACGTCAGCCAACCCACCCGTCTTGGAGAACGGCCCGACCTCCGAGGACACAAACAGGACGCGCACCGCCCGACCTCCGTCTTGTTTTGTCCGTGCGGGTGCTCCGAGAACGTGCGGGAAAATAAAACTTACTTGACAAAAACCCGCTGCTGCTGCGAACATCCCCCGCGAAGGCTGCCGCCGCGGTTGTCTCGCAGCCCGGTAGATCCCGCCTGGCGAGCTGCCTCGCCGGCATTTCGGTTGTCGTTGCACGGACACCCGTGCAACCGCGTATATACCCGGAACGTAGTTCCGGTAGACCTGCAGCCGCGCGGGCTGCGGTCGCCGGTGATGTTAGAGCAACATTTGTGCCAGGTCAAGCGATCGGAGGTTTTTCCGTGAACAAGTGGGGCTAAGATCCGGGCTTCTGGCCCGAAAAACCACAGAGGGAGGGGATCCAGATGAACAAGTGGGGCAAGCTGGTTCTGCTGCTGTCGACTCTGGCTTCGCTGCTGGTTTCTGCAGGCGCACAGGGTAAGTGGGGCTAGTGCTCGTCTGATCTGGATATCGGGGCTTACCCCGGGGTCACGCGAGGGCGTAGCGGCCGCGCGTGGCAACTGACTTGCTCCGTGGCACGGTAGGCGTTCCAGGAGGGAGGCCTATCGTGCCACTAGTTATTCGACGTTTTATTGCCCCTCTCGGCGTAGTGCTGCTTGCTGCTAGTCTCGGCGCGACCGCGCACGCTCTTCTTGCACGGTCTTTCGAGATTTCTCCGGTGGCCAGCGCCGTCCTTATGACAGCGACCTTTCTCGCCATCCTCGCGGAGCTCAAGCCCACTCGGTTCACGTTTGGTCGGGAGGTCTTCGAGGTTACCCTTAGCTCAGCGATCTCACTGCCGGTGCTCATACTCCTCGGCTGGCCCTTTTCTCTCCTTCTCCTTCTCTTCGCCACAACCGCGTCTGACCTTCAGCGTGGTAAGCCGTGGTTCAAGGTAGTCTACAACGCCGGTAACAGCGCCTTCTCCACGTGGCTAGCGGGTCAGCTTTATCAACTTCTGGGGGCTGGAAAAACCTTCGGTGAGGGTTTGCCTCAGAGCCTGTACGCCGCGGTGGCGGCAGGCATCGCTTTCACGTTGACGAACACGATTCTCGTAGCATTGCCGATTGCCCTCGTGCAAGGGCTGCCCTACCGGTCGGTCTTTACGCCTTATTTCCGGTCCGTCGCGGCGTTTTTTTCAGGAATCACGTCGCTCTCTGTCGCGATTGCAGCTCTGTGGCATCTCAACCCGGGTGCGACTCTGCTCCTCATACCCGCGCTCGTTACTACCAAACTCGCCTACGACAACTACGTCCGGCTCCGCGTTGAAACCGACAACTTCCTCCACGCCCTCGCAGACGCCGTAGACCTTCGGGATCCCTACACGGCGAAGCACTCCATTCGGGTGGCGGACCTGGCCCGGGCCCTGGGGGAGCGCCTGGGCCTTCAGGGAGAAGTGCTGTGGGGCCTGCACGCGGTGGCCCGGGTCCACGACGTGGGCAAGGTCACCATCCCTGACTCCGTCCTCCTGAAGGCCGGGCCCCTGAGCCCAGAGGAGTACGCGGAGATGAAGGGGCACGTGGAGGCCGGGGTCCGGATCCTGCAGAACATCAGCCTCTACCGCGACTCGCTAGATATCCTCGCCCAGCACCACGAACGCCTGGACGGGTCCGGCTATCCCCTGGGGCTGAAGGGCGACGAGATTATCTTCCCGGCCCGGGTGCTGGCGGTGGCGGACGCGTACGACGCCATGACCACTGACCGTCCGTACCGGCGCGCCAAGACTCCCGAGGAGGCCGTGCGGGAGCTCTACCGGGTCGCGGGCAAGGAGTATGATCTGACCGTGGTCCGGGCCCTGGAGGACGAGCTCATCGCGCGCGGCGTCCTGAAGGGCCCCGTGGTCCCTGCGGCCCTGGAGGCCGCCAGTTCAGGGGCGCAGGCCGGAGAAGGCGATGCTGCTGCTCGTACCGCTCGCGTTGTCCCTCTGCCTCGGGTGGGCTCGGGGCGGAAGCCTTCGTAACCTCCTGTCCGCAGACCTGCGCTCTCCGTGGGTCCCCCTGCTGGCCCTGGGCCTGCAGCTGGCTATCTTCGAACCCACGGGCCCGCTCCCGTTCCTCCGCGGCCGCGAGCTGGCCGTCCACGCCCTCTCTTACGGCGTCCTGGGCTCGTTCCTGTGGCTCAACCGGCACCTGCCGGGCATGTGGCTGGTCGCGCTGGGCTTCGCGTCCAACGCGGCCGCCATCCTGGCCAACGGGGGCCTCATGCCTGCCTCCGAGGAGGCGCTCCGGACTGCCGGCCGCTGGGCCCTGGTGGAGGAAGCCGGGAGGGTCTACAACAACTCCACGGTGATCGGACCGAGCACAAAGCTGTGGTTCCTGGGCGACGTGTTCGCGATTCCGGCGGGCCTGCCGCTGGCCAACGTGTTCAGCTTCGGCGACGTGCTCCTGGCCCTCGGGGCTGTGGTGCTGGTCCCCGCGTTGATGGGGGCGAGGCCCGCGAGGCCTCCCCTAAGAGCGGTGGGGCTGGCTGTGGCCGTCCTCCTCCTGGTGGCGCTGGCGGGCAGCCTGAAGGTCCCCGCCGCCCTGCGGACGGGCAGCGCACCCGGCGGTGCCGGGATCCCGCTGCTCACCGTGCCAGGATCAGAACCACGTCGTTGACGTTGGTCCCGGTGGGCCCCGTGCGGACGAGGTCGCCCAGGGCTTCGAAGAAGGCGTACGAGTCGTTGGCGGCCAGGTACCGGCGCGCGTCCAGGCCGCGGCTCCCACCGCGGGCCACCGTGCTGCCGTCCGCGAAAGCTCCCGCGGCCTCCGTGGGGCCGTCCGTGCCGTCGGTGGCGAAGCTGGCCACCAGCACGCCCTCAAGGCCGTCCAGACCAAGGGCCGCGGCCAGCGCCAGCTCCTGGTTCCGGCCCCCCCGTCCGGAGCCGCGCACCGTAACCGTAGTCTCCCCACCCAGTACCAGACACGCGGGCTTCGGGACCGGCCGGTCCTGCAGGGTTTCCTCCCTGGCCAGAGCGGCCACCACCCGCCCGACTTCTCGCGCCTCCCCTTCGAGCGAGGTGGTGAGCACTGACGTGTGGTAGCCCAGCCGCTCCGCCTCCGCTCGCGCCGCTTCCACCGCGTCCACTACGCTGGCCACCACCTGCAGACGCACCCTCTGGAACACCGGGTCGCCGGGTTTGGGGGTTTCCGGGACCTCCCCCGCGGCTCCCCGCTCGAGGCGCCGCCGCACCGTCGCCGGCACCTTTTCAACGAGCCCGTAACGCTCCAACACAGCGAGGGCATCCGCGTACGTGGTCGGGTCCGGGCTGAACGGGCCTGACGCGATGGCGTCCAGCCGGTTCCCCAGGACGTCGCTGACCACCAGCCCCACCACGCGGGCCGGATGGGCCACTCGGGCCAGCCGGCCGCCCTTCACCGCGGACAGGTGTTTCCGGACCGCGTTCACTTCTGCGATGGTGGCACCGCTGCGCAGTAGCAGGTCTGTCACCGCCACCTTGTCCTGCAGCGTCAGGCCCTCCGCGGGCAGGGGAAGGAGCGCCGACCCGCCCCCGGAGATGAGGCACAGTACCAGGTCGGGTTCACCCGCCGCCTGAAGCAGCTCCACCATCCGCCGGGCCGCGGTTTCACCCTCAGGGCCGGGCAGGGGGTGAGAAGCCTCCAGAACCTGAACGCGGCGGAGCGGGACCCCGTGGCCGTGCTTCGTGACCACCACCCCACCGTCCACCCGCTCGCCCAGCACCTCCTCCACCGCGAGGGCCATCTGTGCGGACGCCTTCCCGAAGCCCACCACCCACACGCGGGCGAACTCCGACAGGGCCACGCGCAAGTCGCCCACCTCCAGGCGGTCACCGTCCCGCCGCAGGGCCCGCCGCACGGACTCCGCCCCGTTTGCAGCCCGCAGGCCGGCCCGGAAGATCTGGAGGGCGTGTTGCCTCAGCTGGCCCCCGTCTCGCACTAGAGGCGTTCCCAGGCGGCCACCAGCCTGGTCTTCTCCTCCTCGAAGACCGCGGCCTGACGCTCCACTACGAGTTCCGCAGCTGCCGTGTCCAGCTCTCGGGTTTCCTCCGCGAACGCCGCCACCCGCCCGAAGTACACGGGCACCAGAGCCGCCACCACCGCATCCGGGTCCAGGTCGTCCCGGTGAAAGGCCACCGCGAAGTCGTACACCAGCCGGGCCCACCAGCGCTCGGTGAGGTAACCTGCCGGGCCCAGCTCAGCCGCCCGGTTCAGCTGCTCCCGCACGTCCGCGCCCAGGGCCCGGCCCCACACCCCGCCGTGCACCCGCTGACCTTCCCGGAACCGGTCCACCAGGGCAGAAACTGTGACAGGGACAGGCTCAGGCTCCGCTTCCACCGGGTCTCCCACTGTCGGCACCGGCTGGCTTCCCCGCACCTGCCGCCAGCGGAATGGGTACACCGCCAGCAGGGAGAACATCGTCCCGACGACTTGCTGGAACATGGGCCCGAGCCCCGCCGGGTCCCTGGGGTCGTGCACCTTAACACCCAGAGGTGCCTGCACGACCCGGGCCCCCTCGCAGAGAGCCGTGGTCGTCATCCAGATGTCTACCCCGAACCGCGCCACGTCGCTCTCCCACACGGGCTTTGCCAGAAGCCGGCCCGCCAGGGCCCCTGAGAGGCCGAACTCGCCGCCGATGGGTTGCCGGACCCTGGCGCCGTACAGGGCGCGGGTCAAAGGGTAGGCCAGGTTGTTGGTGATGGTGCCGTCGTACTTGTGCCGCACGTACAGCGGGACCACGTAGTCCGCCTGCCCGGCCAGCACCGGGCCCGCCAGCCGCTGCACCCACCAGGGTCCGACCGACCGGAGATCTGCGTCCACCAACACACAGCAGCGGGCGCCCACTAGCTGAGCGGCTTCCAGCACAGCCCGGACGGCACTGCCCTTTCCGCGGATGCCCTCGTAGCCCGTGCACACCACCCGCACCGGGTCGGGCACCCGTGCCGCCCCGGCAGCTTCGGGGGTGCCGTCCGCGGACCCTCCGTCCGCGTTCACCACCATTCCCCGCAGCCCCGGGAAGTAGCGAGTGACGCCCTCGGCCACCGTCTCCACCACGTGGCCGACGGTACGGGCGTTGTTGAAGCTGGGGATGCCCACCACCAGGTCTGCCCTCCCCAGCCGCCGGAGCTCCCTGCGGACCTCGCCGGGCAGCGCGTGCACTACCGCCTCCCCGCCAGCGGCACCTCGGAGCCCTCGTTGGGCCGGACCACCTGCACCTCCGCTGCAACCCCGTGCCGCTCCAGGGCGCCGGCCACCACGTCCCGGGCGAGGGGGGCCAGGTTGTTCACCTCGCTCACGTGCAGGAGGACGAAGCGCTGCGGCCGGCCCGCGTGCAGCCGGACTGCCGCGGCCGCCGCGCCGTCGTTGCTGAGGTGCCCGTACCGGCCCACGATGCGGTTCTTCACGAACCACGGGTACGGGCTGACGCCCAGCAGCCGCAGGTCGTAGTTGGCCTCCAGGAGCACCACGTCGCAGCCGAACGCCCGCTCCACGAGGGCCTGACCCACGTCGCCGAGGTCCGTGGCGACCGCCACCCGCGTCCCGGCCGCCTCCAGGACGAAGGCCACGGGGTCTGCGGCGTCGTGGGGGACCGGAACGGCCTCCACCGTCCATGCACCCACGCGGAAGGGCTGCAGGTTGGCGATCCGCTCGCACGGGGCGCTGCTGTCGAGCCCGCACGCGCGCAGCGTCGCCTCGTTGGCCAGCACCGGCGCACCCACCGCCCGGGCGAGAGCAGCTGCCCCCCGCGCGTGGTCGTCGTGCTCGTGGGTCAGCAGGACCGCCGCCAGGGCCTGGAGGGAGCAACCCGCCCGCGCCATCCGCCGCAACAGGGCCTCCCCAGATAGCCCGGCGTCCACCAGCACCGCGGTGCCTCCGGCCTCCAGCCACACCGCGTTGCCGGCGCTCCCCGAAGCCAGGACCACGATCCGGGGGTCAGCCACGCCCCCATTGTAGGCATCCCGGTCCGGTGCCAGCCGACAGGTCGTCCCCACGCGGCCCCCCTCACCCAGGGACGGCCGAGGCGCAAAGCCGCGCCACCAACGGGACCAGGCCCTCCCGGGCCACCTGCTCCCAGCCGAACTGCTCCACCACCCGGCGGCGCAGCCGGGCGGCCCGGTCCGAGGCCAACTCCTGCGCGATCCGCCGCGCCACCGACTCTGGCGGTTCTTCCACGTCGAAAAAGTGGGCGAGTTCTCCCGCTACCTCGGTGGCTGCGGCGATACGGGTGCAGAACACGGGGACACGCAGCAGCCCCGCCTCCGCCACCGGCAGCCCGAACCCCTCCAGGACGCTCGGAACCAGCACCGCGTCGCACAGCAGGTACAGTTCGCCCACCGTGCGCGGCGAGCACCGGATCCCCCGCTCCGCCAGGAACACCACGTGGTCTTCCACCGCGAGTGCGCGACGCAGCCCCCGCAGCTCGTCGAGGTAGCGCGCGTTCGCAGCCGTGTGCGCTCCCAGAGGCCCCGTAACGACCACCAGGGGACTCAGGTCTTGGTCCCGCAGGCACGCGGCGACGCGGACCGCCAGCTCCAGGTTCTTGCGCCGCGTGATCCGAACCGGGACCAGGAGGACCGGGTACCGATCCCCCCACGGCAGCTCGTGGAGGATCCTGCGGGTCTGCGGCCCCACCAGCCTCAAGCCCTCCAGGGAAACTCCAGGCGGTATGACCTCCACCCGGGACTCCTCCAGGCCCAGGTGTCGTGCCAGGGAGGACCGCACGGCCTGGCTGATGGCCACGTACGCCACCTCCGGCCTGGGGCGGCGGAGAAGTTCCCGCAACGGCCCGTCGGGCACCCGCCCGACCTCGGCCGGGTTGTCCCACGCCACGTCGTGCGTCCACGCCACCCACCGGCACTCGACCCCGGCGTCCAGGAGCTGGTGGAGCGCGGCCAGAAGGGGGAGGTTCTTGGCGAGGGTGAATACGTTGTGAACGATGCACACACGGCCGGGCAGGCGCGGAGCCAGTTCCGACGCGATCCGGTCCCGCACCCGCTCAAGGGGCCCTGTGTCGCCCCGCAGGGCAGCTGCCTGCGCCCGCCGGACCTCCGGGTGACGGCCGTACAGGAGGGGTAGGACCTCCACGTCCGGACCCGCTCCCTTGCCCGTCACGACGCGGACCCGGTACCCGGCCCGCCTCAGCCACCGGGCCTGCTGGGCCAGGACGGACTCCACGCCCCCCACCACGGGGGGCGCGGAGTAGTGGAGCAGCACGACTTCGTCCGGCACGGGTTCCCTACTTCGCCCTGGGCCGCCGGGGACCCTGGCGGGCGGGGACCTGGCGGGACCGTGGTAAAATAGCAGCGAGCGGGCGGGTGTAGCTCAGGGGTAGAGCATCGGCTTCCCAAGCCGAGGGCCGCGGGTTCGAATCCCGTCGCCCGCTCCACCGTGCCACTTTGTAGACGATCCAGGAAGATTTGTGGCCTGTGGCGGCAACCCGGGGTCGGTGCCTGCAAGAGGCAAGAGGCCGACCCCCGGCGCCGGCGGGGTGTTACTGGAGGCGCTCCGCGAACTGCTTCGCAATAGCCTCCACGAGGGCGTCCGCGATGGTGAGGATGTGCTTGCGCATGTCGTGCCACACCCGGGCTTCCCCGGCCCAGTCTCGCTTGGCGGCGGACTCGATCTGGGCCACGTGGTGCGCCCAGTGACTGCCGAGCAGGTTCAGTACCGCACCCTGGGGCAGGTTCGGGTTCGCACCGCTCAGCAGAGCGTCCATGTCCCGGGCGTTCTTCACCGCCCGCTCGGAGGCAGCCTTTTTCGCGGCCGCACGTCCTGAGAGGGCCGCCTGCAGGTAGTCTTTTACCGCTCGGTTGTGAGCAGTGAACAGCCCCGCGAACTTCTGGCCGGCGTCCTTCCCAGCCCGGGTGGCCAGCACCAGCGTGCGGGACCAGTGGATCTGCTCTACCAGCAGGTCCCGCAGGGCCATCCGGAGCTCCGCCACCTTCTCCGGCTTCGGTACCGTCTGCGCCGGCGCCAGGCCGGCGAAGGCCACGAGCAGTACACCCAACACCCCTACTGCCCTCCGCATCCCTCAAACTCCCCGCCGGCGGCCGCCGCGGTGTCCTCCAGGCCCTCACCCCCTCAAACCGATTCCCCCCGCAGGACGTGGGCGACGTGCCGAAGCCCGGCCGGCGCACGCCTGCCGGCCCTGAGCCGTCCCAGGATCCTGTCCGGCCAAGCCATCCGGTCCCGGGCCACCCCGGCTTCCTCCAGCGCCCGTGCCAACGCGATGCTGTAGCGCATGTACCACGTCACCAGCTGGACGAACTACCCAGCGCGCCTCCTGTCAACCGAAGTGGAACCGGGCAGGTACCCTGAGACCGGATCGGTCCCGGAGCAGAGGAGGTGCGCGATGTCCCTCGAGTTCGACGACCTGCAGGAGGGAGCGGAGTTCGAAACCCCAGGGCGCACGGTCACGGAAGCAGACGTGGTGAACTTCGCCGGCGTGTCCGGTGACTTCAACCCGCTCCACGTGGACGCCACCTACGCGGCCGCCACCCCCTTCGGGCAGCGCGTGGCGCACGGGCTGTTGGTCCTCTCCATGGTCAGCGGGCTTCGCCAGCGCGCCGCCTCCGAAGTTGCAGTGCTCGCCCTGCTGGAAGTCCGTTCCTGGCGCTTTCTGAAGCCCGTATTCCTGGGCGACACCATCCGGGCGCGGACCCGGGTGGCGGAGAAGCGCGCCACCAAGGACCCGGGGCGTGGGGTCGTGGTCCACCGGGTCGAGGTCCTCAACCAGCGGGACGAGGTGGTCCAGTCCGGCGAGCTGGTCCTCCTGGTCCGCAGGTCCTCGCCCACCCGCGAGGGAGCGGGATGAGGGCGGGGTGCAGCCGCGCCGCGTATGATGGATGCGAAGCTCAGCCGGAACGGAGGTCACTGTCCGTGGAGCTAGTGTCGCGACTTACACACGTGCTGGGGACAGACCGGGTGTCCACGGTGGAGTCTGTCCTGGACAGCCACGGTCGGGACGAGGGCTATCCGGAGTCCCGTCGGCCCCTCGCGGTCGTCTTCGCCCAGACTGTGGAGGACGTCCGGGCGGTCCTGGCCGTGGCCCGGGAGTACCGCGTCCCGGTGATCCCCTACGGCGCGGGGAGCAGCCTCGAGGGAGCTCTGGTACCCCTGGGCCCTGCCATCAGCCTCGACCTGTCCCGCATGGATCGGATCCTGGAGGTGCGGCCCGAGGACTTCCTGGCCACCGTGGAGCCGGGGGTGACCCACGGCACGTTGAACCGGGCGGTGCGCCACCACGGGCTGTTCTTCCCCGTGGACCCGGGCGCGGACGCTTCTCTGGGGGGCATGGCGGCTACCAACGCCTCCGGCACCACCACGGTCCGCTACGGCGGCATGCGGCACAACGTCCTGGGCCTCCAGGTGGTGCTGGCGGACAGCCAGGTGCTGGAGCTGGGCCGCCCGGTGCGCAAGACCAGCTCCGGGTACGACCTGAAGGACCTGTTCATCGGCTCGGAGGGCACCCTGGGCGTGATCACGCGGCTGACGGTCCGCCTGCACCCGCTCCCCGCGCACGTGCACGCGGCCCGCGCCTTCTTCCCCTCTGTGGAGGCGGCGTCGGAGGCCGCTTACGAGATCATGGCCACAGGCCTGCCGGTGGCGCGCCTGGAGCTGGTGGACGACCTCAGCATGCGGGTCGTCAACGCCTTCCTGGATCGCCGGGACCCCGAACAGCCGGCCCTGTTCCTCGAGTTCCACTCGTCCACCCAGGAGGCCCTGCGGGCGGAGACGGAGGCGGTCCTCGGCGTCTGCCGGGACCACGGGGCCGGACTCGTCCAGATCGCCCACACCCCCGAGGAGCGCAGCGCCGTGTGGGAGGCCCGCCACAAGGTGTACTGGGCGGCGACCCACGCTTACCCCGCGCACGCGTTCCTGACCACGGACGTGGCGGTGCCCCTGTCGCGGCTGCCCGAGCTGGTAGCCTTCGCCCACCGGCTCCTCGACGAGATGGACCTCGTGGGCGGCATCGTGGGGCACGTGGGGGACGGCAACTTCCACGTATTCGTGGCCACCCCGCCCGACCAGTACTCCCGCGCGGAGGCGTACAGCGAGCGGCTCGTACACCGGGCCCTGGAGGTGGGCGGCACCGCTACCGGAGAGCACGGGGTGGGGCTGCGCAAGCGCAAGTTCCTGGCCGCCGAACACGGCCC
>Ga0105160_1000464_pt1 | contig 18998 bp, 19 predicted proteins | sample GXS110809BmetaG_FD_89591 | JGI IMG/M metagenome (GOLD analysis project Ga0105160, IMG submission 89591) | Hot spring microbial communities from Gongxiaoshe hot spring, China to study Microbial Dark Matter (Phase II) - GXS 110809B | ecosystem: Environmental > Aquatic > Thermal springs > Hot...
GAAACCCCGACCCTCATCCACTTGCCCCTCGTCGATCCCCCTCCCCCTCCCGAGCGCCCTCGACGTCCGGAATGGCTCAAAGTCCGTGCCCCCGGTGGGGAAACCTACGTCCGGCTCAAGCAGATGATGCGGGCAAAGGCACTCCACACCGTCTGCGAGGAAGCTCGCTGCCCGAACATCGCCGAATGCTGGGGTGCTGGGACAGCTACCTTCATGATCCTGGGCGATACGTGCACGCGCTCGTGCGGCTTCTGCGCTGTCAAAACAGGGCGTCCCTTGCCCGTCGATCCAGACGAACCCCGCCGGGTTGCCGAAGCGGTCCGCCAGATGGGCATCCGCCACGCTGTAGTCACCTCCGTCAACCGGGACGAATTGCCCGACGGAGGCGCCCGCTGGTTTGCTCGCACCATTGAAGAGATTCGCCGCTTGTGCCCGGGCGTCACCGTCGAGGTCCTCATCCCCGACTTCAAAGGCAAGAAGGAAGCCCTCCAGCTCGTCATCGATGCCCGCCCGGACATCTTGGGGCACAATACCGAGACCGTCCCGCGCCTTTACCGCCGCGTCCGCCCCCAGGGCAAGTATCACTGGACGCTGAGCGTGCTGGAGGAAGCCAAACGGCAGGGAATGCGAACCAAAACTGGGCTGATGCTCGGTCTGGGCGAAACCCTCCAAGAAGTCATCGCTGTCATGCAGGACTTGCGCCGTGTCGGGGTAGATATTCTAACGCTCGGGCAGTACCTGCAACCGACCCCGAACCATTTGCCCGTTGAGCGCTACGTCACGCCGGAGGAGTTCGCTGAATTGCGCCGTATCGGGCTGGAGCTGGGATTTGAGCACGTTGAATCGGGACCACTGGTGCGCAGCTCGTACCACGCCGAACGCCACGTTGCCACCGCATAAATAGCACAGCTGTGCCACCACGCAGAGGCATGCACCATGGGGTGGGGTCTGCCAGCGATCGCCACCGTTGTGCTCAGCCTACCGGTAGCGGGCACATCGTCCCTCCCCGATACCTTCCACGCTCCCTGGGATAGCCTCCTGCAGCAGTACGTCTGGGCAGGACGACTCGACGTTGTGGGTATCGCTCAGGACCCGCGCTTTGAGCACTACCTGGAGAGTCTGGCGCAGGCTCGCCCGGAGACGGCATCCCGGGAGGCACAGATGGCATTCTGGCTCAATGCCTACAATGCCTGTGGGGTTGCCCTCCTGGTGCGGCGACCGGGACTGCGCTACCTCAGCCTTGAGGCGCTCGACTCTCTGGCGCGTGCCGACACATTCTGCATTGCCGGGGAGGAACACACTCTTGTGACCCTCCGGCTGCGGCTCCAGCGCTTCGGTGAACCGCTCCTCCACTTCGGTGCCGGGGGAATCACCCGGGGCTTCCCACCTCTGTCCCGACGGGCATTCACGGCAGCCGCCCTGCGCCGTCAGCTGGTTGCCACCGCTCGAGCGTTCCTGCGCTCCGCACGCGGCTGCCTCCTCGATGCGGAAACCAATACGCTCTGGCTTTCCCCACTGCTGGCATGGTACCGAGCCGACTTCGAGCGGGACGGGAAATCGCTTCTCCACACCGTTGCACAGTATGCCGAACCTGCTGTCGCGGCTTTCATCGCCGCGCGACGCCGCGACCTCCAGGTGCGCTTCCTCAACTTCGATGGGGAAACGATCGCCCGCTATGCGCCTTCTCCCGCTCGCCCCATCAAGCCTTTGCTCCAGTCGAAATCTCGATCCCGGGGATCGTGACTCAATCCCGCTGCTGCAACCAGACCCCAAGCGTGGGCACCCCGAGCGGAGTCAGCGCGAGGAACGCCTCTGCGTACCGCACGCCAATCCGGGAGCCAAAGTAGCGTGCTCGCAGCTCCAGAAGCTCCCAGAACTCCGGACGTGAGAGCACCGTCTCCGGTTCGTTCTCCGGCGAAACCCCCGGCACATAGACCTGGGAGGCATGCGCTTGTACAGCACGGACCTTCTGCTCATAGACATCGCTGATGTCCACATAGAAGCTCGGCTGGAACTCGTAGGCTTGCATGTAGCAGAAGAGCAACCGTGGGCGATACGGCTGCTGGAGCTGCCCGTCGGGACCCCGTGTCTGGAGCTTTGCCAGCCCGCTGTGGAAGAACGCCCGGCGCACCAACTGGTGGACCTGTTCATGGTCCGGGTGACGTTCAAACGGGGGCGGGAAGAGCACAATCCGTGGGCGATAGTGCCGGAAGAGCCGGACGAGCGCTTCCACAGCCTCGGGTGTTACCGTGATCGAGCCATCCGGCAGAGCGAGATTCTCGCGGGCAACCGCGCCGATGATTGCTGCAGCTTCAGCAGCTTCCCGAGCGCGGCCTTCTACCGTTCCACGGCTTCCGAACTCCCCGCGGGTGCAATCCACAATTGCGACTCGCCAGCCTTCCCGCACCAGCTTGATGAGGGTGCCCCCACAGGACATCTCGACATCATCCGGATGCGCCCCGACAGCGAGGACATCAACTGCTTCCATCGCTACTGCCCAGTCAGCCGATGGATCTTCTCCACCCGCCGGGCATGCCGCCCGCCTTCGAAGGGAGTGGACAGAAATACCTGCACCATACGCCAGGCATCCTCGAAGGAGACTAACCGAGCCCCGAAGGTAAGGACGTTGGCATCGTTGTGCTGGCGGCTCAGGCGCGCCATTTCCTCGCTGCAGCAGTTCGCTGCTCGTACCCCAGGGATCTTGTTGGCGACGATGCTCACACCAACCCCACTGCCACAGATGAGAATACCGTACTCGGCTTCCCCTCGGGCAACCGCTTGCGCTGCCGGGACAGCAAAATCCGGGTAATCACTCGATTCCTCCGAATGGGCGCCGTAATCGAAAACCTCATGCCCGGCCTCCTGTAAGAGCTGCCGGAGCCGCTCTTTATACGCAAACCCCGCGTGGTCTGATGCCAGGGCAATCCTCATCGTTGCAGCACCTTCTGGCGTGAAAGCCAGGCATCCAGACTCCACCGACCCGCTCCAAGGAGCCAGAGAGCAGCACCCAGAACCGCATACGTCAACGGCAGCTCTTTACGAGCGAAGGGATCCGCCGCATGCGCCCCGAATGCCGCCACCACCATTGTGACGAAGACGAACGGCAGTACGAACCGCAGTCCCAGCCCGAGCAGGAGTGCCACCCCACCGAGCGTCTCCGATAGCGCCGCAGCCCAGGCGAAGAACTCCGGCATCGGGAATCCGAGCTCCGCAACACGCTTCTGAAACATCTCCATGCGTCCGAATTTCGGCAGCCCGTGCCAGAGCATCATCGCCCCGAGCCAGAGCCGCAGTAGAAGGACTGCCCCATCCGGTAGCAGGGGGGAAGAAAGCCAGCGTCTCATCCCACACTCGCTTCCAGCTCCATACCGGCGGCAGAAGACGCAGAGCTATTCCCTACCATTGTTGCCGGGGAAGAGCTCTTCGGGCTGTTCCCGCAGCTCTACTCGGAGGACGATCCAGCCTCGACGCGGCGAACGGTAGAAGAGCAACTCCCAACCGGCAACGCAGTGCCCGTACAATCCCACGCAGGTCAGCTGCACAAGGCTCCTGCCCAGCGTTGCCGAGCGTACGATTTCGTATCCCACCGGGAGTCCACACCGCTCATGGAGCTGTTGTGTCCGCTCCCAGAGCTGTGCAGCCCGGAGAGAATCTTCCGGCGAACTTCCTCGGAGCAGCTGTCCATAGGCACGCTCAACTTCTCCGGCGGCGAGCAGTTTGAAAAACTGCGCCGTCCGCTGGTGGACAGGCTCCGGCACCGACTGCGCCAGCGCTCCTATCCCAAACCCGCACACCACCATGACCACAGCCACCATAGGCTCCTGCCTCCAAGCAGCAAGTGCCAGCGAAATTACTCACTCCCCGCTCTACCGTCGCTTGAGGCGGAACCCCCCTTCGGCAAGCTCCACCAGTACCACCTCCCCCAGACGCACCGGGAAGCTCGGACTCTGCTCCATTCGCCCGGAGTCACAGAGCTCACGGAAACTCACCCGGTAGTTCCCTGCCGCAACCGGGAGCTCCTCAGCGACTGTCACGGCAGCATCTCCTCGTACACCGCGCGGGGCAAAGGTGCGAGTGTAGACCGTATCAGAGTCTCCCCGAACGAGCACGACTTCCACTGCTGCGCGGCGCACGACGATGCGCACACCGACCCCCCGCATATGTGGCAACCGTCCCCCGCTTTCCTCCACTTCGAGAGGCGAGGGAACGTACTCCCAGCTGAGCACGATCCATCCGGACTGTCCACCGTAGAAGCCCGCAGGGCGCTTCCCAATCCACGGGATACCACACAACAAGAGCGCGCTCCCAAGGAGCACCGTTGCCACCCGGATCATCCAGCTCCGTACGGTCAGCTCTTGGGCAGTTTCATTCTCGGGAAAGAGGAAGCGCTTCCCCATGGACAGTCTCCTTCCTTGCGCTCTGCACCCAACGTTGGAGTTCACCCCACACGGACGGCGAGAACGCTGCGATGAACAGCCGCCGTATCTGTCCTGGTCGGAGGCGAGGACGCCGACGCCCGCTATACCGCAGCCGCAGCCAATCTGCCCCGAACCGGTAGACACAGCGCTGACAGTGAACCACAGCAACCCAGCCGTGTCGGAGCCACTCCTGCACCCCATCGGCGTGAACCGAGCCGACACATGGGACAGAGACCACCACGAACGGGTCCCGCCGCAGCTCTCCCGGAAGAGGCATCCCGGAACAGAGGAGTAGCAACACACTGCCAGGGCGTACAGCCGGTAGGTCGGGAACCCCGGCAGAGACAATTCCCCGCTCCGGACACGATGCCACACAGATCCCACACTCGACGCACCGTGCCGGACTTAGCTCCGCCACAACCTTTCCCTCCCATTCCCGCATCTGCAGCGCCCCGTATGGACAGTCGAGCACACATTGCTGACAGGCGTCGCAGCGCTCGCGATCAATCTGCGGATACTGTCTCCACCTCCTCCGCTCCAAAAACGGCAGCAGGAGCAAGCCTCCACCAACTACTCCCAGCACGACGCAGACCATAGTCGGGGACAGGATCCGCAGCAGCAGGAATCCAACCCCATACCATGGGTCAAGCAGTGCCTCCACCGGCAGGATGTGGGCACTGAGTTGCTGCCCACTCTCCACAGGGAAAAGCAGCGCCATTGCCGCGACCAGTGTGGTACTCCACAGCAGTAACGCCCGAGGCGGCACAAGACGCGGACGTGCCAGCCGGACGGTGTGGAGCCAGATCCCCCCGAGGAGGAGAAGCGTCAGGAAGATGTGCACGAAGAGCAGAATCCGAAATACCCCACCCAATGCCTCAGGATGGGTGGCGAAGAAAATCCGGGCAATGCCTGGCTCAAAAAGCCCGCTCCCCACCAGCAGCCGCACACTGAGCAGTCCGAGCAGTTGTGCCTGCTCATCCCACACCAGCATGAGACCTGTGACCCCAACGACCCATAAGGCACCCAGCAGGAGAAGTCCACTGACCCACTCGACCCATCGCCGGAATTTGCCCTCAAGTGCCATCTGCAGACCGTGGAGCACGACCGTCACCATCAGCCAGTCAGAGCTGTAGCGGTGCACGCTGCGCAGAAAGCCGTTCACCCCTGCCCATGCCGCCACCGCCCGATATGCTTCCCACGGGCTCAGCGGGTAGGCAAAAAACACGTACACTCCACTGACTGTGGCCAGCACAAGAAGCCAGAGGCTCAACGACTCCAAATGCCGGAGCGGATTCGTTGCCACCGAGGAGAGCGCCTGGCTCAGACGCGCTATCCAGCGCTCCTGCCACCAGTGTCCACGCCGGTACCCAAAGGTGCTGGCGCCGGCTTTCGCCGCACTTCCCACAGCATCCAGAGCAGGAGAGAGCACACGAAGGCGAGACCACCCCATACTTGCACCAGAAATGACCAGTCCAACACGTAGCGCTGCTGCTGTGCATCGAAGCGGAAGCACCGCAGGAGGAATCCCCGGACAATCCCCACGTCAGCCGCTTCCCGCTGTGCTTCCCACAGAGCTAGGCGGACTTGTCCCTCTTCCGGGCGGATACCGAAAATCAGCCGGCTGAGACGCCCTGTCGGGGTGAGCACTGCCGCCACGTTCGGATGCTCGTAGACCCCCGCGACTGAGTCCCAGCGCACACTTATCCCGAGAGCCTCCAGCATAGCTGCTACGACGCCGGAATCCCCTCGGAGGAGCAGCCACGTGGTCAATCCCCACCGCCGGGCATACTGCTGCAAATCCGCATCACTCTCCCGGGGATCAAAGGAGATACTGACCCATTTCGCGTTCTCTCCTCTCAGCCGGCGAGCCAGCTCACTCCACCCTATCATGAGGAGCGAACACGTGTGCGGACACCGGCTGTAGAAAGGCACCAGTACAACCGGCTGCCCTGTCAAGAGTTGGCTGCTCCGCAGCACCGTGCCCTCCGCCGTTCTCAGCTCACACTCGGGCAGACGCTGAGCCCCTGCCGCGAGGATGGCGAATTCTCGTGCCTCTCCGGTCAGGTTCCCGAGAACAACGGCAAGGAGGAGGGCGGCACCCCGCCGCATCCTCTCCCACCAGAACACCCGCAGGCTTAGCGCACTCCCCATGTCGCCGCCAGCCACTTCCAGTTGAGCCAGAAAAACACCAGGAAGGTCGCTAGAAAGACCAAAGTTGCCACGAGCGTCCCCGGCGCCACGAATTTCTTCCCGTCAGGATTATGTTGCAACGGCACTGGCTGCGCCAGCGGGAGCTGCATATCGTGCGGTCCTTCCATCCGGGGTCCGAAGAAGACCGAGAGCACAACGATCCCAAGCCACAGCAACACCCCTCCTACCGCGAGAAGACCACCGAGTCCAAAGATCACCCAGAGCACACCCGCAATTGCCGGGAAGCTGTGCCGGAACGGTGCCCCACTGAAGGTCACATCCCAGTGCCGACGCGGTACCCCGAGAACCCCTAGACCAACCATCGCGATTGCCAACAGAGCAACTCCAACAGCGAATATCCAAGGCTGCCACCGCGCTAGCCCCAGACCGACGATTCTACGCCGGAATACCAGCGGGATAAGGTAGTACGTGATTCCCATAAACGCCAGGCTCGTCCCCAGCACAACGGTCCCTTTGAAATGCCCGGGAATAGCCAGCGTATTGTGCACAATGATGTTCGTCTGCTCCATGCCGTAAATCACCCCAGTGATGCCTCCGATGAAGCCAAAACCGATGATGGAAAGCACCGTCGCGCTGAAGGTTGGGTTCCCCCACGGTGCCTTCGCCAGCCACTGGAACAACCCTCGGGTATACCCTCGCGCTCGCTGCGCCGCTTCGATCGCCGCCGGTACGGCAAAGGCATGGATCATCGACGCCAGCACTGCCAGGTACATCGCATAGCTGGTGTTCCATACCTTCCACACGGAGCTGACCGCCGGATCAACCAGCAGGTGGTGCGCCGACGCCAGGCAAATGAAGAGAATGTAGAGCACAAAGGCAATGCGAGAAACCCGCTCGTTGACTGACACCCCACCCGTTGTCAGATATGCCGCCAAATACCACACCGATACCATTGCCGAGACATTGATCTGCTGCGCTGGATGCCCCAATCCCCACCAGACCAGCTTGTAGAGCGCCGGGTCCACCCCGGGAATCACTCCCAGGCTCCAGAGGAACGTCGGCACGTAAATGATGGCGCCGGAGACCAGCGTGATGACAGCGATAATAGCCGCTGCTGCCAGCCCGTAGGTAAACAGCGGCAGTGTCCCTCCATAGGTGCCCGCACGCCGCGCCACCATCAGGTTCCCGAAGAAGAGAAATACCGCAATGAGCGCGCCGACAGCAAAGAGGATGATGCCCAGGTAGTAAAGCCAGTGCGCTTGCAACGGGACGTACGAAGTCATCAGCACGTCGGCATAGCCCGCCAGCACCATCACATCGGCCAGGAGAAAGCCCGCCACCATGAGCAGCAGCGCCAACCACCCTACTCGGGGAGCACAGAAGGGCGCACTCAACACAATGGTAGACCCGAAGTAGAGCCCGGCAACCTCGAAGAAGACAATCCAAAAAATGAGTGTATTGAGCCCGTGCAGTGTCAAGATCCGATAATACCACTGTGCCGGCAACAGATGAACGCTCTGCCAGCGCGTCAACACCAACAAGAGTGCCCCGATCACGGCAACCAAAAGCGCAAGAGCAGCAAAGACGGCGTTGAGTCGAATCAACCGCTCCGCAGTCCGATCAACCTGGAGTCCCGTGATGTCACACATCCGGAAAATTGGTGCTCGATACATCGCCTTCTCACCCTCGGTGCAACATTACGGTTGGCTTCCCCGAAACCGCTGCCGGAGCCGCTCCAGCTCAGCAGCATTCTCCACCACGTACACCTTGCCCGTCATCAGATGATGTCCAATCCCGCAGAACTCGTTGCAGAGGATATGGAACTCTCCGGCTTCCCGCGGACGGAAGCGCAGCACGTAATCGTAGCCGGGATACACCATGAAGTTCATGTTGACCGGTTGCAGCGAGAACCCGTGGAGAAGGTCCACCGATGCCAGATGGAACGTGTACTCCTGCCCCTTCTGAAGCACCACAACAGGCGACCACCGCCACATCTGCGCCAGGAGCAGCACATCGCTCCCCGGTGGAGGAGCAACGACCGGAACACCGTTTTCCTCTCCAATGCGATAGCGTTCGACCCACTGGAGATGGAGCTGCATGTACTCGCTCGGGCTTATCCGATAGGAGATGCTCGATGGGTTCTGCTGCCCGTAGAGATGCCACCCAATCATCCAGAAGAACAGGCACAGACAGACGCTCATTGCCACCGCGACCCAGCCACGCTCGTCACGGGCAATCGGTGTCTCATACCACCCCTCTGCTGGTGGGCGCAGACTCATGAGCCACCCGCTACTTGTTGGACAAGCTGCTGCTTGAGCTCTTCCGGAAACGGAGGCACTGATCCAATCTCCATAATGCCCCAGATGAGATAGGAGACCGCATAAATCGCCACCCCCAGAAACAACAACAGCATGACGTCGTCGAGAAAGAGCCGGAAGAGAGGGATACGGGGAAACTGGTGTGTCTCTCTCACCTCAGCCATCGTTTGTCCTCCGAAGTATCCAACAGTCGGCGGCAAACTTCTCTCCCTGTGCCTGCCCTCCCAATGAGCTCGCTCGAGGTAAGGTCTGAGCCTCAGCCTCTCTCCTGATTTTCCTCAGCACTGCCCATCCCCCGGGGCAATGTCCGCACAGGCAGCAGAGGCATCCGCAAAATGTCCCGAGCCTGCTTCACGTCCACAAGCAGGACGAGTCCGAACCAGTGGTGCTGCACGCAATCCCATGCGAGAACTCCTGTGGCTTACCCCGTATGTGCGCCGGTATTGGGTCCGCCTCCTCCTCGGTGCTCTCTGCGTGGTGTTAGCAAATCTGGCATGGGCGCTCACACCCCGAGTCGTCGGGCATACGGTCGATGGCGTCATTGCCCGAACGCTGACTTCCTCCGAGCTCCTGTGGAACCTGTCCGCCATTGTGGGCCTGACGCTCACGGGCGCCGGGCTTACGTTCCTGATGCGGCAGACCATCATCGTCGTTTCGCGCATCCTGGAGTATGAGCTGCGCAACGACTTCCTCCACCATATCGAGCGGCAATCCGCCCGCTTCTTCCAGCTCTATCCCACCGGCGAGTTGATGGCGTACGCCACCAACGATATCGCCTCCATCCGGGAGTTCCTCGGACCTGCTCTCATGCATGGGCTCAATACCCTGTTGGCGCTCGGCTTTTCACTCACCTTCATGCTCACGCTCGATGTGCCCATGACCGCCTTCGCCCTGCTGCCCCTGCCAGTAGCGGCAGCGCTGACCTATATCATCGGGAAGCGGGTCCACGAAACCTTCACTACCGTGCAGGAGCAGTTCGCCGAGCTTACCCGGCATGCGCAGGAGAGCTACTCGGCTCTCCGGGTCATTCGCGCGTACGGGGCAGAAGCTGCCGAGAGCGACCGCTTCCGGATGCTCAGCCAGGAGTACTTCCGGCGCAATCTGCGCCTCGGGCGTCTGCAGGCGTTCTCTTCCCCGGCGATGCTCCTCGTGGTGGGAATCGTGCAGCTGATTGTCTTAGGCTACGGCGGCTTTCGACTCATGGAGCAGACTCTGACGGTCGGGGAGCTGACGCAGTTCTTCCTCTACACCAACGAGCTCATCTGGCCTTTCGCGACGCTGGGCTGGATCACGAATATCATCCAGCGTGCTGCCGCGTCCACTGCCCGACTCCGCCGCCTCAGAGAACAGGAGCCCGAGGTCCGCTCCACCGGGCGTCTGCCAAAACGCCCCGCCGATATCCGAGGCGAGATTGAGTTCCGCAATGTCTGGTTCCGCTACGGCGACGATCGTCCCTGGGTGCTGCGCGGGGTGAGCTTCGTCATTCCGGCAGGCTCAACCGTTGGCATTACGGGTCCGATCGGGAGCGGGAAGAGTACACTGGTAGCGCTCCTGACCCGCCTGTACGATGTCACCGATGGGCAGATTCTGCTCGATGGGCACGACATCCGGGAGTATCCCCTGGAGGTGCTCCGCACCGCTTTCGCTGTTGTCCCGCAAGAGCCTTTCCTCTTCTCGATGAGCGTCGCGGAGAACATTCGCTTCGGCAATCCGGAGGCATCTCTGGAGCAGATCCTCGATGCCAGCCGCCGCGCCGCTCTCCACAGCGATGTCGAGCTTTTCCCCCAGGGCTACGATACACTCGTCGGCGAGCGGGGCATCACGCTCTCCGGCGGGCAGAAACAGAGAGTAGCCCTTGCCCGCGCACTGCTCCGGGAAAGCCCTATCCTCGTGCTCGACGATGCTTTCTCCTCGGTTGACAGCGCAACCGAGAACGCTATCCGTGCCGCTCTGCGGGAGCTCACCCCACGGCGCACCGTTGTGCTCATTGCCCACCGGATCGCCTCCCTGCAAGGAGCTGAGCGCATCCTCGTTCTCCACAACGGCACTGTCGCCGAAGAGGGCACCCACGACGAGCTCCTGCGCCGTAACGGGCTCTATGCTCGACTCTTCCGCTACCAGAGCCTCCAAGCGGAGCTCCAGGCACTGTAAGGACACCTGGTGCCTCGGCTCACAGAGCCGCCTGCACCCACAAGGTCGCCGCAAAATGCCTGAGCTTACTTGAAGGAGGCTGTACTGCTGATCGTATAGCGGATCGTCCAGTAGCCCAGGTCGAAAGGATTGGGCTGCGCTGGCGCGTCTTTGTAGAGGCTGACAAACTGCACCTTGACGTACTTGCCCGACCGGGTCTTCAGCACGAGCGTTTTCGGAAGCGGTGTCAGCACGTGTGTCCGGAAGTCGTACACGAAGAGCCCCTCGCCCGTCAGAGAGGGCGAGATCACTCGCTGAGCCGCGCTTGTGTCGTCCTGCCGAAACTGGCTCTCCGGCGGCGCTTGCAGCAGCTGGTCGTAGGGCACCTCGACGACAACCCCGAGGGTCTTCCCCGCCGGATTGACTGTGCCGGAGTTGAGGAAGATATCCAGCGAGCGGGACTGCGGGGTCAGTGCCGGCAGCAGGAGGTCCCACTCTGCCGTCTGCCGGAGAGCTGCCGAGACCGTATCCCCGCGCTCGAAGTCAAGCAAGGCGTAGCCCCGGAGCGTGTCCACCCAGAGATTACGGATCTGCCGCTCCTGTGGGGAGCTCGGTTGGTTCCCGCTCGGTGTTTCCTCCCGAGCACAGCCGAGCATCAGCAGGACAGCCAGCCACACACCACCAGACATCCGCCACATGGCAACACCCCGATATTGGTTCAACTTTCTCTACCGCTTTCCTCCGAGGTCAGGTCGGCGTACGACTTCAGCTCCGCCAGCGTGAAGAGCGCCCGGAAGGGGATACCAAGCGCCCGGAGCCGCTCGGCAGCTCCCTGCTGGCGGTCCACAACACAGAGCACAGCCCGGACATCCGCCCCTTCGCGGCGCAGTACCTCCACTGCCGCCAGGGCTTGTCCGCCGGTCGTTACCACGTCTTCCAGCAGCACCACACGGCGTCCGGTCACATCCGTCCCCTCGGTCTGCCGGCGGGTTCCATAGGGTTTAGGCTCCTTACGCACGAAGACACACGGCAACCCGGAGGCAAATGCCGTGGCTACCGCCAGCGGAATACCGCCTAATTCCATGCCCGCCAGCACTTCCGTCTCTGCGGGCAAGAGCCGAGCCAGTTCCTGCCCGAGCGCCTGCAACAGCTGCGGCACGGCTTCAAACTGGTACTTGTCCACGTACTCGTGGCTCCTGTGCCCCGAACGCAGCTGGAAATCCCCACGCCGATAGGCAACACGGAAGAGCTCCCGTGCCAGTTCCGCCCGTTCCATGTCAGGGGACTACCGCAACGTAACACCAGGCAATGCCGCCCGTCAGCGGGACCGCGCGAACACGGCAGAACGCCCCCGTCTGCTCCATCAGGGCAACAAACTCGGTGCCGGAGGGGAAGCTTGCCGAGGAGTAGTGGAGGTACTCGTACGCCTGCCGGTTCCGGGCATAGAGGCTCCCGAAGAGCGGGATCCAGTACCGACTATAGAGCCGGTACAGTCCGGCAAGCACTCCTCGGGGCTGCCCCAGCTCCAACACCACCACCGTGCCACCGGAGCGGACTACCCGTGCCATTTCCTGCAGGCACTGCGCCGGCGAGCGCACATTCCGGATACCGAACGCGATGGCAGCAATGTCGAAAGTCCCGCTCGCGAACGGCAGGGCATGGCAGTCAACGCAGAGCCACTCAATGGCGGCTCGGCGCCGTTCGGCTTTCCAGCGGGCGCGTTCCAGCATCGGCTCGCAGAAATCCACTCCGACCACGCGTCCTTGTGGTCCAACACGGCGCCAGAACGCCAGCGCTAGGTCCCCGGTTCCCGTCGCACAATCCAGCACCGCCATCCCCGGACGTGCTCGTGCCAGTTGGACTGCCCGCCAGCGCCACCAGTGGTGAATCCCCACCGTCAGCAGCGTGTTGGAGCGGTCGTAGACCGGTACCAACTCGGCGAACATCTGCCGAATCGCTTCCGGTGAACGCTCCAGCAGCTCTGAGCTCATTGCGTCGGGATTCCATACTGCCGGACAACCTCCTCGGGGAGCTCCAGCTCCAGGAGGAGCATCGCTGAGGCAATGGTTTTGCCTTGAGAATCGAGCTTGAGCGAGACCGTTCCACCCCCACCCAGCGTGTTGTGGAGCACGAAATTCAACGCCCAGAGATTGGGCAACTCGTATCGCTCCACGGGTCCAAAGCAGATGCCGGCGAAATGCTCCTTGACCCGTTCAGCAGTCAGGTACTGCTGCAGCACCGGATACCACTCCTGCCGATAGGCAATAACACCGCAGTTGACCGCGTCGCCTTTGTCTCCGCTGCGAGCATGCGCAAGACGCCAGAGCGGGACCTTCATGGCTGCACCTGTGCGGCAACTCGGACAACTTCCAGCACAGCTGCCCCGGAGATCCAGCGCCAGGGCTTGACATCTGTTCCCACAATGAGCGCCGGAAACTGGAGTGGCGGCATTCTGCGTAGCTCCGTACGCAGTCGGTACCGCAGGCGCACTGCCGGAGCCAGCGCCCGCTCAACTTCTTCGCGCTCAACGTGTCCGACTCGTCCAGCTCCCCTAACCGGAACGCGCACCGTATCTCCAATCCGCCCGTCAACCCGGCGCAGCAAGAGCAGTGGCGGCAAGCCCGCCTGCGGCACCACTTCCTCGGCAGCCAGCACGACCCTCCGCCCATCCCGCCCGGCAACGAGCACAGCGAACTCCCGATAGAGCGAATCCGGAACCCCTGCCACGTGCGGCAGCACGACATCCCAGAGCCGTATCGCCTCATAACGCCCCAACGATTGCCCTGAGGGCGACCGTATCTCCACGGTCGTCCGAGCCGGATGTTGCGCAAGCAGCTCCCCTTCGAGCCGCATCCGCGCTCGCTCCGCCCCACGGAGGACAAGAACGCCACAGAGGAGTACCACCAGCCACATGAGCCGGACATATCGTGGCACTGCAAAGCTACAGCACCAGCTGTATCCACGCTGCCGCAGGAACTCAGCCCTCTGGTCCTTTCCCCCAGCTACCCAGGCAGAGGGACTGCACCCTGCTGTCCCGACACCGAGCAATGCTCTCAGCGCTCCCACTCCACACCGACTACCACCCTGCGTGGCATCCCCGGCACAATCCCCCGAGTACGGTCGGCAATGTAGAGCCGGTCGAAGAGGTTCTTTCCCATGAGCACCAGCTTCACTCCCCAGCGGGGAAGGCTCCACTCAAGGGTGCCATCCACAACCGTATACGGTGGCACTCGTCCCTGGCGCCCGTTCGGAGTCGGCTCCTCGGTGTTGAGGTCGTCGGCAAACTGGGACCCCACCATTGTGAGCACCGCTTGGACGAGGAGCTCTTTCCGTGGACGCCACTGGAGCGTGCCCGAAAGCTGGTACTCCGGGGCGTACGGGAGCCGGTTCCCGGTGATGCGCACCGAGGGGTTGAGCACACTGAAGCGCTCGCCTTGGTAGCGTGCCACGGGCAGCCATGTTGCCGCTCCCAGCACTCGGAGCGGAAGACCCAGGAGCTGCGCGCCATCGACATCGAGCGCAAGCTCCACTCCCTGGTGCAGTGTCCGCCCTGCATTGGTCAATGCCGAGGTCACTCCTCCGGCAAGCGTTGCCGGGATGATTTGATTGCGGAAATCGAGCCGGAATGCGGTCAGCTCCAGCTGCAGCCCGCGCTGCGGAGTTGCCCGCACACCCAGCTCCCAGTTCCAGCTCCGCTCTGGGTCTAGCTCGGTCACGCCGCCAGCGTTGTCAATGACGTCCTCCACCCGCGGCGGAGCAAATCCGGCATGGACTCCAGCAAACAGGCTCCACTCCGGCGCTCCTTGCCAGACAATCCCGAGCGCTGGGATAAGTGCCCAGAGGTGCGTGTACCCGGAAACCCCATCTCCCCCCTGCCCCAGAGCATTGAAGCGGCGGTAGCGGATGGACTCCGCCCGGACGCCTGCCGTCAACGTCCATGCTCGCCAGGAGAGGTGCTCCTGTGCAAAGGCACTCGCAGCGGTCGCCCAGCGCCAGTCGTCCTCCACAATCGAGCCGGTACGCCCCAGCGCCGATTGTGCCCGAATCTGGTAGCGGTGTTGCCGCTCGCCATGGAAGCGAGCACCTGCCACGAGCCGGTGCTGGAGGCTTCCGGTCTGCAATCGCTGCTCCCAGCGCCCTTCGAGTCCGCCGAACCAGTACCGGCGCAACCGTCCATCCGCCCGATTCGGGTCGGGGAGTACCCGCACTCCGGGATAGTTCCCCGGGTCAGCACTGTTGTCGGCGGAAACCAGCGTATCCCGTCCGTCCGGCGTCTGCACACGCACCATACTTCCTTGCCGCCACCAATCCCGCTGCAGATGCGCTCCGTACGCCGTCAGCGCCACACTCCCTGCCGGTAGCGCCCACTCCCACCGAAGCTGCCCGGCATAGCGCTCCACAGCAAACGTGTCGTGCCGAAAAGGGTTCTGGAAGGGATTCTCCTCAAACTGTGCCTGCGTTAGCCCAGCATACGTTGCCTGCGAACGCTCGCTGTAGAGATCCAGCTTCAGCAGAAGCCGCTGCCCCTGTGCCGGTTGTACCCACACCTTGAGAGCCCCATCCCAGAGCCCAACGCCGGTATTCTCCCGGTTGAGCTGCCCCTGCTTGTAGAGTCCATCGAGCACCGCACCCCCACCCGGGAAGCGAAACCCTACAAGCCCGTAGACACTCCCATACCGGCGGCTCCCACCCATTACCCGCAGCTCCCACTGCCGCTCCCGCACCGGAAGCGGCGTCACGTAGTTGATAACCCCACCGATCGTCTGTGGACCGTAGAGAATTTGCGCCCCACCCTTGACAACCTCCACCCCACGGAAGCGCTCCATCGGCGGGTGATAGTAGAGCTCCGGGTATCCGTACGGCGCCGGTGCAATCGGAATCCCATCCTCCAGCAGGAGGACCTTCTCGCTCCGGGTCGGCGATAACCCGCGAATCCCAATGTTGACGCGCAACCCCATCCCATCCTCCGGACGGAGATACACCCCCGGCACCGTCCGCAATACCTCCTCAATGCTCACCGCGTGGAGCTCTTCGTAGCGCTGCGGCGAAATCCACGTGAGACCCCCTCCGTGCTGTACCCGCTCTTCAACCACCTGAACTCCAGGCAGGCGATATGTCCGCATCGTATCCTGCCCCTCCGACCCTTGTGCCAGGACAAGGCTCCACGCCAGAGCACTGCACCAAACCACGAGCACCCCTCGTCGCATTGCTCGAACTCCAGCTGTTTAGACTTAGTCCAAATACGCCGCACGAAAATACGGCGTACCGCGGAATTGCCCCACGGAGAAGAAGGGCACGTGAGGCATCGGCAGGCGAGAACGGCACATCGGAGGGAAAACAGAAGGGGCACCCAAGCGGGTGCCCCTCCCATCGTACCGGTTCGGAGGCGAGTCTGCTACCGCACCAAGGTCATCTGCCGGGTGGCGACCACGCGCCCGTCGAGCACCAGGCTGTACTCATACGTGCCCGACCCCAACAGCCGCATCTCCAACCTCACCTGCCCATGTGCCCCACGCTCGCTCAACTCTAAGCGCCGCAGCTCCCGTCCCCCAAGGTCCCGCACCACCAACTCCGCCCGGCTCACCCCAGCCGGAATGTAGTACGGAATCGTGGTCGTCCCCTCAAACGGGTTCGGAATGTTCTGCCCTAACCACGCATCGTGCAGCTCTATGCTCCCACCGCTGCCGCCCCGCTCACCCCGCTCCCGCAGCAGCTGCTCGACCAGCCCACGGAGCTGGGCGATCTCCCGTTGCTGCTCCTTGACAGCCTCGACCAGCAGAGCAACCAGGCGGCTGTAGTCCATGCCTGCAACTTGCCCGTCAGGCTCGTAGCTCACAACCTCCGGCACGACACGGGCAACTTCTTCGGCAAGGAAGCCGATGTCCGGTGTGCCGCCATACTCCGGCTTCCAGCGGAAAGAATACCCCTGCAGCTGCATGACTTTGTCCAGTGCATTCTCCAGGGGGCGGATGTCCTCCTTCCAGCGCAGCGAGGAATAGGTCAGCCACGAGTTTGCTCGACCACGTCCAGCAGGGTTCGCAATGTTGGGGAGTTCCAACCGGAAGGCAGGGGCTGTGACCCCAATACCCACATAACCGTTGTTCGTCGAGTTCGCAATCCGCATCCGCTCCGTCCCGTTCGTCTTGATGATGAGTGGCTGGTCATCCGTGGTGCCAAGGAAGTTGAATGCCGGATCTGTCCCCGGATTCCCATTGACACTCCAGGCACCTGCCACCGTCACCGGGTTCGGTTCCCACTCTGTTCCGTTCCAGACCAGGATATTTCCTGCAGAAGGCGCAGCAGAGCTCACATCGAAGCCCTGCAACTGGTTCGCATTCCAGAGAGGCAGCACGTTGTTCGCCGCAATCTGAATCTGCCCGCTGCCAATTGTTACCGTTGTCGTTGTCGCATCATCCACGATATCCCACCACTCCGGCGCCGCTCCACTCCCCTGGGAAACGAGCACCTGCCCTGCACTCCCAGCACCGTTGCCAACAACGAACTCCCCACTGCTGAGGGAGAGATCCCCACCGACGGTGACATTCCCATTGGCGTTTACATCCGTGCCATTGAGGTCCCCGCTGGCGTTCACGTCGCCCCCAACTCCCAGTGCCGTGCCAGTCCAGGTGAGGTTCGGACTACCACCAATGGTACTGGGTCCTGTCCAGAACGCCACCTGCCCCGCCGTCCCCGTCCCGCTGACAATCCCGGTCAGTGTCCGCACCTGCAGCACACCACCGGCGCCTCGGACAACGAAATCATTACTCGTCCCCGCCGGCAAATTCGGCGCTGTCACCGTCCCAGCATTGATTGTCACAGTGTTACTTGCCCCAGTACCCAACGTCGTGTTGCCCCCAACCGTCAGATTCCCCGTCGCCGTGATGTTACCCGTCACCGACACATTCCCCGTAATCGCTGCCCCTCCACTGCTGACCGTCAGCTGCCCGCCAAATGTCCCCGTCCCCGCCGCACTGAAGTTCCCATTGGTCGACAACGTGTTGCCCGTCCCCGGATTGATCGCAATGTTCCCCGCCCGGCTCAACGTCCCTGACCCATCGTCCTCCAAACTCCCATCCCCAATCGTGCTCGAGCTCGTCCACCGCACCAACCGGTTCGCCGTCCCCGTCCCGGTCACCGCCCCCAAGCTCCCCAGCGACTTCGGAGTCCAGGAGTTGCTCATGGCATCCCACGCTAGCACGTCGTTTGCCGCCGGTGGCGTACTACTCACGTTGTTCCCCTGGAGACGGTCTGCATTCCAGATAGCGTTGTTATTCAATGCGCCGATGGTTATCTGCCCGCCAGCGGGTGTCACCACAACCGTTCCAGTCCCATCATCGGTGATCGTCCACCACTGCGGTGCTGCAGCGCCACCCTGCGAGACGAGTACCTGCCCGGCAGTTCCAGCGGCTCCCGCCGGCATCAGGGCACCGGTAAAATGGATGTTCCCCACGACGTGGAGCTGCTCCGCAGGCACTGCCGTCCCAATCCCGACATTCCCCGTGCTGGTAATCCAGACCCGCGTCGTCCCATTGGTTTGGAGCCGCAGATCCGTCGCATCCGTCGTCCCAACACTCATCGGACCGGGTCCCGTCACCGTCGTCTGGGATAGAGCGATACTGGCTCCTGCCAGGCTCCCCAGCATGAGTCCAAACAACTGCCGTCCGAGCTGTTTCCCTTTCCGCATTGCAGGCGTCCATTGGTTGTGAGACATGCACAATCCTTATCTCAACGGAGCCCCCACCGGTAGATCCACCGGTGGGGGACTTGACCGTCGCGAACCGCTACCGCACCAAGGTCATCTGCCGGGTGGCGACCACACGCCCGTCGAGCACCAGGGCATACTCATACGTCCCCGACCCCAACAGCCGCATCTCCAACCTCACCTGCCCATGTGCCCCACGCTCACTCAGCTCTATACGCCGCAGCTCCCGTCCCCCAAGGTCCCGTACCACCAACTCCGCTCGGCTCACCCCTGCCGGGA
>Ga0105160_1000465_pt1 | contig 18991 bp, 18 predicted proteins | sample GXS110809BmetaG_FD_89591 | JGI IMG/M metagenome (GOLD analysis project Ga0105160, IMG submission 89591) | Hot spring microbial communities from Gongxiaoshe hot spring, China to study Microbial Dark Matter (Phase II) - GXS 110809B | ecosystem: Environmental > Aquatic > Thermal springs > Hot...
ATTCTGTACCATAGGCCAGGGCGGCTATAGCCTGTGCGCCACCGGCCCAAAGTATCTCCCTATATCCGGCCAGATATGAGGCGGCTAGGACAGTCCGTCTATCTTCCTCCCTTTTACGCGGCGGTGTGGCTAGAACAAGGCGCTCGACCCCTGCGACAAGCCCAGGAACGCCCATCATGAGGACCGTCGAGGGGTAGGATGCCGAGCCGCCAGGCGCGTAGCATCCAATAGACTCTATTGCCACGGGTCTAATCTCAACACTGCAGGCGCCATCAACTATCTTCAGTGATAGGCGCCTATAGAGCCTCTTCTCAACCCTCAGCAACCTCCTCCTCAGACTCTTCATAGCTGAGACTAGCCTCTCGGGGGAGTTCTCAAAGGCCTCCCTAGCCTCCTGCCTCGTTGATATGAGTTCGTCGCGGCTCATGTGTACACCGTCAAGCTCCTCAGCTAGCCTCAATAGAGCATGATCGCCCTCGCGCCTAACAGACTCGATTATCTCCATCACAGACTCGCTAATTTTGCCTGTCTGGCTGCCCCTTGCTCTTAAAAGCCGGGCCACCTCAGCCGCGTTTTCCCCCGAGATTTTCTCCACCCTCATGCCCAATCTCCTCTAGAGGAAGGATGAGCTCGGGCCTGTGCGCAACCAGGCCTTGGGCGAGCCTCCTTAGCTTGGGGAGTATCCTGTGGAGCTCTGTCTTGTCTATGACGGTGTTCACGGCATACCAGCCCTCCATCGATAGCTTGTTGATTGTGGGGGACTTGAGGGCTGGAAGCGTGGCTAAGAGCTCCCCCAGGTTCTCCTCCCTCACGTTCAAGAATATGTGAAGCTTCTTCTCAGACTCGATTACTCCGGTAAACATCGTTAGGATGTCGTATATCTTTTCACGCTTCCACTCATCCTCGAGGGCCTGCCTATTTGCAACCAGGTGGGCGGAGCTCTCCATCAACTCCTCCACTATGGCTAGGTTATTCTGCTCAAGCGTCCTTCCAGTTTCTGTATTATCCACTATGGCATCTGCTGCAAGAGGGGGCTTAGCCTCAGTCGCCCCAAAGGATAGTAGTATCGAGACGCTGGGGTTCTCACCGTATCTATACCACGGCGTTATTATCATGGGCTTCTTGGAGCCGAACCTAGCCCTATATGCCTCAGCCGACATGACCCTACTCATTGTAATGTTGAGATACTCCGTTGCAATCTTCACGGGCCTGCCGTTTGAGAGGTTCTTCTCTAGGAAATGGTTCAGACTCTCGTAATTGTGGGAGACTGGAGCGGCGAAGACAAGCTTGACCTTCCCAAACTCTAAATTCCTTAGAATCTTCACATCGGCACCTGTCTCCTCAACCCAGTCTCGCCCAGTTATCCCTACATCAAACAACCCCTCAGCAATATACACGGGGATTTCCTGAGGCCTCAGAACCCTAAGGTCTATCTCCCTATCACTAACTAGTGGGTTGTAGCTCCTCTCGTACCCCTCCACCTTGTAGAAGGCCTTCTCAAGCAGCTCAATCGACCCCTTCTCAAGCGACCCTTTAGGAATCACCATCCGCAGCCTCATGCCAAGTCTAGGCTTCACAGCATCCCCTCGACTAATAAAACTATGGCCACCACTAAGCTAGCCTGGGTGGCTAGGCATCTGCTTAGCCACCGTTTCACTCAGTCCAAAGCTCTTTCTTAAGCAAATCCCTTACCGCGGCTCTTAGAATGGCTGAGCGGCTCGGGTAGATCTTCTTTTTTACAAGCTCATCCATCCCCTCTATTAATGCTTCTGGGAGCTTAACACTTATCAGCTTCATCGTCGATGCTGGAACTCGATTGGCCAGTAGATAAACTCAATACCCTAAAACCTTGAACATAATACTCAAGAAATCTTGAGAGAACATGTATGCTCTTCCTGAAGCCTTGTTTTTGCGGAAAGGGTATATAAATAGGGGCCATCCCCATCAATACTGGTGATACATTATGTCAGCAGCTCCAGGTAGCGTAGGTACTGTCCCGGTTATAATTCTGAAGGAGGGGACACAGAGGACGAAGGGTAGGGAGGCTCAGTCTGCCGCCATCATGGTGGCTAAAGTCATTGCAGAGACGATGAGGACATCGCTCGGGCCTCGGGGAATGGATAAGATGCTTGTAGACAGCTTCGGAGACATAGTGATAACAAATGATGGCGCCACGATTCTAAAGGAGATGGATGTCGAGCACCCCGTGGCTAAGATGCTTGTAGAAGTTGCTAAGGCCCAGGACGAGGAAGTCGGCGATGGGACGACAACGGCCGTCGTATTGGCGGGTGAGCTCCTCTCAGCCGCCGAGGAGCTAATCGAGAAAGACGTTCACCCATCAATTATAATTGATGGCTTCAGGAAAGCTGCGAAGGAGGCTATAAACATCCTGGACAACATAGCTGTATCAGTCGACCCAACAAATAAAGGTGAACTAGTGAAGATAGCTAAAAGCGCGCTCATCAGTAAGCTTGTTTCAGAGTATGCGGACTTCATCGCTGGCTTGGCTGTTGATGCAGTGTTGAAGGTTGCAGAGAATGTTAATGGGCAGTGGCGGATTGATCTCGACGACATTAAGCTCGAGAAGAAGGAGTATGGCTCAATCATGGATACTAAACTAATTGAGGGCGTCGTACTAGACAAGGAGATCGTCCACCCAGATATGCCCAAGCTGATTAGAAACCCGAAGATAGCTCTGCTCGATGCCAGCCTCGAGATTGAGAAGACAGAGTTTGACGCCAAGCTGAATATCGAGACACCGGAGCAGATGAGGGCTTTCATGGAGCAGGAGGAAAAGATGCTTAAAGACATGGTTGAGAAGATCGCCGCCACAGGTGCGAACGTTGTCCTCTGCCAGAAGGGGATAGATGACCTGGCACAGCACTTCCTAGCGAGGAAGGGGATAGTTGCAGTGAGGCGGATTAAGAAAAGCGACATGGACAAGCTAGCTAAGGCGACGGGGGGCAGAGTAGTCTCGAGAGTGGACGACCTTGCCCCCGCAGACTTGGGCAGCGCGGCCCTAATCGAGGAGAGGAGGGTTGGCGAGGATAAGATGGTGTTTATTGAAGGCTGCAAGAACCCGAAATCCGTGAGCATATTAATCCACGGAGGGACGCAGAGGATTGTCGACGAGGCCGAGAGGTCGTTCAAAGACGCTATAAACGTTGTTAAAGACATGCTATTAGAGCCCAAGATGGTGGCTGGCGGTGGAGCCCCTGAGATCGAGGTAGCATCCAAGCTGAGGGACTTTGCCAAGACCCTGCCTGGGAAGGAGCAGCTGGCTGTTGAGAAGTTTGCCGACGCAATCGAGAGGGTGCCTATGCAGCTGGCAGAGAACGCTGGCCTCGACCCAATAGAGAGCATCGTCTCACTGAGGTCAAGCCACAAGGAGGGCAAGAAGTGGGAGGGCGTCAACGTACTTGAAAACAAGCTCGGAGACATGTGGGCTGCGGGAGTATTGGAACCAGTCATCGTTAAGAAACAGGTGATTAAGTCTGCAGTTGAGGCAGCAAGCATGATATTGAAGATCGACGACATCATAGCAGCCTCAAAGCTATCCGAGGCTGGAGCGAAGAAGGAGAAGAAGGAAGAAGAGGAAGGCGAGTCCAGCCCCTCTTTCGACTGAAACTTTATGACTCTTCAGAAGAGGTTAACAAAATACGAGATAACCAAGATTATTGGGGGGAGGGCTCTACAACTCTCTCTAGGAGCTTTCCCACTTGTTGAGCCGCGGCCTAACGACACCGCATTCACGATAGCCCAACGTGAGCTAGCCCTCGGAGTCCTACCCATCATCGTTAGGAGAGTTCTCCCAGACGGCACTTACATCGACATCCCGCTAAAGGAGGCGCTACGGGAGGAAAAAATCACGGCATAGCTAGGAGCCGTATTTATCATACCCAATTTTTACTCCGGAAAGTCTCAAAATTTTTCTAGTGAGCTGCTTAAAAACAAGTCTAATGGCCAACTAACCTTCAGATGTTTAAACTAGGCTCTATGGACTTAGCGGCTGGTCCCCCCACCTTTAACCGCCAATTGTATCTTGAGGTCTCTTCAACCCTCCCAGTCATCGTTGACTCCTTTATAGGATATTTCGGCTCCTCAGAATTTCTAGAGCTCCTATCGGATCCTTGGTCTTTTAGACTCTTCTGCCGCTCCGTCAACCTTAACAACGACGATGCAGGAAGCATAGTTCTTCTGGTCTCAGCCCTGATGAACAATGTCAGGAGCGATTGGGAGATAAGCGTGGCTGGGGGGCTCTATGCGAAGAGGTTCACAGTCCCAGACACTGTCGAGAGAGAGGCCTCCTTTATGGGGCTCTCCGAAAAGCAGGTAGAGTGGCTGAAGTATTCGAGCAGGATGACGGCGAAGGTTGATGATGTCGCTGTGCAGGACGGGTTCCGTCTCTGGCTTCACGTGATAATATTCAACTCTAAGGCTGAGTGGGCAGTTATACAAGTTGCCTCCAAGGCCGGCCTGAACAGGCTATACCAGTGGCACTCTGGCCGTATCGCCTATTCCAAGTTCACTGTAGAACCACACACAGGGGTAACCTCAGCGATGAGGAGCTTCTACTCACTCGACTTCACTCTGAAGAAGAACATAGAGCTCCAGAAGGGGTGCCTAGAGATTCTCAGCTACCCCTTAGCGCGTCTGAAGTCAATAAAGCCCGGTCTAGGCGGCAACCAGACAAGGCTCAGCGACTTCTCGGCGGAAGGTGTGGCGGGGGAGGTGAACCCCCTCACAGCCCCAGTTAGGGTGAGCTGGAGCGCCCTCTCTAAGATCGCGGGCTCGCCGCCAGACAGCTTTGAGGACCTACTGGCAGTCAAGGGAGTTGGTGCCGAAACACTGAGATTCTTGGCCATCTGCAGCAATAGGCTCCTAGGCATAACACCGTTCCTCGACGATGTTGCGGTACTCTTCAGCGAGCTACACTTGAGAGGGCCTCCTGACAATACAGCCTACCAGATGATGTGGGACCTAATAGAGGCGGTGAGGTACTCGGCGCTCTCGGGTGAAAAGAGTAGGGCCATCGCCACTAGGCTTGCGTTGATGGTTGAGGGTGGAGAGGAGAATCAGGCGGGCTAGAGCATCCCTAGCAGCTCCTTAGCCTCGTCAGACATTCTATCCGGGGTCCAGGGCGGGTCAAAGACCAAATCGACATCAACCCGTGTAACGCTGGGGCACATTGTCTTAACAGCCTCCTTAACCTGCTCAACAAGGAAGAAGCCCACGGGACACCCCGGCGCTGTAAGCGTCATCTTGATGTAGACTGAGTTGTCATCTCTGATCTTTAGGTCGTATATTAGGCCAAGGTCGACTATGTTTACGGGTATCTCTGGGTCGTAACACATCTTTAGAGCGCTCATTATCTTCTCTTCGCTTGGCTTCTCCAAATCCGGCACCACTTAGTTCTTTGGCCCGGTGACTTTTAAATCTCCCCCAACAACAATGCCCCGTAATAGATGGCTACCGCCACAAACACTCTATATATCGTGGCCCTCCTAATCGTAGCGGCAATCCTCACTCTAACTGTGCTGGCGTGGATATGGATTGTACATAAACGGGCAATCACGCTCCACGGGCTTGAGAAGCTCAGAGAACTGCATCATAAACCCAGATCCCAGCTCTCAGTGATAATCCCGGGCAGAAATGTTGAGGATTGGGTAGAGGGTTGTCTCTCTACCCTCCTTATGCAGAGGGGTGTAGGGGGTGAGGTCATCTTTGTAGATGACGGCTCGGAGGATGGTACTGGTGGGCTTGTTCTAGGTAGCTTTCTGCGTAAGGGGGTCAAGTATATGAGGGTTGGGGAGCCCCCGGCGGACTGGTGGGGGAAGAATTGGGCCTGCTGGAGGGGGTTTCAACACTCCTCAAACCACTGGCTTCTATTCATGGACGCGGATACGAGGCTTTTAAACGAGAACGTTTTAGCCGACGCCTTAGCTAAGTGCGAGTTGGAAGGCCTCGACGCTCTTTCGCTGATACCAAGACTGGACACAGGCTCCCTCCCATCTAAGATAATGCTCCCACTACTACAGAACATCCTCTGGTCCCTATTCCCACCAACCCGGAGCAATGACCCAAGAGACCCAACAGCGTTTCTCTTTGGAGCCTTCATCCTCATAAATAGGAGGGTCTACAGCGAGGTCGGTGGGCATAAGGCAGTTCGTAGCCGTGTACTAGAGGATAGGGCCCTGGCAAGTCTCCTCAAGAGGAGGGGTTATCGGATGCTTCTACTAAATGGTTCGGAGAGGATAGTGGCCGAGTATGCTGGAAGCCTCTCAGGTTACATAAGTGCCATCAAGCGGCTTGTAGGAGACTATGCCGCAACACATAGCCTCGGCCGGTTGAAATACTTCATCACAGGCGCATTCATACAGCTCTTGCTACCCCAGATAATCTTGGTCCTAGCTATTCTCTTCCCCTCCATTCCATTGCTATTCTTAGGAGCTATCTCGGTTGCCCTGAACATAGCTGCAAATCTCCTCGAGCTCCGGAGGCTTCGCGTGAGATATAGCTTAATTTATGCACCCCTGACGCTCCTTGCTAACTGGGTCCTCGTCCTCTCTCTCATAGATTCGTACCTCTCAGTATCGAGAAGGCGTATAGAATTGACCTGGCGTGGGAGAAGGGCCAAACTGGCTATTTCCTGAGATATATTATGCTCTCTCGGGCCGCTCCTATTCTATGGACCCTCCCACTCGTTGCTACCCTCCTGCCAATCACTCGTATCTTCTCTACGGTAAACCCTATCTCCCTGGCTAGACCTGCCAGTATGTAGTCTGACTCGACAATCCTATCTGGATATACGCCTCCAGCCACCACTATCGCGGCCCTACCTCCATTCTTCAAGACCCGCCACATCTCCTCTAAACAATCCATCATGTCCGAGAAGTATAGCTTGGCGGAGTCTGGGAGCTCTTCTAGACCCTCGATTACTCTAGGGGCCTCCCTCCCGACCAATCCTATATATGACCTTACAAGGTCCTGCTCTCTCTTCTTGAAGAAGAGCTCGAGCTCCACCTCGTACACTTTCGTGTATTCTATCTTGTTGAGGTAGGGGGGTGAGGTTATTATAGCTTCTACAGACTCGTCCTCTATAGAGTCCAGCCGCCTAGCATCTCCCTCCAATATAGTTGCTGGGCCGCTACTGAATCTCACCCTCCTCACATCATCGATCATCGACTGTGCGATTCTTCGGAAGAAGGGCCTGAGGGGCGGGATGGGGCGCTTAATAAATCTCAAAACAGAGCCATCCCTAAAGATATAGGAGGCCTTCGAGGCTGCATTTATCAGAGCCATCTTGAGAAATATTCTCACGTCTTCCTGTTCAACCTCCTCGATGGCTTCTCTTAGGCTTAGAAGCTCCACGAGGTTCCTTCTAGGGTATGCCCGCTTAACTTTTGTACCCAGACCCTCTAGGCTCGGCTGGCTTGGCCTTGATGAGAGGAGGGTGTCAAGGGCCCTCCTGAGCTCTTCGTGGTTATATATTCTGGTCTTCGCAATGGAGACAAAGGCTGCAAGTGGAGATGCGTCCACTCCAACACCCTTCATCCCTAACTCCATACAGGTTAAGGGTGTAGTCCCCGAGCCTACGAACGGGTCCAAGACAACACAACCCTCAGCTAAACCAAGCTCCTCCAAAAGCATAACGACTAGGTCGCGAGAGAACCCCTCCTTAAAATAGAACCACCTGTGTATCGGGATCCTCTTATTGAGTGTAAACGTGGCTAGCCTCCAGAGGTCGTATCTCTCCTCGACTGGAAAGGCAGCCTCAAACACACCCAGAGAAATAGCTGTGAGTGAGTTCTATTAAACACTAATGGCTAGGGGGGTGGCGTGTCGTTTACTTGAAGGTGCTTCGCAAATGTTATGTTCATGGATATTTAAATAATGGCTAACCGATTATCCATATGTGAGTAAAGAAAGCAGGAAAAAGAGGTTTTTGCTAAGCTGGATGATTGGTGGTGCTCAGGGCTCAGGTGTTGACTCTTCTGCAAACCTATTCTCATACTCCATCGCCTCTGCAGGATACTATGTCTTCGGGAAAAGAGAATATTATTCAAACATTAAGGGTGAGCATTCATACTTCAACGTAGTCGCCTCAGACGCGCCTGTTAGAAGCACCGTAGATAATGTACACATACTAGCCAGCTTTGACGCAGAGACCGTGTTTAGGCATGCATGGGAGGTGGAGCCGGGCGGTGGAATCGTCTATGATGCTGCCTTAGAGAACGAGGCGCTTAGGAATATACCTACTATAGAGGGGAGGGTTAAGGAGGAGATTGCCGAGAGGCTAAAGAATGAGAATGTAGGGGAGACGCTACGCGATGTCCTTACCGTAGCTAAGCGGCGGGGGGTTAGACTTTATCCATTACCTTACATGGAGCTACTTAAGAAGACTGGAGAGCTGATTGGTGAGCAGCAGCTTTCAGTCTTGATGAGAATGGTCAATACCATGGCGGTAGCCGCTTCCTTCGCCATCCTCAAGGCTGATATAAACCGCCTTCACAGGGGGCTCTCCTACGCCTTCAGGGCCAAGAAAGCCGTCGTAAACATGAACTTCACGGCCTGCCAAGTGACATACGACTATGTAAAGAACAATTTTTCAGACGACTTCCCGTTAAACGTCCCAAACAGGCAAATCGGTGAAGACCTAATACTGGTTAACGGGACATCTATAGTCGGTATAGCAAAGATAGTCGGTGGCTGCAGGTTCCAGACATATTATCCGATAACACCGGCGGCGGATGAGAGTGTATACCTCGAGGATAAGCAGGTATTTAATCTAGACTCGGTATCTGATGGCGATGAGTATGAATATCCGCATTTGGCGGAGAACAAGACTCTTTCTGGGAAGGGACACATCCTAGTTGTCCAGTCTGAGGATGAGCTGGCAGCTATAGACATGGCGATAGGCGCGAGCCTGGCGGGTGTTAGGTCTGCAACCTCTACCTCTGGCCCAGGCTTCTCGCTGATGGTTGAAGGGCTGGGTTGGGCAGGTATGAACGAGGTGCCAGTTGTGATAACGATATATCAGAGAGGTGGGCCGAGCACAGGCCTCCCAACGAGACATGAGCAGGGAGACCTCCTCTTCACTGTCTTCGCGGGACACGGCGAGATACCGCGGATAGTCATGGCCTCAGGAGACATGACAGAGGCCTTCTATGATACCATCAAGGCTTTCAATTACGCTGAGAAATTCCAGGTGCCAGTTATACATCTACTCGACAAGGCACTCGCAAATTCTACCCAGACAATCCCCATACCGAAGTTGGATGATGTCCTCCTCGACAGGGGCCTATTCATAAACGAGCACCTTAATGGCAAGACCTATAAGCGGTTCCAGTTCACAGATAACGGAATCTCCCCGCGCGCCCCACTAGGCACTAGGGGAGGAATCTTCTGGAACACGGGAGACGAGCATGACGAGCTTGGCCACATCAGCGAAGACCCAATTATAAGGACACAGATGATGGATAAGCGTATGGGCAAACTCCAGCTCATAAATCAGTCGATTCCACTTAACGAGAAGATTGTTGTCTATGGTGATGATAAGGCCGAGGACTGGATTGTTAGCTGGGGCTCGACGAAGGGCCCGATACTCGACGCCCTCGAGATGCTGGAGGAGGAGGGAGTCGGACCCATAGGCTTCCTCCAATTAAAGATCTTGTGGCCATTTCCCTCCGAGCTCTGTCTAGAGATTCTAAAGTCCGCGAAGAGGATAATCGATGTTGAGCAGAACTATAGCGGACAGATGGGCGAGCTTATGGCTATGAAGACCGGCCTCCGTACAACAAACCAGATCGTGAAGTATAACGGCAGACCGTTTACATCGACTGAGGTTAGGGACGGAGTTAAAGAGGTGTTGCTGAGAAACACTAAAAGAATAGTGATGAATAGAGGTGGGTAGGGAAATGACAGTCACCCAGAAGCTTACATTGGCGCATTTCCGGACTCCCTTATTCAATGACTGGTGCCCAGGCTGCGGCGACTTTGGTATACTCTCCTCGATTCAGATGGCACTTGCTGAGCTTCAGATTGAGCCGCACAAGGTCGCTGTCTTCTCAGGGATCGGCTGCTCCAGCAAGACTCCACACTACATAAACACATACGGTATTCACACAGTTCACGGACGACCGCTCCCCTTCGCCCTCGCCGCTAAGCTAGCCAATCCTGACCTCACGGTCCTAGCAGTCGGGGGTGACGGTGACGGCCTTGGAATAGGTGCTGGACACTTCGTGAACACTGGTAGGAGGAACGTCGACATAACTTATGTTCTATATGATAACGGGGTCTATGGGCTGACGAAGGGGCAGGCCTCACCCACGCTTAGACGGGGGCTTAAGACCAAGGCTCTGCCGCGTCCAAACATAAACGACGCTGTCAACCCAATAGCGCTGGCGATAGTCTGCGGCTACACATTTGTCGCGAGGGGATATGCGTATGACACTAGACACCTTAAAGAGCTGATCAAGCTTGGGATAAAGCATAGGGGAACCTCTTTTATCCAAGTCTTACAGCCATGTCCAACCTACAACGACCTCTTTACAAAGGAGTGGTACGCGGGTGAGGATAGGGTAGACCCAGCAACTAATAAGCCCATGCCGAGGCTCTACAGGCTTGAGGATACCGGTTATGACGGAGAGGTAAAGTCTGAGAGTGAGGAGGAGGCTGTGAGTAAGGCTGTAGAGGCCATCAAGAAGTCCTACGAGTGGGGAGACCGGATACCCATAGGAGTATTCTACAGGAACCCCTTCGTCCCAACATACGACCAGAGAATCGCCTCTATCGCGCCAACATATCTCGAGAGTCCTCCAGCCCAGCAGCCCATCAGGACCAAGTCCCTGAAGCCTGTAGCAGATGTTTCGGCTATCTTCGAGGAGCTAAGGATTCTCTACTAGGTTTCCTCGACACCGGCGCCCTGCCCGCTGCCTTCACCTTCTTTCACCCTCCCACTGCCAGCTAGCGGCCTAGCCCTTACAATGCCGTCCCTAATTAGAACAGCAACTGCTAATATGGCGAGCGAGAGGACAGACCAGCCGAGGAGCTCCAGGCCACCGCCCACTAACTGCTGGCTGGTCACTGTTACAGTCCGGTAACTCTCCCTAGTCATGACTATGACAACGTCTCGAAGCTCTTTCTGAGTAAGTGTGATGTAAGAGGCTACGGTGACTGTGGATATGACTGTGGTGACTCTTGGCTTCGAGATCCCGATTAATAGGCTGTAGGCGCCGCTCGACGCTCCGAAGGGGAAGACAACGATGTAGTATATGCCGCTGCTTGGGGCGGTATATGTTATCCTCTCGGTGAAGCCTGTCGCTCTGACTGAGAGCTCAATAACATCTCTAGATGGCGAGACCAAAGCCATGTCAAAGTCTTGGTTGGTTGGAGGTGTTAGGAGGATGTAGAGCGTGTCATCCCTCTCTAGCCTTACTGCAAAATAGTGTACATCTCCACGCTCGAGATAGAAAGTGTGCTCACCTACCGTCAGCTCCAGTGCTGTCGAGTAGTTGGTTCCTGGCACTCTCGCGGCCTGGCTAAAGGCAGTCGGGATGAGTGAGAGTAGGAGTGTGAGGGCTAGATAGGATATGATGCTGCTCCGCATGAGCGTAGTATATCTCAGGCTGTATTTATCCACTCTCTCAAGCAGCTCTTCTGCGCCGCGAGGCTAAGCGCGGGTTTATGGCAGGCTCTAGGCTCAGCGCCAAGAGTATGAAGGATATTGAAGTCAAAGCGATTAGGAGGCCCGGTGGCACCACCCACCACCAGTATCCCACAAAGACGGCCCCCGTCCTGAAGGCCTGCTCGAGTATACTCCCCCAAGTGGGTATCTGCGGGTCCCCGAGGCCTAGGAAGCTAAGCCCAGCTTCGGCAAGTATCGCCGATGGTATGCTCAATATCATCTGTCCGAGAATATAGGGGGCCACGTTGGGCGCTATGTGTCTAGCTATGATTCTGAGATATCCAGCTCCTATCGACTTTGCAGCGTCCACCAGGGCAGAGTTCCTCAGCTGGATAACCATTGAGCGAGTGAGGATTGTGAGGCCCGGCCAGCTGAAGAGCGTTAAGAGTAGTATTATGAGTATTAGTCCTGGCCTGAAGGTGTAGGCTAGGAGGATGAGGATTGGGAGGAGTGGGATGTTGGCTGTGACGTCTGCCGCCCTCTGGATTAGCTGGTCTACCCGTCCTCCAAGGTATCCGCCTAGGAGTCCGAGTGAGGCTCCGATGAAGGTAGTCACCCCGGCCGCGAGAAGGCCTATAGAGAGGGAGACGGGGAAGCCGAAGAGAAGCCCCTGGGCCAGGTCCCGGCCAAGCGTGTCTGTGCCCATAAAGCCGTATACACTCCCAGCCAGAACGATCGAGGCCTCTCCAACACCGTCGGCCGGGTCCTGACAATACAGTAGGAGCCTGAAGAGATACTCCCCTTTGAGGGGTTCGAGACGGCCTTCCATGCTGGGCCTAGAGAAGAGGTATTGCTCAAGCCTCTGGGAAACATCCTCCTCGCGTATCTCAGCGCCATAAACCTGCGAGAGCCTCTGGGCAGCCATTGCCTGGACACTCCGGGAGGATGCGGGGAAGACCCTCAGAGGTTGGTCTCCAAACCTTAGGTAGGGTGGAGCCTCATCGGGCCTCGGGCCGCCCGGGCTTACAGTGGCGAGGCTAATCTCTATGCCGTCGGGCCTAATCATCAATACCTCTATTATAGGTGGAGCGGACTGGAACCTGACTCCCCCAATCTTCACCGTAATCCCGCTTGGAGGTTCCAGCGAGTCGTATCGAAGTCTCTTCTCATAGACTACTAGGCCATCACCTAGAAAGGATGGATTTTCGAAGACGAGTATCGTGTGGGGGAAGCTGAGGCCTGAGGAGCTCCAGGCCGGTGGGACGGCCTTCGGGTATTCAGCCCAGTGGGATGGATTGTTCCAGACCCTGGGGCCATAGTCTAGCGGATAGCTTGAAAGCGTGTAGAGGGAGACTGCTGCCATGAGGATGAGGAGGATGAGGGCAGCTCGGCCCTGCCAAGAGTCTAGAACAACCCTGTAGGGTGAGAGCATGAGAAGCCAATCACTCACAGGCCCTGGCGTATTTTATTTCTTAGCCTGATTTTCGCCGCTCGACCCCCAAATACCCCTAAGCCTCCTAGACTTCAACCACCTCCAAGAATACATCGCAAAGATCGAGAGCTGTATTAGAAAGACAGTTATGAGTGCTAGTGTCTCAGCAGTGTACCCCCTCACGACTAGTACCACCCGCCTAACATCCCTGACGTCGGCGGCAGAGAAAACCTTCCCAAACGGGGTCGCAGCTGAGAAGTTGTATATTCCAGCCGGAAGTCTGAGGCTCAAACTGCCACCAACACCGCGAAACGTGTCGTTAACATAGATACTGGAGTCCTGTATGAGGAAACCGGCCGCATGCCTCACCTCTACATCAACAAGCCTACCCTCCACATAGATAGTAACGGTCCTGCCTGCTTCTAGGGTAACAGGGCCTATGGAGTCGCTTATATCAACCGAGTAGACCGTGAAAGACGGTCTGATGGCGATTCTGGAGGGGTATTCCTCTTCGCTGATTGAGACCGTACTGGGGATGATTATTGACTCGGTCCCATTCCTAAGCGAGACGTATCCAGTGAAGCTGATGGAGTAATCCTCAACCCAGCTTCCAAAGTAGGTGTCATAGACAATGACTCGATAGTCGGGTACGCGGACCACCCGGTGCTCGAACCTTCCCGTGCTGAGGTCTGCAGTGACTACCTCCAAACCGCTGCGTAGAAGCTCCTCAAGAGTTATGGTTACGGTGGAGCTCATCGGAGGTGGTTCATCCATAATGGGCGAGACCATGACCTCGAAATTCTGCTCAAACCTTCCCCCTGAGCGCGCAGTATACACTAGACTCATAAGAAGTATACCATACCTAAGGGGGACCAAACCATTCTCACCCACCTCACCCAGAGCGGGGATGTGAACGTCGACAACCCGCACAAGCTGACCAGTTCCAGTCACGTTGAACATATACTCAGCCACAACGGGCTCAACCCTATAAACAAGGTGTAGTTGACCAGTGTAGCCGCTCAACTCGATGAAGTCTTGGCTGAGGAGTATGACCTTCGCGTTCAGAGCGTTTGCTGGTATTTGTAGCTGTAATGTAGAGTTGGGCCTGACGAATATTCTCCTGCCCTCACCCTCCTCTCCTCTCAGCTCGAAGCCTGAGAGGGTGGACCCAACTATCCTCGCCTCCAACACCTCCTGCGTCCCGGACCCATTCGATACAGTTCCCACTGGCTGGAACTCAATCCATCCTAGGGCCGACTCCTCCACGCTGAGCACCTCTATCACCGCCTTCCCACCACCCACCACCGCTAGGGACATGAGCCCCACATCGCCAGGCCCAAATCTCCGGACCTCCAAGGAGTCTCCAGCACCTATACGGAAGACGTGTTCCTCATCCTTACTTGTGGTTAGTATAACTGAGATGTCCGAGCCTATCGCTTTCAGAACCAGCGACTCCCCTACAACAAACCTGTATCTCGCTCCGTCGAGAAAGGGTAGAAACTTTTCGCCACCGTACCCCACCAGTAGAAAGCCCTCTTCCTGGGCCTGGCCCATCGGCTGAATCACCATCACAATCAACACCGCTAAGGCTAGAGCAGGAGATGCCCTCGCATTCACTTCAATACACCAACCTTCAGTGTAGCGGCTAGGGTTAGGGAGGCCGCGATGATAAGTCCCAATGCCACCGAGTCATCATAAAATAGGGAGTAGAGAACTACCGAGGCCACCGCGAGGCTTGCCGCTGTGGCTGATAGTAAGAGGGCATCTCCCTGCTCCCGTCTAAACACAGCTCCATAAGACCGCCAGAGGTATATGACCAGTGCTATGGATGAGAAAGCGGTTAGAGCCGCGAAGATCTGGGGGGGTTGGGGCCTCTCCCACGCCTCCCTGCTGATGAACACGTTTATCAGGGAGAGGAACAGCTGTCCACCGTGTTCTGTAGACTCTATCGCTATTACCCAGACTAGATAGGAGCTTGTGAGGCTCGTGATGTAGCTTATAACAGTGGTTCTGAGATTGGGGCTTTTGATAAGGCCGATCATGGATATAAACGGTATGCTGATCAAGTATCCGCTGGCCAGGTCTATTATATATTGTGGAATCCTCTCCAGAACAAGTATTACGAGGCTCGTGATGGCTGGCAGATATATGAGTGGGATTATCAGGTGTTGATATTTGGCTGGGAGATAGGTCGAGAGGAGGGAGAGACATCCGAGGATTAGGAAGGGTGTAAGGGAGATGCGGGCTAGATAGTCCAGGTTTAGGAGTAGGGGCGTGAGGAGGATTCCAGCCATCAAAGACGTCTCGACTAGCCGTGCCCTCATTCACTCCCCCTCCTCAAAGCCTCCCTCGTGATGTCAACCGCAAACCCCTTCCTAATCTCGATGACTGAGCCCCTATCCTTAAACCTCGAGACCCACTTATCCTTGAAGAACCTGTCCAGCTCCAAGAGCCGGTCGGTCTGTTCCGAGGGGCTTGAGAAGTAGCTAGACATGTCGGGGACGCATATGACATATCTCGCACCAGCCTCCCTACAGGTCTCAATCATATCCTCAACCACCTCCACATTAGGCGAAGGCGGGTTAACGATAAAGAAGACAACGCTCGAGCCCTTGATAGCCCTAGAGAAGGCCTCTGCTATCTTTCCGTCATCCTTCCCCCTAGATGGAAAGACCCTCGCGATATACTGCTCCATCGCCACTCTTGAGAATAATCTGCGGTGCGAGACCTTCTCAGCCTGGTTTAGCTCGGGGTTTATCAGCCAGAACTGTACAGGGTTCCCCTCCTCTTCTGCTGTCTGACATAGCCGGCGGAGGAGCGTGGAGATGTCCGTGACGAGCGAGGCATCCTCCCCGGCGTTTATGGATGGTGAGCAGTCGACGACTATGTGGAGCGTCACCTCGCCCTTCTTGACATACTTCTTCGCCACTATCTCCGCCTCGTCGACCTGCTGGGCATATCTCATCCAGTGAATATCTCTGATCCTGTCGCCCAGCTCGTAGGACTTGACGCCTGAGAACTCGTCGTCATAGCCGACAAGCCCTCTAAAACCCAGCCCCATGGGCGGCCTAATCCACGATGCCCGGAGCCTGCCATAGACGGCTCCAACCAGCTGCTCCCCCAATGGGATGAATACCTCCTGCTCACCCTCCATTTCCCTGGAGACGTAGCAGAGCCTAAGCGGGTCGTGTATTCGTAGCGTGATCTTTCCGAATCGTACAAGTCCCATTGAGGGTGAGACCTCTAGAACATATGAAGAGCTGAGAGTCTGTCCATCTCCCACGGCGCCCTCAGGTCTTAGCGACCCCTCCATCAGATGTGTCCCATATGGCGGCCTCTCGATCGCCTGTATGTAGAGCCTGCCTTCGCCGTCAAGCTTCACTACCAGCGTCACCTTCAAGCGGGTCTTGTCACCAGTTCTTTGGGGCTCAACAGCCCGCTCGACTTTGAGGCCACTGAAGTCTAGCCTCCGAAGCTTCCTATTAGCTAGTAGGATGTAGGTAGTGAAGAATGTCTGTAGGAAGAAGGAGGCTAGGAAGATGAAGGGATGGTAAAGTAGTGTGGAGATGAATATTATCCAGCCTGAGAGGCTGATTAGGAGTAGGGCACCCTCCCTTGTAAGCATTTACTTGGGTGCCTCCACCTTCTCAAGCACTTTCCTGGCGAAGAGCATTGTCTCATGCTCCTCCCTGCCAATAGAGGAGACCTGCCTCCTCAGAATTATCCTATGGTTGAGTATTAGGGGTGTGACGTATTTCACGTCATCCGGTATCACGTAGTCTCTACCCATCATTGCCGCATATGCCTTTGAGCCATAGAGTAGGGCTGTCTCAGCCCGCGTGCTAGCCCCCATAACTACGTCGGGCAAGCTTCTCGACTCCCTCACAATGTCAACAATATATCCTAGAACGTCGTCGTCAATATACACGGTCTTCACAGCGTCAATAGCTTCCAAGACTTGCCTAGCATCCGCGACCGGGGAGATGTTGAGCTCCTCGCCGTGCCTATTCTTAAGCCTGAGAATCTCGATCTCCTCGTCTCGGCTGGGATAGTTGACGAGAACCCTGACCAGGAATCTGTCAAGCTCGGCCTCTGGGAGTGGGTATGTTCCCTCAAGCTCAATGGGGTTCTGAGTTGCAATGACCATGAATGGTCGGGGGAGTTGGTATGTCTTCCCCTCAACAGTCACCTGGAACTCCTGCATGGCCTCGAGGAGGGCGGACTGTGTCCTCGGCGCCCCCCGGTTAATCTCGTCGGCGAGGACTATGTTTGCGAATATAGGCCCAGGCCTGAATACAAACTCCCCACTACGACGGTCAAAGATCATCCCACCAACTATGTCACTTGGCAGGAGGTCGTTTGTGAACTGTATCCTCTTGAATGATAGTGAGAGGGTGTTTGCGAAGGCCTTGGCTAGGTACGTCTTTGCAAGACCCGGTACACCCTCAATCAGGACATGACCTTGGACGAGGAGAGAGATTAGAAGCGAGTCAATAGCCGTGTCCATCCCCACAATCGACTTATGTATCTCCGCCCTAACCCTCTCAGCCAAATCCCTTATCCAAGACAGCTTCTCCACACCTTATTCACCCCCTACCTATTGACTAGACGGCCTAGGATCCACCTGTATATGCGGGCTGGGAGAAGCCTGGTGAGCCGGCCTGCTAAGAGGACCCTCCAGAGCCCAGCCCTCCAACCCCTCAATACACCCAGATCAGCATATGCTATAAGGAGCGTCTCTACGGCGTCAACCGGCTTCTCGTCCGCAGCCTCGTTAAAGAAGGCATCTATCTCTTCGATGTAGTTCCTTGGAACACTACCACCAGTCATCCTCTCCCTTCTAAGTAGAAGGGCAGGGAGCACGATACTCGTGAGCATGATGATTAGGATTACCAGCGGGTCGATTATAGATGTTATGAGCGTGGCCATCAGTCTGATTAGTATCTGGCGGCGAATCCTATAAATGTTTAGCCTACTCCGAGTTATTCAAGCTCTTCTAAGCCTCTTAAGAAGAGGAATCTCCTCGAGCTTCTTCTCCTCGAGTAGATGCCAGAGGATGCCCCTTGGCTTTTGGATGGTTGTCCCAGTGGCTATTAGGCTCTTCTCTGTGGCTATGTAGTCGACTGGGACGTCAAACTCCTCCAGAGGGATTATATCCACAATTTGTATAGTGTGGACTGTTGTTATAATTGGTGTCTCGTCGTGAACCTTGCCAAGCATCCTCAATATAGCGTACTCTATCTCCGAGTAACCCTCGCCCTTCCCCACCCTGGCCCCTGCTAGCGAGACCGCGACAGAGCCAGCCACAATAACGTCAACACTCCCGAGACTCTCAGGCTCAACCCTCTCACCATATATGAACCCTCCCCTAATCGTGGATGCAAGCCTGTATTCTGAGGCGTCGATTCTTGAGGGCTCGAGCAGGAGGAACCCACCGCGTATCCTTGGAGTCGGCATGACAAGTGTCTTTCCACTCCTCAGGCACAGCTCCCTCACGTGGCGCTGCGGAGAGTCTGGGTTCACCTTCACGGTCCGCGCAGATTTGAAATGGTGCAGCTGGAGTAGCCTCTGTGCCGCTGCCTCTGCTCCCTGGAAGTTCGGTATCCTGCCCTGGATGGGGAATGGAGGACGCGCGACTCCCTCCCTTAAAAGCAGTGCCCAGACGCGCTCCCTTATCCTCTGCTTCTCCTCCCTCGCACTCAATCCCTCTCGACGGGTTTAAGGAGTTCGGAGATGTCCCTAATACTTACACGGTCTTCCACCCCCAGAACCCTCCTAGCATCCTCGAGCATGGCCAGGCAGAAGGGACATTCTGTGACAACCGTCTCCGCTCCTGTCCTCAGAAGCTCTTCCAGCCTCAGCAGGTTCTCGCGTCTAGTCCTCTTTATATCGAGCCAATAGTTTCCGCCGCCCGCCCCGCAGCACATCGTCTC
>Ga0105160_1000466_pt1 | contig 18981 bp, 18 predicted proteins | sample GXS110809BmetaG_FD_89591 | JGI IMG/M metagenome (GOLD analysis project Ga0105160, IMG submission 89591) | Hot spring microbial communities from Gongxiaoshe hot spring, China to study Microbial Dark Matter (Phase II) - GXS 110809B | ecosystem: Environmental > Aquatic > Thermal springs > Hot...
CCGAAGACCCTTGAGAAGTTAGTCCCCAAGTTATGGACCGTCGCAACCTGGTTGACCTTCCCATCCGGGTTCCAGGCGTCAAAGGCTATCGAGTATTCTGCTCCAGCGAACTTATCAAAGTCGGGCCGGCGGAGGGTAAGATACGCTATCCCCAACTCGTCTAGGACTTTCCTGTAGATCTCAACGGCCTTTTTGAGCTGCTCCTCCGCCTCCTCACCCGTGGCGTGGGCCGTGTGTCCCTCGTTCCACGGTATCTCCCTAACCCTGTAGAGGGCCCTCGTCGCCTTGGTTTCATACCTGTAGACGGCGCAACTCTGGTGGACCTTGAGGGGTAGGTCTGAGTGGTTTGTGATCCAGAGGGCGAACATCGGATACATGATTGTCTCTGAGGTGGGCCTAAGTATCAGGGGAGCCTCCTGCTGCGCCTCGTCCTCTCCCCCAAGCCTCAGCTTACCAACCGCGAAGACCTCACCCATGAACCCCTTAATATGCTCGGCCTCGCGGGAGAAATTCTCCAGCGTAGCAACTATTGGATAGTACATCGGCAGGTGTCCATCCTCCTCCAGCAGCTCCTCCAGCCTCCTCCTAACTCTCTCAATCACAAACCATCCATTCTCTAAATAGACAATGAACCCCTTCACAGGATATCTATTATCAGCTATCCTCGCCGTTAGGAGGACGTTATCGAACCACTCACTGAACCGCTCAAACTTCTCAGACTCCCTGGCAATAAATCCTCCCAACCAGAGGAATCCGCCCCAATATTTAAAAATAAAGCCTCATCAAAGCAGCACAACAACAAGCGACTGGACCGGGCGGGATTCGAACCCGCGGCCTCCCGCGTGCGAGGCGGGCGATCTACCACTGATCTACCGGCCCATGCCCAACACTCCTTGCGGCGCTGGTCGTATATGTAAATTCCGTATCGCCTAGCGTCGGGCTAATCTCCTTTTTGTGGCTTATTCCAGCTGACGAGGGCCTCGTTTGTGTCTTTGAGCATGTTTCCTGTGGCTATACAGATTACCTTCTCATCTCTACCTAGCCACCCCTCTTCTACAAGCTTCTTTACACCTGCTATTGGTGTTGCCCCGGCTGGCTCTGTAGCTATGCCCTCTGTAGTAGCTAGGAGCCTGAGCGCATCTAGTATCTCCTCGTCTCTTGCCTTGACCGCTGTCCCGCCTGAATCCCTGATCGCTCGAACACCTTTCTTCCAGTTTATCGGCCTACCTATCCTGATGGCGGTGGCTATTGTCTCGGGGTTTGGCCAGTCGGGGAGACTTTCTAGACCCCTAGTCAGCATCTCAGCTATCGGTGAGGCACCCTCGGCTTGAACGCCTACAAGCCTTGGCGTGTCGTTGATGAGCCCGTGTTCCTGCAGCTCTTTGAACCCCTTCCAGTAGGCCGCTATGTTTCCAGAATTACCCACAGGCAAAGCAACTACATAGTCAGTCTTGCCACCCATCTGTTCCCAGAGCTCGAAGGCGGCCGTCTTCTGCCCCTCAATTCTCCAAGGATTCACTGAGTTCAAAATATAGGCATCTTCACCGCCCCTCGCCATAACCCTTTTTAGAGCATCGTCAAAGCTCCCCGCAACCTGATAGATCTTGGCCCCGAACATCCTCGCCTGGAAGAGCTTCCCCCATGCAATCTTGCCCTCAGGGATGTAAACTTGACACTCGAGCCCTGCACGTGCAGCGTAAGCGGCCAGGGAGGCTGAGGTGTTGCCTGTGGATGCGCAGACGACGCTCTTAGCTCCTATCATGCACGCCATCGAGACGCCAACACTCATACCACGGTCCTTGAAGCTTCCAGTCGGGTTGAGGCCCTCCAGCTTGACATAAAACTCCCTAACCCCCACGACCTTCGCGAGCTTATCAGCCTTAACTAGGGTGGTGTATCCTTCTCCAAGACTCACTATCCTATTAAAGAAGGAAGGTAGAAGCTCCCTGTAGCGCCACATGCTGTGGACACGGCCTATGAGAGTGTCAAGCCTGAAGACCCCGCCTGGGCTAATCCTCGCCTCTAAAAGATCTCCACACCGGCGGCACCTATAGACTACCTCCTCGCGGGGATAGGACTCGCCGCAAGATATGCAGACAAGCACATATTCTTCTCGAGGCACCGTCTCAACCCATCACTCAGGCGAGGATTGCGAGAATGCTGGCGACTAGGAGGGCGGCGAAGACTACAAGTGTTATGTATGGGAAGACGGTCATCACACCCATCTCAAGCGAGAAGAGCGCCTGGATCATCTGAATCGAGATTATGAGGCCAAGTATCCCGAGAGCCTTGACGGCCAACCTAACAAAAAGCTGCGGCCTTAGCCGGACCATTTAGGGACACCAGCCAGCACCTAGTCCATGGAGACATTTAAATATACACTCTCCTAAACCCCCTCTAAGCCCTAGAATAGTCCATAACTCACCCCCACACCTTCAAGTTCCATCATCTTGAAGTCATCGCGCTTAAATTCTTGGGAGATAGGTGTCTTGGCTAATGTGCGGCATCGTGGGCTACGTGGGTACGGAGAACGCCGCGCCCATTTTGCTGCGGGCCTTGAGGAGGCTCGAGTATAGGGGATACGACTCCGCCGGTGCCGCCACGCTGTACGGCGGCGTGGTCTTTATCAAGAAGGATACTGGCAGGGTCGAAGAGATAAACGCGAGGCTGAAGCTGGAATCTATGCCCGGCGCCATCGGGATAGCCCACACCAGATGGGCGACGCACGGAGCGCCCACAACTATAAATGCACACCCACACACCGACTGCACTGGAAGCATAGCTATCGTCCATAACGGCGTGATAGAGAACTACCTCGCCTTAAAGAAGGAGCTGCTGGACCTCGACCACGCCCTTGCTTCAAGGACAGACAGCGAGGTCATCGCGCACCTTATTGAGGAGTATTTGAAGAAAGGGGTGGAGCTTAAGGAGGCCTTCAGGAAGACACTATTGAGACTTGAGGGGTCTTATGCGGTTGCGCTAGTCTCTTCACAGAGCCCCGACACAATCCTCGCTGCTAGGAGGGAGGCTCCCCTAATCATCGGCGTTGGGAAGGGCTTCAACATGATAGCTTCAGATATCACAGCCCTCCTAGACATGACGGGGGAGATGGTCTTCCTACACGACGGGGACATGGCAATCCTGACGCCAGACAGCTACAGAGTCTATAGAATAGACACCGGCGAGGCCGTGGAGAGGCCGGTCAAGACAGTGGACCTGACAATCGAGATGGCTGAGAAGCATGGATATCCACACTTTATGCTGAAAGAGATATTTGAGCAGCCTGAGACTCTTCGAAACTCCCTCAGACTCCAGATCGAGTATGTTGACCTCCTAGCTGAGCTACTTGATAAGGGGCGTGTAATCTATCTGGTGGGGGCGGGAACCTCCTATAATGCATGTATCGCTGGCTCCTACCTCTTCTCACAGATTGCGCGTCTTTCCACTTTTCCCGTAATAGCCTCCGAGTTCATCCCCAACTACGGCGCATCTATAGGAGTCGACACTGTTATCCTAGCTGTAAGCCAGTCAGGTGAGACCGCCGACGTCCTCAGCGCGCTGGAATATGCGAGGATGCGGGCCTGCACCATCCTAGGCATAACAAACACCGTCGGCTCCACGCTGACAAGAGTAGCCAGAGCCTATGTACTCCAAAACTCGGGCCCTGAGATCGGTGTAGCGGCAACAAAGACCTTCACCTCACAGGTCCTAGTGCTGGCGAAGATAGCTCTCAGGCTGGCGAGGCTTAGGGGGAAGATAGCACAGTACGAGATAGACGAGTTCAACTCATGGATGGAGAAGGTGCCATCCATTGTGCATGATGTATTGGAGAGAGTGGAGGAGCCTATCAAGAAACTAGCCGAGAGGATTGCTGAGAGCAGGGTGGTCTTCATGCTAGGCCGCGGAGTATCCTACAGCACAGCCCTTGAGGGGAGGCTCAAGCTAATGGAGCTCTCCTATATCCCATGCATAACCTACCCCGCGGGTGAGAGCAAGCACGGCCCCATAAGCGTGATCGAAAATGGTGTTCCAGTAGTATTCATAGCACCGCCTGATGAGTATAGGAAGCTGAACATCGGGAGTATAATGGAGATGAAGGCCAGGGGAGCTTATACTATTGTTCTTGGCGACTCCTCAGACCAGGATCTTAAGCAGCTCGCAGACCACTACATTGAGATGCCAAAGATACATCCCCTTCTATCACCCATCCCCTACACAATCCCACTACAGCTACTAGCGTACTATACAGCAGTAGTCAAGGGATACGACCCCGACAAGCCCAGGAACCTCGCCAAATCAATAACAGTCCCATAGCCTCCAGCCCTCCAAGAACACGCAAAGTTTTTTAAAATTCAACACCAATAAGCGATATTGGGCCCGTGGCCTAGAAGGATAAGGCGGCGGCCTCCTAAGCCGCAGATCGTGGGTTCGAGTCCCACCGGGCCCGTAAGGATATAGGTATAATATTTGAGGGCTTTGGTATCTTTGGCCGCATGGTCTTCTGAAGCATACCGAGACCTTAGAGGAGTACCCGCTCCAAGAGGCTTAACACGTTATCCCTACAAACAATGAATTGATTACTTATACGTTGATTTCAAATATGGAATAACTTGACCACCATACATTGATATAGTTTTCTTCTCATCAGGGCTAGAAGAAGTAACGTGGATGTTCCTAAAGCCCAGCTTAATGTAATGTTCAATATGTTTTATGTGGTCCTCAGGCGTTGTTCCTATCATCCACACCTTCTTTAAATGTTCATCACCAACAAGTTTTCCATACAACTCAATTTCTCTCGGGTCATAAATCGGGTATTTGAACATAAATGGTAAGAGAGTGGCTGCCCAGCATCTAACTGATCTCAGCGCAGAATCATAGTCCTCGTCATAGGACACATATACTTCTACAGCCATATCTATATCCTTAAGGCTACGTCCAACGCTCTTAACCCCTCTTTCTAGCGCTGGGAAAATTACTTCACGGTAATGGGATTCCTCGAGCGGGATCGTTAAGAAACCATCAGCAAGTCTTCCGGCAAGCTCAGCAACTGTTGACCCGCTTGCAGCTATATAGATTGGAATAGGGGCGGCTGGGCGTGTATATAAATTCGCCCTCCTAAGAGTGTAATACTTTCCCTTAAAGTCAATAAAGCTCTCATTCCAAAGTTTCTTGATTACCATTACAGCTTCTTCAAGCATCTTAACCCTAGTTTTAAAACTAGGCCACGGACAGCCGACTGGCATCTCATTCATGGCCTCTCCGGTCCCAAGACCCAAGAATATCCGCCTAGGATACATAGAGCCAAGCGTCGCAAAAGCCTGTGCTATAATCGCGGGGTTGTACCTCAGCGTAGGACATGTAACTGCTGTGCCGAAAGATAATTTTTTGCTACGCTCGACCGCAGCAGCAATCCACACCCATGCAAAACCGCCTGCAGCATTAGTATGAAACCATGGATGAAAATGGTCGCTAGCCCAGATTGAGTCAAATCCAGCTTTTTCTATCTCAGTTACTAAGCTTAGGAGAAAGCTAGGCTGGTATTGCTCCATTGATGCCACAAAACCTATCCTTAAATTAATATCAGACATCGGCTCCATAATCTTTCAGGAAAGATTTATCTTTTATTTGTTTGCTAGCCCGCAAAAACCGGATAGATAGATCAAATTAGAAAAATAAAACTCTAACAGAGTACTTCCCTAACCTCTTAGCGCTATCAAGACGTTGCAGGGAATAGTAGAAATACTGTTAAAACAGATAAAGAAGGTTATACCCTTTTCATAAACTAGCCTAATGAGTTGGCCCATTTAAAAATGCTTATACTATAACCCCATATCAGGGGATAGACTAGCCATTTATTTTGTATGCAACCTTTCAAAACATATAGTACCTCCCACCATAATAGGGGGTATGGCCAGATGACTTTTCTACTACCCCACTCTCTTAATATTAATAAAGGGGGATAATAAGATTAACATTATGAAGATAACAGAAATCGAGGTTATACCTCTATATGCACCTGACGCAGAGGTTGTCAAGAGTACATGCGTGGTACGCCTTCACACAGATGAGGGGGTCGATGGCATAGGTCAAGTTGAGATCCCTGCGATGATAGCTACTGCTTTCGTTAAAACGAAGGAGTGGGAAGTTACTGGATATTATCACGGTGGGCTTGAGAGAGTACTCTTGGGGGAAAACCCGCTAAACATAGAGAGACTCTGGCATAAAATGTATGCGAGTATGTGGTTGTATGGTAGAAGAGGTGCAGGTATAGCTGTAATGACCGCCATTGATACAGCATTATGGGATATCAAGGGAAAAATTTTGGGGGTACCTGTTTATGAATTGATTTGGAGCGCCTGCAACGTAGCGCGAGCTGACCCGGGAATCATAGGGCCTAAGCTACGCGTAAAGCCCTACGCAACAGTTTATCCATCTGGGAGCACACCTGAAGAAGTCAAAAGAAACCTATCGCTTGCTGTAGATGCTGGGTTTAATGCAGTCAAGCTAGAAGAAAGTGAAGGTGGATTCGGTAGAAAAGACGTTGGACATGATGTTGAATTAGTTCAGGCCGCAAGGGAGGCTATTGGTGAGAAGAGAGACTTAATGATCGATGTCCAATATATATGGAACGATTATACTAGAGCCTACTCGAGCATAAGAGCTATAGAGCCATTTAATATTTATTTTGTTGAGGCGCCTCTTCCGCCTGACTCACTAGACGCGTATGCGATGTTAGCTGACACAGTCGAGACACGTATAGCTTGCGGAGATGGAGGCTTCACAACGAGATTCGAATTTAAAGAACTGATCGATAGAGGAAAAGTTGACGTGGTTCAGCCAAGCGCTGTGAGGACAGGAGGAATAACAGAGATACTTAGAATTGCAGCGATGGCATATGAAAAAGGGAAGCTCTGTATTCCTCATTCCTATGCATGGATGATCGGTGTAGCAGCCGAGATTCATTTAGCTGCTGTTATACCAAATATGCCTTACATAGAAATGCCCAGCCCACGCCCCTACTCTCCCCTAATTTCTGAGTTGCTGGACCCAGCACTTATAGTACAAGACGGATACATAGAAGTGCCTAAAAAAGCTGGACTTGGGTTTAGAATTAATGAAAAAACTATCGATAGATATAAAGTCGAGCCATTTTAAACTAAAGCCGGCCGGAATTTAAGTTTAGTATCCAAGGTTATGTTTTAATTTATCTATCAAGAAAAGCATATATATTCGTTGTAAGCGAATATAGCCGTAAAAATGGGCAGCAAGACCTTTGTAAGAGAAGCGACTGGCCTCGTCCGAGAGATTGGTTTTCTCGATCACCTTGTAACGAATATGAATGGTGTAGTGCCATTAGCTGCAATTGTGTTGACGCCGTGGTGGGTCTTCTTTGCCGTTAAAGGGGGTGAAGTAATGCTGGCTATCGTAGGTGGATGGTTGTTCACAATGTTTGGATCGCTTATATCTTACTCAATGATATCCGCTACATTCCCTCGATCAGCCGCTCCGTATATAGCTAACAGTAGAATCATTCATCCAGCGATAGGATGGCCGACTGAGGTATTGATGTGGCTTGGCTGGATAATGGCGCTGGCGCTATATCCTGGATTCATGATAACATGGGCATTAATTCCAGGACTTTATACAATAGGAGTATCGTCAGGGATTAAGGCCTTCGTAGATGCTTCCTTCGCACTTACCCAACCAGAATGGGCAATATTTGCAGGGTTCTTAATGCTTGTCCCAACAAGCCTTATAGCAGCATTGGGGACAAGAAAACTGGTCAGGACATTCCAGCTACCTATAACAATTATAATGTTTATAGCAATCATTATCCTAATAGTACTCTGGGCCACTACTTCTGAACCCCAACTTGAGGTGGTGATGGCGAAGTATCTTAATACAGACTTAAACAGCATCATAACTGAGGCAAAAACGTCTTATCCAGACGCGATGATTCCACCAGTCTACGCTCTTGTCCCGATAATGGCTGCAATAGCGTTCACGGCAGGTTCGTTTAATACTTACTGGAATTCATGGGCCGTAGGTGAGGTAAGAAAAGCAAACGACGTAAAGATGCAATTGTGGTCCATGTGGATTCCGAGCACTCTGATAGCAATAATGGTTGGACTAACTTCTGGGCTGGCACAAGTTAAACTTGGAAGAGACTTGCTAGTCGCGATGACACAAATACTGACAAATAATCCTGCATTCTTCCAAGGACCCCCAACATTACCGGCATATGCCATGACGTTGATACCACTAATGATTGCTGACAATCCTGTGATTCAATTCATAATCATGATAGGCACCATTTGCGGTGTGTTAGCATACTTCCCAGCTAACTGGCTAATAGTTACCAGAGAATGGTTTGCATGGTCTTTTGATAGGCTTCTGCCTGAAAAACTCTCAGAGATCAGTGATAGATACCACACACCAATCTGGAGCATTATAGTAAACTTAGTCATCGCGTCCGTCTTTATGGTTCTCTTCACATACTTTATCCAATACTTGGCATTCTTTACGACTGCGGCCTGGGATACTACGTTAGTACCCATCGCGCTTCTGTGCTTATCAGCTGCTCTAATGCCCATTAGAAAAGAAGTCTGGCAACTATCTCCGGCGAATAAATATAAAATAGGCCCGATTCCGATCATTGTTATAGGAGGAATTCTGGGATTCATCTACAATGGAGCCGCGGTGCTGTTCTTCACAATTACTCCTGAGCTTGGGATGGGTCTTCCTTCGACATTGCTGCTGATCTTTACTTTCCTTATACCATTTGTACTATACTGGGTGGTAAGAGCAATTAGAAAAAGGCAAGGTATAAATATAGACCTTATATTTAAGTCGATTCCCCCAGAATAAGATAAATTTTTTATTGCTTAACTGAGCACTCTTCTACTACAGAGTAGTCAATTTGGATTCCAAGACCAGGCTCTGTGGGAATCTTTAAACATCCATCTTCATATGTGAAGGGCTTCTTGGATAGCCTGGAAATTAATGGGCTAGGTGTTCTTCTATATTCAAGGATAAATGCACGTGGCATTGACGCCACTAGTTGAAGATTAGCCGCCACATTTACGGCTGAGCTGAATCCATGCGGAACCATCATTAAATTCCATGCCTCACAAAAATCAACGATTTTTTTAGCCTCAGTTAGTCCACCTGCCTTTGTGACGTCTGGTTGAATTATATCGACGGCCCTCCTGGTTATGTATTCCAGGAAGCCCTGTTTGCTGTATTCGCTCTCTCCAGCCGCGATGTAGATGTCTACGGCGTCAGACAGCATTTTATAGCCAGTGACGTCTTCAGGCGGAAGCGGCTCTTCCAGCCAAAAAATGTTGTATTTCTCAAGTCTCTTAGCTAGCTTTATCGCTTGTGCGGGTGTTAGGTTAACGAACCTTCCCACGTCGACCATTATCTGTATATCTTGACCTAACACTTCTCTTATAGTCCTAATCATCTCTTCATCCTTATCTAAATTCATTCCAAAAGCGCGTTCACGTGTTTTTCCCCATCCATATTTAACCGCTCTATATCCCAGCTTTACGTATTCCTTACCTACTTTAGCCGTGCCCTCCGGGTCATCCATATCAAATAAAAGACTAGCGTAGACAGGTATTTTGTCTCTGAACCTGCCACCAAGAAGTGTATAAACAGGTACACCTAATGCCTTTCCACAAATATCCCACAAGGCGACGTCAATGCCGCTCAATGCATAAGTTGCAACTCCGGCCCTACCGTACCATTCACAATAGCTGTATAGCTTAAGCCAGAGCCTCTGAATATCAAATGGATTCTCGCCTACAACTAGAGGCTTAAAGCCGATTTCAACAATTTTTTGTACTGCTAATGCTGCCTCTCCCCGCTCGCTGTGAATGCACGCTTCACCTACACCTGTTATTCCTTCATCTGTCTCTACCTCAACCAGGGCCGCACCTGGCCCAGCAGAGATTGATTCCTCATATGTCATTAATGGTATTAGGTGTACGTCTGTAATCCTCACATTTCAAAAACCGCCCTGAATTGGATATAAATGTTTTTAGATTGGAGGGCCAAAAATTTAAAACAATGCTTTAATATCACAGATTATTAGGAAAAGTGGATTGAATAATTTGGAGAAGGCTCTAAAAATTATTGAAGAAGGTGAAAGAAGAGGAGCTACTATTAGACTAATAGGTGGCCTTGCAATCTATTACCATTCCCCAACAGCTAGAAGCGAAAACCTATCAAGAATTTATGGCGATATAGACCTCTTTGGGCTTAGTTCGCAGACAAAAATAATTAGAAAACTCATGGAGAGTCTAGGTTATAAACCTCATGAGAGATTTAATGCATTACATGGAGAGAGAAGACTTCTGTATTTTGATGAGTATGACGCTTTGAAAATAGATTTTCTGCTAGATTACTTCGAGATGTGTCATAAAATTGACCTACGAAGTAGATTAAGAATAGATAACGTGACAATACCTCTAGCAGACTTATTACTAACTAAGCTGCAGATAGTTGAGTTAAATGAAAAGGACATAAAAGACATCATAGCCTTATTGATAGACCATGAGCTAAGTGATAAAGAAGAGAATGACAAAATAAACATCAAGTATATTGCTAATCTCTGCTCAAATGATTGGGGACTTCAAAGAACTATAGAGATAACCTTAGACAGGATTTCTGAGTGGGTCAATCAAAGCTCACTACACGAGGAGCATAAGGAGATTGTTATATCGAAAGTAGGTAATATAAAGGCAAAAATAGATGCTGAACCAAAAACGTTGAAGTGGAAGATAAGGGAAAAAATAGGTGAGAGAGTCAGATGGTATGAAATACCTGAAGAACCTTTACGCGGAGGCTTCAAATAAAATCTTATCCGATAGTAAACATGTAATTTCTTACTTTTCCATCTTCTAGTGTTATCAGAGCTCCTTGAAGATTTCCTGCGAGGTAGTCACTTCCAGCGTTTATGCATAGTGTTCTACCAATTTTTACGACACCCTTAGATTCATGTATATGTCCATGAAGGCCTAATAATGGCTGATATTTCTCTATCATTTTTCTAACAGCCATGCTGCCAACATGAGTCATCACTAATTGGCCACCAGACATAACAGGCTTTAATGTATTGTCAAGAAGTGGGGCGAGATCTAACGGTGTATTATAGGGTGGTGCATGCAAACTAAAGATCGATTCATTCAATCTCCCAATTTTGCTGACCAAGTCTACCAGCATCTCTTCTAGTTTTTCATCTGGTATGTCGCGTGGGGCTTGCCAGGGCGTTATGTTAACAAAGCCACTGCTTATCATTTCGTATCTTTTGCCTATCTCTACAACTTTTCCTTCTGGATTTATAACAACGTTCGACTTATTCAATACCTCGTCAATTTCAAAATAATCATCATTACCAGGCATGATGTAAATCTCTACTTCCGAGCGACTTAAACGTTCTTCTGCCAACTTAACCCAATCTCCTACTCTCTTGACAATGTGATCCTTAAAGACTCTATCCCGATATGATTTATCATTCACGAGCCTATCATATTCATTTTTATCACATATGTGGGGATATTCCCCCGCGTCTGCAATGAGCTTTATAATATTTTTTAACTCTTCCTCGGTTCTTATTTTTACTTCTTTCCCCATAAACTCTGTTTTATATGTCCCATCTTCCTGCTCAACAACCGGCACAAGTATTTTTCCAGTTATGTCGCCTCCAAGAATTATGACGCTAACACCATATACTTTAGGCACGTTTAGAAATTTTCTAAAACATTTATCCGACCCGTGAATATCACTAGCGTGAAAAATCTTAAGCTTCATTTTCATCCATCATTCTTAAAGAGGCGTGAATTTAAGTATAACTATAACTTATCAGATAGATTGAGGGGAGTAATATTAGAGGCGCCCCACATTCCATACACGTTCAACATGAAGAAGGTCGAGAGCGCGGTCACGAACATAATAAATGGTAGACCAGTCACAAATAGAGGCGCATTGATTAATCCAGAATCGCTTGAGTACTTTGAGAAGATTCTCCCAGAGTTTCAAAAGAGTAGTGAAATCAGGGTTAGTTTTGTTTACCGGGCGAGGGGCAGCATCTGGCCAGCCTCTGCTTGGGCTAGGGTTATAGGCTGGGGCTTTGGTTGTTTCCTTGTAGTCCGTTGCATGAGTATGTGATAGCGGTGGGTATTGTCGAGTCTCTCCGAGAGTTCTCTTTTAGGTCGGGCCGTGTGGTTAAGAGCTTCAGGGTTGTTGTGGGAGAGTTGAGCATGCTTAACCTAGAGCAGTTGAGTGAGGCCCTTAAGAGGCTTATAGAGGCTAGTGAGGTTAGTGGAGCCCAGTTCTCAATCGAGGTTGAGCCGGCGAGGGTTAGATGTGGGACCTGCGGCTATGAGATGGCTTTCAGCGAGGCTGTCTCAGGGCTCAGCGAGGAGGAGAGGGAGACTATACATTTCCTCCCTGACCTGATAGCGTCGTATGCAGAGTGCAGGAGGTGTGGCAGCCTAGACCTGAGAGTCGTCGAGGGTAGGGGCGTGAGTGTGAGAGATGTCATATATGTCGAGCACTAGTGGGGGCTTGGTTGATTATCGTGAAAAACTCGTCGAGAAGAGGCTGAGGAGCATCTCTCAGGTGGTCATGGTTACTGGTGGGAAGGGTGGTGTTGGGAAGAGCCTGATAGCTTCCACTGCCGCTCTACTGCTCTCCCGCTCCTCCAACAGGACAGGCCTACTCGACCTAGACCTACACGGGCCATCATCATGCTTCATACTCGGCGTCAAGGAGGCGCCAGTCGAGAGCGAGGAGGGGCTCGTCCCACCTGTGGTAGAGGGGGTTAAGGTGATGTCCATCGACCTGCTAGCCCGTGGTAAGCCCCTCCCACTGAGGGGCCATGCTAAGGAGGAGGTGGTGAAGGAGATGCTCGCACTAACAGCGTATGGCGAGCTCGATTACCTGTTAGTGGACCTGCCTCCTGGGACGGGAGACGAGCTCCTCACAGTTTCGAGATATGTAAGGGTGAATGGGGTTGCTCTTGTCGTCACAACACCCACCCAGCTCGCAGTAAACGTTGCCAGAAAAGTAGTAGAGATTCTAAGCTCGATACCAGTTAGAATTGCTGGAATTGTCGAGAACATGTCTGGAGGAGGCGCTACGAGTCCCTCGAGAGACCTAGCCAGGGAGATGGGCGTGGAGTTTCTGGGGTCCATTCCGTATGATCTCGCCCTGAACTCTCTTGTGGGAAAGATAGGTGGAAGGGAGCTGCTCTCAACTAATTTCGCCGAGTCTCTCAGCTACATCCTAAAAAAGGCAGGTTTTAAAATTACATGAGCAATAATACATAGTTTTATACGCATATTAATGATATTTTGCGATTCTTGACGCAACAGATTTATATTATTTCCGATATTAAATTATACCGATGGGCGCGAAGGAAGAACGAGCAGGGACAGACCATTATTTTCTTGATCCTCAACAATTCGATGAGCTGATTGCGGCTCTCCGGAAGCTCGGCTATTCCGTGATTGGACCGGTCGTAAGAGATGGTGCCATATTGTATGATGAGATTGAGTCGGCTTCGCAGCTTCCTGTTGGGCTGAGGGATAGGCAGGGGCCCGGATACTATAGGCTTGAGGAGAGAGGAGACAAGGCGTTTTTCGGCTTCGTAGTTGGCCCCCATTCTTGGAAGAAGTTTCTATACCCGCCCCGAGTAAAGCTCCTAACGGTCTCCAGGAAAGGTGAGGTTACCGCTCACAACGGTGGAGAGAGGAAGATGGCTTTTATCGGTGTTAGAGGCTGCGAGCTTGCAGCCATATCTGTGCTTGACAAGGTTCTACTCGGCGGCCCATATGTAGACCCTGTATACTCTACAAAGAGAAAGCATGTATTCATAGTTGCGGTTAACTGTACTGAGCCTGGTGAGAACTGTTTCTGCCTATCCATTGGCACGGGGCCGGAGGCGGGGCCAGGCTACGACATAAGCCTCACAGAGGTGGTGGGTGACGGTATACATTACTTTGTCGCAAGGGCAGGGTCGAGCGAGGGTGAGAACCTTCTCGAGCGTATAGGTGCGAGGAAGGCCACGGGCCAAGAAATCTCAGAGGCCTCTGTGCGTATGGAGAAGAGTCATACTCTTTTCAGGAAGAGCTTAGATACCGTCGGGTTAAAGGAGCTGTTATACAGGAATCTCGAGAGCCCCGTCTATACCGAGGTCGCTGAGAGATGCCTCGCATGTGCTAACTGCACGCTAGTGTGCCCGACTTGCTTCTGCACAACAGTTGAGGAGGTCACAGATCTTTCAGGGGAGGTGGCGGAGCGCTGGAGGAGGTGGGACTCATGCTTCAACGCAGACTTCTCCTATATCCACGGCGGGTCCATCAGGTCAAGCAGGCTCAGCAGGTATAGGCAGTGGCTCACTCATAAGCTTGGGACATGGATTGACCAGTTCGGTGTATTAGGGTGTGTGGGATGTGGGAGATGCATTACGTGGTGCCCTGTTGGTATAGATATTACGGAGGAGGCCGCGAAGATTAGGCGGAGGGAGGTTGAGGTGAGTACAGCGTGAGCAGTCAGCAGGCAGAGTTGCTTACACTGTTAAGCGACCACCCCTTCGTCAAGGGCATGCCGGAGGAGAAGATTAAGGAGATCGCATCCATCGCAAGCCTAGTAAGGTTTACGGCTGGGCAGAAAATCTTTAACGAGGGAGAGATACATAGGAGACTCTACCTCATAGTCTATGGCCTCGTAGCGTTATACTTCAACATACCACCACGAGGAGAGTTTAGGTTCGAGACAATAGGGAGTGGAGAGGTCCTGGGATGGTCCTCGATAATAGAGCCTTTCAAGAAGACAGCGGGTGCAGTTGTCGTTGAGAACACTATGGCAATCTCGATAGACAGCGAGAAGCTGTTAAGGATGATGGAGAGTGACCGAGAGCTCGGCTATGAAATTTACAAGCGTATAATCAGGGTTGTTGCGGATAGGTTGAGAGCTGCGAGGATGCGTCTTATGGATATTTACGGTGAGCCGAGGGCTGGTGCGGGATGATCGCTGAGCCGAGTCTAAGGCCCATCGGGGGGCTGGAGACGTTCAAGATGGAGTGGTACCGAGTAGTCGGAAAAGCCAGAGAGACGCCGGACACTTTTACCATAAGGATGAAGGCACGCGGTAACGGTGAAATAGCATTCGAGCCCGGCCAGTTCAACATGCTCTACGCCTACGGCGTGGGCGAGGTCCCCATATCCATAAGCGGGGCACCCTTCAATGGACAGCTGATAGAGCACACCGTGAGGGCTGTTGGGCCCGTGACTAAGGCGCTGGCCTCTGCTAGGATTGGCTCAAACTTGGGATTAAGGGGGCCTTTCGGTAAAGGCTGGCCGCTCAAGGAAGCTGAGGGTCAGGACGTAGTCATTGTGGGTGGCGGAATCGGCCTAGCCCCTCTACGGCCCGCAATCCAACAAATAATAAGAAAAAGAGAAAGGTATGGGAAGTTCTACATCCTATACGGAGCTCGTACACCGTCCGACCTCCTCTATAAGAGAGACTTGCAGAACTGGCGGGGCAGGCTAGACACACAGCTGCTCGTCACGGTGGACAAGGGAGACGAGAAGTGGCGAGGATATATCGGCGTAGTCACCACACTGTTCAGACACATAAAACTTGAGCCAAACAACACCTACGCCTATGTCTGCGGCCCCGAGATAATGATGAAGTTCACAGTGCAGGAGCTGAAGAACCAAGGCCTACCTGATGATAGAATCTTCATCTCCATGGAGAGAAACATGAAGTGTGGAGTTGGAATATGTGGCCATTGCCAGTTTGGCCCATTCTTCATCTGTAAGGACGGCCCAGTCTTCAGCTACTCAGAGGTCTCAAACATTTTCGGGAGGAGGGAGGTCTAATGGCGAGGAGGCGACCGAGGATTGCAGTCTACAAATTTGCATCATGCGATGGCTGCCAGCTGAGCATACTCGACCTCGAGGACGAGCTGCTATCCATCGGTGAGCGCTTCGAGATAGCCTACTTCATGGAGGCCACCCGCGCAGTAGTCAGAGGACCATACGATATAGGACTGGTTGAGGGAAGCATTACAACACCACACGACGCCGAGCTCATAAAGGAGATTAGAAAAAACTGCAGAGTGCTTATAACGATCGGCGCCTGTGCAACTGCAGGGGGAATACAGGCCCTCAGGAATTGGAAGGGCTCGGCCGAGTTCATGAAATATGTGTATGCGAGCCCGGAGTATATTGAGACGCTTGACAAGTCAACGCCCATCTCCGACCATGTCCAAGTGGATTTTGAGCTCCGGGGCTGTCCGATAAACAAGTATCAGCTCCTCGAAGTGATGGCGGCATACCTTGCGGGGAGAGCGCCCAGCATTCCCAACCATAGCGTATGCGTTGAGTGTAAATTGAGAGGGACCGCATGTATAATGGTCTCCAGAGGAATCCCCTGTCTTGGGCCCGTGACACAAGCGGGCTGCGGCGCCATCTGCCCAGCCTATGGGAGGGGCTGCTATGGATGCTACGGCCCCAAGGAGTCTCTGAACTCAAAGTCTCTTATGAGGCGTTTCATAGAGATTGGCAGGAGTAGAGAAGACGCGGTAATGCTCTTCAGGCTGTTTAATGCGTGGGCTCCCGGGTTTAGGGAGGTGGAGGCCGAGGCTTGACGGCTAGGGAAAAGGAGTATAGGGTTGACTACCTAGCTAGGGTTGAGGGTGAGGGGGCCCTCTACATTAAGCTAAGAGGCAGCGAGGTTGTGGATGTAAAATTCAGAATATTCGAGCCACCCAGACTTTTCGAGTCATTACTTTTGGGGAGGATGTATTACGATGCGCCAGACATAACTGCCCGGATATGTGGGATATGCCCTGTGGCTTACGAGATGAGCTCAATCCACGCCTTTGAGAGGCTGTTCGGAGTGTCTGTTGAGCCCTCTATAAGGAGTCTGAGGAGGCTCTTCTACTGCGGAGAGTGGATAGAGAGCCATATTCTGCATGCCTTCCTCCTCCACGCCCCAGACTTCCTAGGCTATGATGACGCCATCAAGATGGCTAAGAGCCAGCCCACTATTGTGAAGAACGCCCTCAAGGTGAAGAAGCTGGGCAATGAGATAGTAACGCTGATTGGGGGGAGGGAGATTCATCCAGTCTCAGCATGTGTGGGAGGGTTCTACCGCGTACCCTCTAAACGAGAGCTGCTCGGGATTAGGGAGAAGCTAGTGGAGGGGATGAAGATTACCGGCAGCCTCCTAGAATGGGTTGCCGACCTTGAATTCCCCGAGTTTGAGCAGGACTACGAGTTCGTAGCCCTCAGACACCCCAACGAGTATCCGATGAATGAGGGGAGGATAGTCTCGAACAAGGGCCTAGACATCGCTATCGAGCAGTACGAGGACTACTTCGCCGAGGAGCAGGCCCCCCACTCAAATGCACTCCAATCCTATATCATCGGTAGGGGCGCCTACATGGTCGGCCCACTCGCCAGGATAAACCTGAACCTTGACAAGCTTCACGACCATACAAGGGATATGCTGAGGAGGATTGGCTTCAAGACGCCTTGCCGGAACCCATTCAAGAGCATAATCGCGAGGGTGGCGGAGACATACTACGCATTCGAGGAGTCGATAAGGATAATTGACGAGTATGTCGAGCCCTCGAGGCCGAGGGTGGAGCCTGTGGTAAGGGCTGGGAGGGCATGCGGCTGTACCGAGGCCCCACGCGGCATATTATATCATAGATACGATGTGGATAGCACGGGCCGCATCCTCTCGGCAAAGATAGTCCCTCCAACCGCCCAGAACCAGAAGAGAATTGAGGAGGACCTTAAGTCCCTAGCTCCGGAGATAGTTAGGCTTCCACACAAACAGGCCCTCTGGAGGTTTGAACAAGCGGTTAGAAACTATGACCCCTGCATCTCCTGCGCGACACACTTTCTCAAGCTCGAGATTGAGAGGGAGTAGTGGCAAGCGTAGGGCGGTGGTTGCCTGTATCGGCGTAAGGTTTAGAGGGGATGATGGGGCTGGACAGTGTGTGGCTGACCTACTCTCAGGGTTAGCTGGTGCAGATGTCGTCAGGCTCCAGACGCCTGCCGAGCTGCTAAACCACCTCACAGGTGACATAGACCTCCTAGTAGTGGTGGACGCGGTAGAGAAGCTCACCGAGGCCGGGGCAATCCACAGGCTAGACTCTATCGAGAAGATATCCAGAATCTCGGCATGGAGGTCCACACACACTATGACTCTGCCGGAGGTTATTGGGCTGGCTGAGACACTGGGTATAGCGCCATCCAACATCGTGATATACGGTATAGAGGGGGAGCGTTTCGATGAGGGCTCAGGCCTCTCCGAAGCAGTCGAGAGGGCTTGCAGGACAGCAGCCTCAGAGATTAGGAGGCTTATACAGGGTTGGTCCTCACGGGTCGAGGCCTAAACCGAGGCGGGGGGCGACAGCCCTCAACAACTCTGCGAAAACTTCATCACACCCACCGCTCGCATCAACCTTCACCATTAACCCAGCCTCGCAGAGTCTAAGATACTCTCTCCTCACCTCATCCAAGAAGCTCGGGTCCTCAAACCTAATCCTCTTCTCCTTCCTCCTCAGGGCCTCCTCAACAGTAACATCCAGCAGAACCGCGATATCGGGGGCTGGCGCCATCCTGTTGATCTCTCTAACCCATAGAGGCTGCCCAGTCATCACACCCTGATAGGCGTAGGAGGAGTAGAGGTATCTATCACAGACAACAATGTATCCGCGCTGGAGAAGTGGCTTCACAGTCTTGTTTAGATGGTTGACCCTGTCGGCTGCGAAGAGAAGAGCGAGTAGGTAGGGGTCTATCCCACCCCGCCTCAAATAAGCTCTGATGATTTTTCCAAGCCCAGAGCCCGTGGGCTCCGAAGTATAACGCGACGACACACCCTTTGAATTGAGGAACCGCACAAGCCTTCTAGCCTGGGTTGTCTTGCCTGCGCCGTCAATCCCCTCAATCG
>Ga0105160_1000467_pt1 | contig 18962 bp, 23 predicted proteins | sample GXS110809BmetaG_FD_89591 | JGI IMG/M metagenome (GOLD analysis project Ga0105160, IMG submission 89591) | Hot spring microbial communities from Gongxiaoshe hot spring, China to study Microbial Dark Matter (Phase II) - GXS 110809B | ecosystem: Environmental > Aquatic > Thermal springs > Hot...
GAGCGGGTCTGTAAGCTACCTAGAGGAATGTGAAGTCATAAACCCTCCACTCTTAACTTCATTCAGCTCATTCTCGTCTGTAAGCCACCTAGAGGAATGTGAGATGTGATGATAGAGGTGATCTCTGAATTATGATGAGAAACGGGCAGTCTGATCTAAAGGAGTTTTAGACTACCAAAAACCTTATTTAATCTATCTTCAAAATCTGGACCTGCTCCTATACAAGTTACTGTGCCAGGATCTAGCTCAGTATATCCGGCATCAACAATCTTTACTATTCTGATTCCCATAGCTTCAGCTCTATTATATATCTCTTCAAGCTGTTCTAGGTTATCTACTTTCAATACAATCTTTTTTGCACCTTCAATTCTCCACATATTTCTGAGTTTCTCATCAGAGATAAGATAAGCTTCTAGACTGGCATGTGCTACCTGGGCAGCTATTTTACCACATGACATATTTAAATCCTTCCTAACAACGATTACCTGCTTGAGCATAGTTCTGTTAGAATGTTTATATTTAAATCTTTTTAGACATGATTAATTCATGAAAGAACTTTACATAATTATATTACTCTTGATCATATTATTAGTCGTATCATTTTATATTATATCCCAGAAAGATACAGAAATTAAGACTCTAGAGCAGAACATTAGCAATTTAGAACAGTTAAATGAATTTCTTCAATCAGAGAATGACAGATTAGCCAGACAACTTACTACGATATCTAACTTATTAGGAGAGAAAAATAGTATTATCAGTAGTATGAATCTAGAGATAGAAAAAATGAATAATACTATAGATACACTGAATAAATCATTAAGAGAACAAATTGATAAATATGTTGAATTAGAGCTTAAGTATAACTCAACGAAAGCTACAACAAACAATCTTCTAATTCTTAATAATCTAGTATCAGAAATAGAGTATAGATTGAATTGGTTAGATCTTAATTATTTGGGAATCTCTGATAGATATTTAAATCTAAAACAGGAAATCGTTCAGTATTGCTATAATTCTAGTATATTAGATATTCCATGCTCATATATTGTTATGAGCAATTACATGAATGAAACACAAATGAACATTACTGATATACATACTGCTTTAAGAATAGGTAAAGGGGATTGTGTAGTTTATAGTATAATGTTTGATAGATTACTCAAAGAAATTCGACCCATAAAGATACGAATGCTCATGAAGTCTGAAGGCAATGATTACTCCATCACAATAAAAAATGTTCGATATAACATCAAAAACTATGCTCCAGTGGATATTAGCTACAATCAATCTATAGTTGTTTGTTACGGTACTGGAGGTAAGGGGCACTGTAGCTTGGCCTTAGATGAGGACATAATAGATTATTCTATGGGATTGTATCTCGGTAAAATAGGTAAGAATTTTGATATTTGCCAAACGGATTTGTGTAAATGGAAAACTGGTTGGATTACTCTGCAGATTCTAAATAATGACATCATATATTTAAACCATTCACTCAGAAACATTCTATTATCGATTAGGTGATGTCTATCATATGGTCAAAATCTCTCTGAATTCTCGAATACCTAAGAAAAGAATAGCAGTAGTGGATAGAGATCTGTGTACTAGGGAAGAGTGTGGATATCAGTGTATTCGTGTATGTCCGGTAAACAAATCTAAGAAAGATTGCATAACTATTGATGAGCAGGGATATCCTGTAATTAGTGAGGAGCTATGTATAGGGTGTGGAATATGCGTAGTGAAATGTCCTTTTGACGCTATAAGAATTGTAAATCTGGATTTTGATTTCAGTAGAACAGTACATTCTTATGGTGTGAATAGCTTTAGAATATACTCTTTACCTCTACCTAAATCGAATAGTATTGTTGGATTTCTGGGAAAAAATGGAATTGGTAAAACCACAATCATAAACATCTTGGCTAAAAAGATGATTCCAAATTTTGATCAGAATATATCAGATTGGAATATGGCTTATACGAAGATGACAGCTGAAGAGAGAACGTTCTTTCAGAAGGATAGGAGAGTATCTGTAAAACCTCAGAATATAGAGCAATTTAGAACATCGAATGTATCTGTGGGTCAGCTGCTAAATACGTTAGGAATCTCCCTATCTGAATGGACCCATCTAATGGATCGGAAACTGAGTGAACTGAGTGGCGGAGAATTGCAAAAGTTACTTATAGATATAGCTATATCTCAAAATGCAGAACTATTTTACATAGATGAACCTACTAATTTTCTGGATGTGTATGAAAGATTGAGATATGCTCTTAAAATACGTGAAAAACTAGAGGGTAAAGATGTTATAGTAGTTGATCATGATCTTGCATTTCTTGATTATATTGCTGATTATGTGTATTTGTTTGTAGGTGAGGAAGATGTTTTTGGATTTAGTTCAGAGATAAGAGCTGTTAGAAACGGTATTAACGAATATATGGATGGGTTTCTAAAATCTGAGAATTATAGATTTAGAGAACAGATAAGATTCGATGATTATTCAGAATCCGATAGACCCCAACACAAGCTAGTAGACTATGAGAGTATGGATATATCTGTAATGAATTTCAGAGTACATGTAGAGAGAGGGGACATTAAGATTGGTGAAGTAATAGGGATAGTTGGTAGAAATGGTATAGGTAAAACCAGTTTTGTTCGAGAGTTGGTTAATAGATACAATAATATCAAATTGGCATATAAACCGCAGTATATTCAACCTTCAGATCTGTATGTTAAAGAACTCAATATTAATCAGAATCTCATCGACATGTTTGGTATAAGAAGATCGATTATGGAGAGGAAATTGAAGGAATTGAGCGGAGGGCAGTTGCAGAAGGTATATACAGCCCATGTTCTCTCTCAGCAGGCAGATCTGTATCTATTAGATGAACCTACTGCCTATTTGGATATAGAAAATAGGATAAGGTTGAGTAAAATAATTAGGAAATATGCTACGGAAATGGGAAAAAGCGTAATGATAGTTGATCATGATATACTATTCTTAGATAGAGTGGCGCATAGAATAATTGTATTTGATGGTCAACCTGGTATTAGTGGAATTGGTAGCTCACCCATGGATAAGAGAGAGGGGATGAATAGATTCTTAAGTATTCTAAACATCAGTATGCGTAGAGATCCAGATAGTAATAGGCCTAGAATAAACAAACCTAATAGCGTTCTTGATAGGGAGCAGAAATCTACTGGAAGATTCTATTTTTGATATTATATACTATAGCAGTAAAATATCCTGGTCTTATCTTGTTATTCATTATCGATCTAGGATTCTGATATATTCTCATACCTATCCACTGATATAGTTCTGTAGCTGTTTTAATAGGTATTCTATAAGGAACAGGAATCTCTGAAAAATATCTCTTTCCGTTCTCTATCCAACCCCAAGCTAATTCTATTTCAAATCTTATTAGCCGTTCCAATTTAGAATCCATACACAACTCACTAACTCCAAACATCTCTCTGTGTTCTTTAGGTAAATATATCCTATTAATTTTCTTATCTTCATATATATCCCTAACAAAGTTTATCATCTGCATTCCCCTACCCAAGAGTCTAGCTCCTGGTAATACAGAATCATCCAATCTTAAGATTCTTGAAATACACATTCCTACAATCTCAGCAGAACCATACATGTAATCTAGTAACTCTCTATATGTATATTCAGCTTTATATATATCATACTCCATAGATCTAAAGAACGCCTCTATCCATTCATGCTCAATTCCAGTTTCCCTCATCAATGCGTTGAATTTGTTAAATACTCTATTTTCTATATCCCCAATATGGTGTTCTATTCCATTCAATATAAACTCTTTGGCTTTATAAAGTTCCTCTATTCTTCTTGGATATTGATCAACAAAATTATCAACGATTCTAAGAAAACTATATAGTATTGAAATTTTATCACGGATATATTTAGGGAAGAACATAGTAGATACTCCATACGATCTACTGGATTTAAGTGTTATATAGTTTTCAATCATTGTTTATAATACTCACTCTAGCTTTAAATCTATTTGTTCAGCTTAAGTTTTTCGAATAGTTCTGCATATGTTCTATGATTTCCGTAAGTGAACTCATTAATAATTCTCTCTACATCAACCACTCCTATCTTGGATTGTAGTAATGCTATCAGAAATTCCACCCAACTATCATTCTCTTTAGATACCGTCTTAAACTTGATCTTCAGATTGAATAGAGTATCGTTTCCTTCTAAATATGAACGAATCAGAGGATCGAGTGAGTGTCTGAATCCAGCCTCATACAGCCTTGATACCATATCATCATCAGTCACTTCATCTGGATGGATCAGCTGCTGAAGACGAGTAGTATAGAGGCGGTATTTGTTATAAGGGATTTTAAGAAAAGCTGGTTTTCTGAACATGATCTTGACTAGGTAATCCGGAGTATCTAGAATTCTGCTATATATATCATTATACTCAAGATTTTCGTTTATAATATAATTTGCAATCTTGTATCTGATTGATTCACTCAAATTATTCTTTATCTTATCTAGAGTCACAATCTTTACCGCATCTTTAAATATATGAATGTTATTCAGTAATGATCGGATCGAAGGTATTGCATGCTTGTCATATGTTATCAATGTACGGTTTGAGGGTCCTGATGTATCATAAGCTCTAAATAGATCTGTATACTTCTCTAGCAAGTCCATCAATTCCTCATCATTTTGATTAACTAAATCTAGAATATCCCTAGATCCTTCAAAACTCTCGAACGTATAGTATGCATATAGAATTCTGGGATCGATTCTATATTTGATTAGATATTTTATTACATTCTGAAATATCTGTTTGAAATCTTCTTGACTAATTTTCCCTTTTTCTACTATATATTTATGAATCCTCATTAAATTATTGAAAATATTGCTAGCAGCTTGGTTAGGATTTATTTCAAAAATTTCTCTATTTGTTCGATAATTTTCTCTTAACCTATCGTAGTAATCCTCCATTCCATAATCCCTCAATAATTTTCTTGCAGCTTTTATATCCATCTTAACCCAGGATGTTTTCTCCATTAAAAATAATTTATTAGTTTAATTTTAAAAACAATTGTTTTAGATAGGAGCTTATGAGAATTGCATTGGAAGGTATAGATGGAGCAGGAAAAACTACGATTGCGAGGATTCTATCGGATAGATTGAATATCAAATATCTCAAGTTTCCTAGATATGATTTCATACCCATTATCAAAAAACATATATCTGGAGAAATAAGATTAGATGATAGAACCACAACCCTACTATTTCTAGCTGATATAATAGATGGGATAAATAATGAGAATAATTATATAGCTGATAGACTTTTCTTCTCTACAATAGCTTACTCTAAGTTAAATTTGGATATGCTGGTAGAGCTAATACTAGAATTATCAATACCATTTCCAGAGTATACAATATACTTAGATATTGATCTGGATACGGCTTTCAAGAGGATATCTAAGAAATATGACATCACAGAATATGATAGAGATATAGATTTGTTGAATTCTGTGAAAAAAAGATATGAAAGAGTATTCTCACATAAAGAGATTTTAGATAGAACTGAAGTGATACGAATTGATGCCAGATTGAGTATTGAGGAGATCCTTGAATTGATTCAGAGTAGAATTAGTAAAAGTTAGATGTATCTATGTTCTGCTGCAATAGAGCTCCTTCTAATAACCCATATGCATAGTCTATAGCAGCTATAGCATCATAGTATCTACGCTTTGAGATGAAATAGATTGCATCTTTGTAATAATCTTTAGCTCTGTTTAGAATTTTCTGATCGACCTTATTAGAACTGTAATCTATGAGCAATCTTAATTTTTCAAGAGCCCTCCTAGTTCTCATTGTCCAATACTAGCTCTGAGCTGATCTACTTCTGTATCTAGTTTTCTGAATGGAATTATACTTGAGTTGTAAACAACTCTATTAGGATAGTTCAGATCAGACTCAACTGAGTAATGTTCAAGTATCTTCTTAGTTGTGAATGGGATGAAAGGTTGTAATAATTTAGTTACAAACATACTACCATACACTGTTTTAGATATTACTGCTCTAGCATTTTCATAATCCATCTTCCAAGGTTCTTTTTCGGTGAGCATTCTATTGTAATAAGCTACTAACTCCATAGCAGTTTCCATTCCTTCTTTTAGATCTACTCTATCCATGTAATAGATGTATTTGTTATATATTTCCTTTTCATAATCATCCATCACAGGTGGATCTAATTCCCTACCAGACCACAATTTATTAACTCTGGTGATTAAATTACCATAATTTGCAATCAGTTCGTTATTTATTTTGCTTTTCAATTCTTCTAGAGAGAAATCAGAGTCCACTAATCCTGCAGGAGAAATGGAAATCATATAATATCTTATGTAGTCCGGATGGATGTATTTTAGAGTTGTTTCTAATGATAGGAACCAACCTCTACTCTTAGAGAATTTTTTCCCCTCAAGAGTTAAATAACCTCTTACTGGTATCCTATATGGTAGATTCATATTTGCTCCATATAGCATTGCTGGCCAGAATAGATAGTGATGATATATTATATCTTTACCTATAAAGTGATATATCTTAGATCTGTTCCATAATTCTCTCCAATCTTTCCTCAGAGCTCTTAATGACCCTATATACCCTATAGGTGCATCGAACCATACATAGAATACTTTCCCCGGCATATCTGGTACTGGAATTCCCCAATCTAGATCTCTTACTATATCCCAATCCTGCAAATCCTCTAACCATCCTCTAAGATAATTGTATATTTCTGGATGAGCTGTTTTTCTATTATAATTATCTAAAAACTCTCTAAAATAGCTAAGTTTGAAAAACAGATGTTCACTATCTCTAAGTTTAGGCGTGGTCTTAGTGATTGTACAATAAGGGTCTATCAGATCTCCCACTTGGAGAGTCTTTCCACATGCCTCACATTGGTCAGCATATTGATCTTTAGCTCCACAGAATTTACAAGTACCTTTTATATATCTGTCTGGCATAAACTTACCTAATTCCTCACAATAATATTGTGTGATTTTCTTCGGGTATATATACTGTCTGAGAGCTTGATATATTTCTAAAGTTGTGAATTTATTTTCCTTACTGGAAGTCCAATGGAATATATCAAATTCTATCCCCAATCTTCTGAATTCGTCTTCATCCTTCTGATGATAGTATTCTACTAATTGTTTGGGGGTAATTCCTTTTCTCTCGGCCTCAACAACAATAGGAGTCCCATGATCATCTGTAGCACACACAAATAGAGCATCCTCCCCTTTGATCTTAAGATATCTGTAGAAAACATCTGCGGGCAAATAGGTACTCTTTATATGGCCTAGGTGTATGGGCCCATTAGCATATATGAGAGCAGCAGTTATTATATTCATAAATACCTATATAAGAATAGATTTAAAAAGATTAGTCAATATATATGAAACAATGATGATATGGGGTATTACTGAAATGATGATGTTAAGAGGTTCAACTGAGGTGAGAATATGTTATTAGGAGATGCAATCAACCAGATAGTAGCTGTTGTAAAAGAGAGGAATGATGTACCTTTTCCCAGTTATAATTTTAGAGTGATTGACATTAAGGAACTAGAGGGAGGAGTACTAGCAATACAATATGAGTCTGTATTTGATTATGGAAATGCTGGTAAGATAGTAATTGGAGGAGAGATATATGATAGAGTAGATGAAGATAAATTTAAGAGAACTGATATACTGAATAGTTGGAAGGATTTTAAGAAACTTCCTAACGAATATCTATCTTTTATAATAACTTATGCAAATTGGATAGCAACTGTACATGCAACTGTGATATGTCAGAGTATTAGGTTCAGACCACCTGTGTTGCCTATATCTTTCAAGATGGCTTCTGATCAGCAAAAATGATATATGATATAGTTCTTAAAAACGAGAATTCTGAAGAGTTCAATCTATCTGATCTGAAGGGTAAGTGGGTAGTTATATATTTTTATCCAAAGGATGACACTCCGGGCTGCACATTAGAAGCTAAAGAGTTCTCATCTAAATACTCTGATTTTAAAAAGGAGAATTGTGAAGTGATCGGTGTTAGCAAAGATACATGTGAGGCACATCTTAAGTTTAAAATTAAATATAATCTAGGGATAATCCTATTGAGTGATAGAGATGGGGTATTACATAACAGATTGAAAGTGAATAGTAGATCTACTTTTATATTTAATCCAGAAGGAGAATTAGTTAGGGAATGGAGAGGAGTGAATCCATTTGGTCATGCTGAGCAAGTACTGATGGAATTAAGAAGACTTAAAAATAAGATTTAAAAAGAATTTCTAGGATAGATAACTGAGGTGTTGGAATGGGTGCGATACCTAGGAAATGGAAGAAGAAAAATAGAATGAGATGGAAGTGGATAAAGAAAAGGAGAAAAAGAATGAAAAGGAAAATTAAAAGAAGAGTTGGAGAGCTGTAGCGGATCCTGCTTTGGAATTTATAGGTTATTGATGGAAAACTAATCTAAACGATAAGTATTTAAATCTAAATTCAGTAATATTTATATGCATTCTACAGAAGAGCTATCTTTAGATGTGCTTTTATATATTTATATGAGTACTGAGTATGAACGCTGAGTACATTGATTTAGAGATTCAATATAATGATCTTATATTCACCCCTAAGATTCAAGATGAAAGTGTGATAATGATGTTTAAATACGTGGTTAGGGATGTTCTTAAGGAGATATATATAAATAAATTCTCATTTATTTCCTACCCTGTGCTAAAAGAGGAATACAGAAAACTATTCGAGGAGATCTTGAGCTCGGCTAGAGACCTATTTATAGATAGATTGAATAGTAAATTACAGGAATTGAAAGAGCTATTAGGTAAAAACAATATTATTAATTATGCTGGTAACAGATTTATAATCAATGAAACTATGAGAAAAAAGCTTATACAGCTAATCAATCAGAAAAATATATTCTTAAGGATATTTGGTAAATTGATCTATCCTTTCGTTCAGAGCAGAGATAATAGAATCAAGATCTAGCCATTATCAACGATTCTCTTGCTCTGTAGAGTTTTCCATTAATGTTAGTTTTTCTAACAATACTATCGACTATTTTTACTTCTCTAAATCCAGCCTCTTCCATGAGCCTCATCAGCTCTACATCGATTTCATAGTAGATACCATTTATTATAGAATTAGAAACATTGTAGAATAATATCCCACCATGTAATAGATCCCTAAATCTTCGGAATAGCTCAAATGACTCTTCAAGGTACTTAGTTTTTATTGGTAATATAGAATCTGAGTCAACATCTTTTCTTATAAATGAACTCATCATCCTACCTCGTATAGTACTATAGTCTCTTCTGAGGGTGGTTAGTGCCAACTCAACACCATATATTTTAGTATAATCGATATTATTCAGATACGGAGGAGAGGTAATTATAATATCTACAGATCTGTCGAACTCAAACGCAGATTTCATCTCTACTTCGGGCAAAATACCAACTATTCTCTCATTCATCATCCTAATCAAATGTTTCTTGAAGATAGATTCTAGAGAAGGAGTATTCCTCTTTCTAATTCTTATAACTCCCCCATCCTTGTATATATAAGATACTTCCATTGCAGCTCTTATCAGAGCTAGTAGATGCAACTCTGTTTTAGTCTCCACCCAGTATCTTAATTTCTTAAGCATTTTGTAATTAGATTTGGAAAAAGCTCTACTCAGAGGGAACAACTCAAAAAATATCTCCACTTCCCCATCTATATCTTCGATATTCAGTTCCTGAACCTCCTGAATATCCTGCTCACTGAAATTCCAATTTCTGGTTTTAGTATAACTCAATAGATATGCAAACGGAGATATATCAACTCCATAAGATTTTATGTTGAGTTCTTTAGCTCTTAATAGTGTAGTTCCACTACCTACGAATGGATCCCCTATGGAATGGATATCTATATATTGAGAAGCTAGAGAGATACATCTATCGATCAATCTCCAGGAGAAACCCTCTTTGTATGGATACCAGTTATAGACTGGTCTCTTTAGATTATCCAAATAGTTAAACATCATGAATTTAAATATATCCACGCACTTTTTAAATTATGGACTATAGAATAGAGCAGAATGGATACACAGAATCTATTATAGTAAATTTAAATCCAGGTGAACATATCTACACACAGACTGGTGCTCTAATAGCTAGTAGAGGGGATATCAAGATAGAAGTGGAAACAATTACAAAATCACTTCTCCAATCTTTCAAATCCATGTTTGTAGGGGGAGAGAGTCTATTCAAGAATAGAATAGAGGCTATACAAAAAGCTGAATTGGTAGTAGGAGGAATAGTTGGGAAGATAATTAAGATAGATTTAGATAATTCTCCATTGTATATAAACGATGGTGCCTATTTAGCCCATATGGGTGAAATAGAATTCAATTATGAGCTTACTGGAAAAGGATTGGACATAATAGTTAAAGGATTGACAACCTCTGCAGGATTCTTCATAGGTAAAATCACTGGTAGAGGAACGATCTTCCTTGAGGCTCAAGGTGGTGTTAGAGAATATAATCTGCTACCTGATGAAATTCTATTAGTGGATAATATGAATTTTATATGCACTGATATAGATTGGAAAGAGAAAACGAGTATAATATCTCCTAATAAAGGTATAAAATCCACTCTACTCTCTGGAGAAGGAGTTTTTATTAAATTCGTAGGGCCTGGTAAAGTTTGGGTTAATACTAGAAATATACCTAGAGTTTATTATAGTGGAGAGCAGTAATATTGATTTGAATAATCAATATTTATCTATAATCTTTATCAAATTTGTTAACAGTTTCTCTGGATTCTGATTAGTATATAACTTCCCACCATAAACCTGGGGATTTGATGATCCCATATCTACTCTGTTAGCTAAATTTTTCAGATCATTATCGAGTTTATTGAATATCTGTTGGTGATCTGCATATTGTTTATGTAATCTAATCGAAATCTTGTAGAAATCTCTATATTTAGAGACCACCACTATATTCTTAGAATGCTCTCCAAACATATCATTAGCTATTGATCCAGTATCCTGTTGATCTTCTACAATAACACCATATGTTCTATTAGTCTTTTGATTATAAAGAATATTGTATCTATCTACGGAGAGCTTCTTATGTAGCTGTTTATATAGATCCTCTGCACAATTTGTAATAGTGGTGTCAGATTCTGATAGATGATTTAAAATATTATTATATAATTCGCTATTATATTTCCCGAGGTGGGTATCCCCCATCACTGAGGTTATTGCTAAAATCCTTAACATACGTCTTTCTATATCGCTCATACGCTCAAGTACTTCCATCTGCATTAATGCTCTGTATAACAATAAACCATTACTTATACAATGTTTTCTTATTATGTATAACTCATGAACAGTTCTTGGGTCCTTAGATTTTACACTTTCTGTATCTCTTGTTAAATGATGATCTATCACTAGTACTTTTGGAGCATCAGATGTGGATTGATCTATTGTACTATCTACAACGATATCTAGTTTGGATTCTATTTTATTAGATGATGAATGTATCTTAAATGTGTCATGTAACAATTTTATCTCCATTGGTTGGAGATCTGTTACAGGGGTAATCTTTGAATTTGCTATCTTTAGAATTAATAGAGAGGTTATTGCATCTACATCAGGATTTCTATGAGTATGTACTGCATCTGCCTCTTTCAGAAATCTATCAAATTGCTTAATCTCCTGAAGTTCTAAAATTGGTTGAGAAAAAATATTCAAAATAGTACACCTCAAGAATCAGTACTTATCCTTTAAGCTCCTGCTCTAGTGCACTTCTTAATCTCTCTAGAGCATCTCCTTTAACCTTCACCTGTTGCTCCAACTCCTTGATCTTATTATCAATTAACTCTAGATTGGTGGATATCTCTTTAATAGCCTTACTTTTCTCTATAGGAATTACTACTGATCCGTACAATTTGTAAACCACATTTCCTTGGTAAAGATTCAGTGTATCTAAACTTCGCTGGAATTCGATTTTTTGCAATTTCCATTGATCAAGAACATCTATCATCCCTCTAAGCTCAGCTTCTCTTCTCTGGAACTCTACTATTCTCTCTTCAATCTTCGATCTATCTATCATATTTTTATGATATATTCTAATCTATTTAAATATCTATCGATCTAGATCTTCGATAGAAATCATTTTTAAGATTATTATCATTATGATCATAATTTAGATACTCCAGCTTTAATCCGAATATATAGGTATCTTCGATTTTCTTAGCCCTTGCTGCCTTTATTTTGTGTAACACATCATAGAGATCGCTAGCAATATCTATTAGTAGCTCCTCCTTACTATCTATTTCTAGTTTTCTCTCAGCTATTCTATACACCGGATTTGCCAGATTATCGTATATTCTTTTCAGAATCCCCTGTGCAGTTCTAAAAGACCTCTCCTTAACAGCATTATCAAACTTTTCAAAATCCTCTTCTATACTATCCAAATTATAATAATTCTGTAAGATTATAAAATTCAGTAATGACGCTGTGAATTCGGGATACTTGGATAGGTGTATATGAAGTTTGGATAGATATTCATGATAATTATCATGACAGTTTCTACATAGAGATATGTAATTAGCTACAGAATCCGCCCCTCTCTTGGATCTTGGTACTATATGATGTATCGTAAGCTGAATATACCATCTCTTCTTCACTCTCTCCATGTGACCATTGTAGCAAGCTACACAGTGTTTATAGATAGATTTTACATCCTCTTTAGGATTGCTCATATAACATTACTCCTTACAGATTCTAGAGAGGAAGCTTGTTTGAGATTTGATAGTATATATTTTCTAAACATCTCAACAACCTTCCCCTTATCAGGATGCTCATCCAAGGCATATTCTAGTACTTCGTCAAAAGTTTCCACATATATTATCCTATTAGGATCTTTATCTAGAACATCTTGCTCTAAAACTTTTGGTACTAGAACATATGATATGTTTCCATCTATTGCGGCTCTGATCTTCTGATTTATCCCCCCAACTGCAAGAACTCTACCTTTTAGATCCAATGAACCTGTCATAGCTATATCCTGTCTTATTGGTATTTTAGTGAGAGAGGATACTATACCAGTAGCTATAGCAATAGATGCAGAATCACCTTCTGTTCGATAGCTCTGTACAAACTCAATATGGATATCATGATTGTTTATTTTATCACCCATTACACTCTTTATGAAACCTAGAATCACATCTATAGATTCTTTGGCTATGTTACCCAAACCACCAGTAGGATAAACATTACCTTTTCTCTTGGTTTTGATTGTTGTAACTTCAATCGGTAATACCATTCCTTTGACAGGATATCCTAGAGTATCTGTCATAACTGCCAAACCATTAACCATCCCTACAACCTTTCCCATGTTATAGAACTTCCTGTATCTACGTATATTCTCCATGTGTTTTGATATTATCTGCTCCTCTACAGTTCTCATTTTAGATCTAGCTGTTCTGACATGTTCTGCTAATACGTAATTTGATCCATCTCTCTTAGCTATATCTCCAGCTTCTCTAACGATTCCTCCCAATTCTCTCAATCGGAGAGTTAGATATCCTCCTCTACTAGCCATCTCTCTAGCTATCTTGATTACTTCATCCACAGCTTCTCTAACAAAATGAGGTATCTTCCCATCTTTTCTAACTTCTTGTGCTATGAATACTGCTATCTTATATCTATTTTCAGGAGTATCTTCCATCTCATCATCCATATAGACTTCATAACCTTCTCCTCGGATTCTACTTCTGAGTGCTGGATGCATCAGTTCAATATCTTTGTAGTTACCAGCAGCTACCAGTACGAAATCAGTAGGTGCGGGATATGTCTTAACAAGAGCTCCAGAAGAGTTCTCACTCTGTCCTGTTATGGAAAATTGCTTCTCTTGCATTGCTGTTAATATTTTCTGCTGCTGATCTATAGATAGGGTTGCAATCTCATCGATAAAAAGTACTCCTTTGTTAGCCTTATGAATTGCTCCAGCCTCAACTCTCAGATGTGGTGGAGTTCCAAGTCCTCCACTCTGGAATGGATCGTGTTTCACATCACCTAGCAGAGCTCCTGCTTTTGCTCCAGTTGCATCTATAAATGGAGCAGATAGCCTATTAGAATTATCTACTATTAACTTAGGTGCATTTGATTGGAATGATGGTAATCGAGTAATGGATCCAAAGTTTTTAAAGAAAGGTATTATTATGTAATTCAATAGTAAAAACGATAGAGCGGATGTGACTAGGAATCCTAGGAGGTTCTGCATATTATTAGAGCCTAGATATCCTATCATCAGAGATGCCAATAGAGCTAAAGCTGTATCTGTAGATGATCTCTTCCTGTTAGCCATTGTATCTGTAGATATGCTCTGAATCCTTGCATAGTACTCCACTATTCTCCTACCTAGTCCTCTCTTGTCTGTTAGATAATAATAGATCTGATCCGATTTTCTCTCTCTAGTTAATCTCTCAATCAATGCTAATTCTTTAGGAGTATAGTATATGGCAAATCCATTCCTTATTATGTAATCAAAATCTGGATATGTGCGGACTGTTTTGATAATCGGTTCATTCTCTATAACTGAATTTGGGTATACTAGAATATCTTCCAGTTCATTTCCTGTTTCTAATAACTCTGCCATAGCTTTTGCTAACATGCTCTTACCTGTACCGGGGGACCCTATCAATAGCACATGTCTTCTCTGTTTGCTAGCTAATCTAATTATTTCTTTAGCTCTTTCCTGACCTATAACCTGGTCTATTAACTTTTCTGGAATTGTTATCTCTTCAGTAGTTCTAAAGTTGAATTCTGTCATTTTCAATACCATAATATGTGAGAATGTTTTTTAAAGCTTGTTTAGCCTTTTCTTCCCCTTCCACTACGATCTTACCATCAGTTTCTCTTATGTTCAGACCTAATGAATATCTGTTATTCAACTCATTTAGAATCTCCATATCATTCTCCAATCTTTTGATTACCTCAACTTTCACATCAATTACTCTACCAGCAAGAGGGTGATTATGATCAACCACAACTCTTCCTGAACCCACGTGTTTAACATAACCCTCTAAGCCCTGTATAATTACTCTAACTCCTGGAGCAATTTTATCTCTTTCATCACCAAAAGCTGATATTGAATAGGTTCTAATCATATCTCTCCTCCTCTCTCCAAATGCATCCTGAGGTTCCAATCTCATCTGTATTAAAGTTGCATTGGTAAGTTCATACTGATCCTGTATCTTCTTAAACATTAGATTTGGAGATATCTCATCGTTTGGACTCTGATATATCAAATTTCCATTCTCATCTCTGATTTCAACTCTATATACATACAGCATGTTTTAAATATGTTTAAGATCATTTTAAAAAACTATATGAATAAGGCATTACTGATTGTAATCATAATAGGTGGGATTTTAATAGTGTCAGAAATTCTATATTGGATAGCCATATCACCTTCTAATTCCAGTAGAACAGATCAGATAGAGTTGATCTCCGGGGATCTGAAATTCTATCTTCAGAGCTACGGAAATAGAGTAAGGATTGTGAATCTGAACAATACTTCATTGATACGAGATCTGGTTAGTAATTACTATTCGGATCAGAGTGGTATAGTAGGGATCACGAATAGACTACCGGAATTATTGGAAGCAGCAGCATTAAATGGATTTCAAGTATATGTCTTAGCTAGCTTTTTAGATCCAACTTATAACACAACTCAAGAACTTTTCATTCCCTATCAGAATATCACAGGAGGTTATATAGAGTTCTCTGGTGAATTTGTATATGTAGGTGGTAGAATACTTGATAGGCAAGGAAGACCTATAGAACCCTATTTGAAATTATATTCCGGAACAGATGTTGATAGATTCGTGGTATATAAAATAATCTCCACAGAAACAAGATACTATTTTTCATTTGAAAATAGATCTAGGGCACTGAAATATCCAAATGCTACTATAAGCAATACCTGTTATCTGAACAGAACAGTTGATTATAAAAAGGATTATGTGGAGAGAATATTCGTGGATAGGATAATCGTTAAAGAAGACTTTAGTAACATGTCGATATTAGAGAATGATTATCCGATTCGCTACTGTGATAAGAGTTATGTAACATACCCTGTTGATGATGCTGATGGGCAAGAGACTATATATAATACCATTCTGAAGAATTCAAGAGATATGTTGGTATTTGCCAGAGTTGATAATCTAAGTACATCATATGATCTATCTGTTGGATATACAATAAGCGGTAATATCTTTCTCGAATACAATTTAGAATGAGACCTTTATATAGATTGGAATTTATATATTTAATAAACGAGCTAAAGATAGTAGAAGGTCAGATTCTAGATAATGCCTATAGATATGGAGATATTTATAGAATAAAATTTAGAACACATTCAATAAATATTCAAATCCCTCTCAGAATAAATATCGCCTATTTACATTATCCTAGTGAGTCTCCTGATAGGATAGTTCAGCTGTTGAAAAAGTATTCTGGTAGTAAATTAAATAGGATAGATCTTGTGGATATGGATAGGTTGGTGAAGTTGGAATTTGATAGATTCAATATGTATTTGGAATTCTTTGGTAAGGGAAATATTATAATAGATGGGGATGATGGTAGATTCTATACAAACTACCCCAATCCAGGAAAGACTAAACCTCTGGATCAGATCAAGTATGATGGAAATATAGAGAGATATATATCAACTGTATTTGGAAAGATATACGTGGATTATCTCAGAAATAGAATAACTGGTGATCCATTAGCGGATCTTGATTCTATCCGGAGTGAGCTTGCCCCTTACCATAAGGACAGAGAATTTAGAGTACTTCCACAGGAAGGGTATAGTAGAGCAAACTCACTGAGCCAACTCATAGAGAATTACTATGAGAAAAAGATAGAAATAACTTCTGATAGATATGAGAAATTAATTGCTAGTAAGGAGAAATTGTTAAGAGATATAGAAGAGACAGAGATCAGAGCTAGGGAGTATCAGAAAATTGGAGAACTAATACTACAGAATTACGAGAGAGTTGAGGAAGAAATAATTAAAAATCGAGGAAAAGGTAAGATACAGATTGAGCTCTAATCTATTTCGATTTATATAGATCAGATCTAGCCTTTACTCGATCGCTATCTCCTGGGTAATCGATTTTCAATCTTATTATAAAAAGTCTTATCACAATCTGAAAGACTACAGAAAACTTTAATACATCCTTTCCCCTCTCTAGCTGATCATTTGATGCTTTTAAGAACAGGCTTAAGATGTATTTTGCATAACCAATTATATCCTTGGGATTTTCACTCTCTTCCTCTATAAATAGATTCATCATTTCACGTAGTTTAGATATGATATCTCTAGCATCTTGATATCGTTGCATCTCTAGATTTTTGAGCAATCGATAAGAGAGATCAATCATTTGCGCAAATTCAGATAAAGATATGCTCCTAACAGCTTCCTCATCCTGGGAAGTATATTGGATGGGTACATCCGGATAGAGTTCAGGATATTCTGATAATAATCTTTTGAACTGTTCATTCACTACCATCAGAGCTCGCTCCTCTATTATATACATCTTCACCCTGAATTCGGATAGACTTCGTATCAATTCATCGTAACCTATAGGCCACGTATTTGTTCTAATTACATTCTGTATATCTCTCATACATCTATCAAATAGCTCCTTATTAACATCTGGATCTCTAGCTAGCTTCTGAAGCTCATCTACTAGTTTCTTTAACTCACTAATTATTGCGACATGATAAGATCTATCTTTTATACCTGTTCTAAGAAGTCTAAGTACGAACCCTATCCTATCATCAACACTATATATTTGAGTCAATCTATTCAGAGATTCAGATAGTTCTATTGTTGAGAAAGATCTTATAGTATCTACTCTAACCTCTGCTTTGGTTATGCTCTCTCTCTTTATCAGCTCTTCCACATTTCTCCTATCTTTGAATATTTGTGGCATTGATGTTAGTTACATTAAACTGTTTTTAAATAATACTCTTTCATCAGTAGTGCACTCCTTTCCAAATCTGGTGTTTCAAGGATTACATTTATACCCAATCCCAACTCTCTAGAGATATCTATAAACATTCTATAATCAGGTTGATATCTCTCCCCTAGATCCAAATGTCTCCTCTCTCCATTGTGATTATAATCTATTTCTGAGAAATGGATATGTAATTTCTCTATTCTATCCACGGATTTAAAGAATCTGTAGAATTCTGAAGGTTTTGTAAAATCAAATTCTCCAGTAGCATGCATATGTGCTATATCAAATACTGGTAGAACATCCAGATCTTCATATAGTTTGATTAATTGAGATAGACTTCCAAAACCCTTTCTCTTCCCTCTACTCTCAGGACCTAACTTACATCTGATTGAATTCTGCTCTCTAAATTCCTCAATTTTAGAATATCTCTCTTTTACTATTCTGTAATTCTCCTCCTCTCCAAGGATATCTATCATATATCCTGTGTGTATAGCAGTTACATACCCTCCTGCTCGATCAGTTATCTTTAGAGCTCTAATTATGTGTTCTTCAGAATTCGTTACAACCTCCTTATCCCTGGATAGGAGATTTATATAATATGGGGCATGCGAAGATATAGTTACACCCAGATCTTCAGCAATTCTACCTATAGAGGATGCCATCTCTTCACTCATCTTCACCCCATGTACAAATTCTAGCTCCATACTATCCAAACCTAAGGATTTTACATATCTAATCCCCTGTTCTGAATTACATCTCTTACAACCTACTGGAATTCCTGCAACTCCAAATTTCATAAATTAATCAGATCAACAATTTTAAAAAACAGAAATAGAAAAAGAAATTATGATCAATCTTATGTTAGCTATGTTATTA
>Ga0105160_1000468_pt1 | contig 18941 bp, 17 predicted proteins | sample GXS110809BmetaG_FD_89591 | JGI IMG/M metagenome (GOLD analysis project Ga0105160, IMG submission 89591) | Hot spring microbial communities from Gongxiaoshe hot spring, China to study Microbial Dark Matter (Phase II) - GXS 110809B | ecosystem: Environmental > Aquatic > Thermal springs > Hot...
CATCAGGTGGCAACGCTCAAACAGCTTGCGGATGCCATTGACCACTTGTTTCACTCTCTCTGTGCCATGCTTAACCAGCCCTCTACGTCGGCGCGACCACTGAACTTCCGCCCCGCGCTGCGCGTTGGGCTGATCGGCGGCATCGTTTTGGGGTTGGCGACGCTCGCGCCGTAAGCCGCCAGCCCGGCAGAAATGCAGTTGCTGGGGCTGGCGATCATGGCGCTCGGACAAGCGGTGGTGGGCTATTACGCCGCGCGTCAAAGCCTCGCCCGCCAGCGCAACACGGCGTTGGGCACGGGCGCGCTGGGCGGCTTGGTGTCGGGCGTGATGATGGCGTTAGCGTTCGTGGCAGCCGCAGCCCTGACGGCGTTCGACCCGACCGAGCAACAGGCGCTGCTGGAGATGTTGCAGGCGCAGCTCTCCGAGGTGCAACGCTCGCAGCTTCAGGCAGCGGGTGTTGACCTGCGCGCTTTGGTGCAGCTTTCGCTGTGGCTCTCGCTGGCGTGTTGTGGCGTGGCGCTCCCCGTGTTCGGGTTGCTCACGGGCGCGCTCGGTGGGCTTGCTGCTCTGCCTGCAAACCAGAAAACTCCTTTGCGCAGACGATGAAGTCACAACCCTCACCCAGTGAACGCGCCGCGCGGCGCGCCGCACGCCTACGCGGATTGTTTGTCGCGGCGATCAGCCTCGGCATCGGGGTGCTGGTGCTGCTCATGGCGGAGTCGTTTTTGGCAATGCACTGCGTGATCGCGGCGGCGGTGGCGCTCTCAGGCGGCATCGCGGCGGGGCGAGCGGCGCTCCCGCTCCATGCTGGCAGCGCACGCAGCGCTGGCGCCATCGGCGGCACTTACGCCGCGCTGGGCTACGCGCTGCCGTTCATGGTGCACAACCTCGTGCGCTGGGCGAACACCAACGAAGAAACAGTGGCGCTGCGCATGGCGCAACTCTCGCCCCAAGAGATCGCGCAGGCGCAGCAGTGGAACATCACCATCGGCGTGGACTACTTCCGCGGTCAAGACATCGCCTTCCTTTTCGGATACCTGCTCTTTGCCCTGCTCTTCGGCTGGGTGCTCGGCGTGATCGGTGGCTTGCTTGCGCAGCGCCAATTGCAAACGCGCTGACCTCGCTACGATGCAGCGTTGCCGTAAAGCGCGTGATAGATCGCGTAGTTGGCGCTCACCGTGCGGATGTAAAGGCGCGTCTCGTCGAAAGTGATATTCAAGTAGAACAGGTCTGGATCGCCTGCGCTGCCTGCGCGCCAACGCAATGCGTTGCCTGCGCCGCCGTTATAAGCCGCAAGCGCAGCGTAGAGATCGCCGCCGAAGAAGCTGCGTTGCTTGGCGAGGTAATACGTGCCGAAGCGCACGCTGACGTAGGGCTTTTGGAGATCCGCTGTGGTGTAGTTTGGGGGCCAGTTTAGCTCCGCATGGATCTCGCGCCCCGTTGAGGGGATCACCTGCATCAAGCCGCTGGCTGCAGCCGAGGAGAGCGCAAACGGCTCGAATAGGCTCTCTTGGCGGATGAGCGCGAAGATCAGCAGCGGGTCGAGCGCGCGCGCGTTGGCTTCGCGCATCACCAGCTCGGCGTAGTAAACGGGGTAGAGCAAGCGCGTGATGAAACGCGGCAGCGCCAGCGGGTGCGACGCAGGCGAGCGCCGCATCAGTGCATCGGCAGCGAGGATCGAGGCGCGATAGGCGCCCAGATCGCGAAAGTAAAGCGCGAGCTGATACAGCGCAAGCGCATCTTGTGCGAATGCTTGGCGCAGCCCGTCGAACTCTAGGCGCGCCTCGCTCCAAAGCCCAAGCCGCCACAAGTGCTCCCCGCGCGCAAGGCGTTCATCTGCGGCAAGATCGGCGCGCAACGCGCGCAAGTTGGTTTCTTCTGGCAAGCCCAACCACTCGCGCAACCAACGCTCCGCCTCAGCTTGTTCGGCAGCTTCGTCCACAGAAGGCAACGCTGTGACAAATGGGTATGAGAGCGGCGCGCGCGTCGGATCGCTGAGCAGCTCCGCTGCACGTGCAGCTTCGTAAGAAGCGGGCGCGCGCGCAATGAGCGATTGCAACGTGAGCGTGGCGCTTGCCGATTGACCAGCAGCAAGTTGCGTCTTGCCCAGCCAAAGCTGGGCGAGCAAGGATTGCGGGCGATCGGCGTGGCGCGTGAGCAGCAGCGTCGCAAACCGCTGCACTGCATCAGGGCGTTGGAGACGGTAGCCCCACGCTGCTGCACGCATGAGCGCCTCAGCCGCCTCCTCGCCTGTGCCTACTTCGCCGATCCGAGCGTAGAGCTGGATCGCCTCCTCGAGCGCGGATTGCAGGGCAAGCGCGCGCGCAGCCTCGAGTGCGGCGCGCAACACCTCGGCATCTGGCGTTAGCTCATCGCCAAGCTGGCGGGCGCTGCTTTGCGCCGCGCGCAGGTCGCCCAAGCTGAGCAGGACCTTGGTGCGCTCCGCGAGCGCTATCGCCCGATCACGCTGTCGTGGTGGGTTGCTGAGGATGGTTTGCTCAAGATTGCGCAGCGCGTCAGCAGGGCTGCCGAGGCGCAGGTAGTTCAGCGCTGCCCAGTAACGGATCGCGTTGGCGCGCTCGGGGTAAAGCGCGATGGCGCGGCGGAACGCATCTCGCGCGGGGACGTATGAGCCGTTGTGATACGCCACGATGCCGCGCTGCAACGCATCCACGCTTTGCCCAGCATCGAGCAGCGCTTGCAGCGCTGCCAACGCTTGGGGGGTGGTTGCGTGTTGCTCGACGAGCACGCGCATGTGCGCAAAGGCCTCCTCCGCGCGCCCCATCAGCCGCAACACCTGCGCCAGCTCCCAATGAATGCGCGCGCGATAAGCAGGCACCTGCGCGCGCGCCAGAACGCGCTCATACTCGGCTGCCGCGGCGGCAAAATTGCCGCTGAGCTGAAAGGCAAGCGCCAGCTTTTCACGCCGCGCGAACTCTTCAGCAAGGGTTGGCGCAGCATCCGCAGCGCGCTGCAGGAAAAGCGTCGCCTCGGCGGGTTGTCCTGCGCTCAGCAACGCCTCGCCGATCCATAGGTTCAGCCAAGGGGCAATGGTTGGCGCGAGCGTGAGCGCTTCTGAGTAAGCTTGCGTTGCTGCTGCAGATTCGCCCAGCGTGCTTAACGCACGCCCCCGCAGCACGAGCGCATCTGCGCGCAGCGTTACAGGCCAAGCCTCCGCTTCGGCAAGGAGCATCTGCGCAGCGTTCGCGTCTCCCGCGCGCAAGTGCCATTGTGCCAACGTCAGTTGCATGGCGGCGCGCGTTTCCGCAGAGGGAGTCAGGTCAAGCGCCTGGCGCATGTTTGCGATTGCCGTCGCGTAATCGCCAATGAACGCCGCCTCGTGGGCGCGCTGGCGCAGCACCTCAGGCGAAGGCGTTGGCGTAGGGGCAGGCGTTGCAGTAGGCGTCGGCGGCACGGCGGTGGGCGAAGGGGTTGGCGTGTGATCAAGCGTCGGCGCCGTGCACGCGCCCAGCATCATGGCTGCACAGAGCAGCGCCCACCAACGCCGGTGTGGAACCATGCGCCAAGTGTAGCTGCAACGCTGCGCATTGCTTCGCGCGCCTCTCATGCAGCAAACCCGCTGGGTATAATGCCGAGCGTTCCAATGGCAGATCCGCTGTACTGGGACGACGCATATCCGATCGCGCTGCTGCTGAACGCGCATCATCCAGAGATCGCTGACCCGACGCAGGTGGCTCACGCCGTGTTGCGCAATTGGGTGGTGGCGCTAGAAGGGTTCAGCGACGATCCCCATGCAGCGACAGTGGAGTGCTTGGAGCAGATCCAAGCTGAGTGGGTTGAGTTGAAACTTTCTTCAGAGTGAGTGGTGAGCAATGTCAGAGACGGTAAACCAGCCCCTGCCGAGTGACTTCCCGAATGACCCGCGTGTGCCCGAGGAACTGCGCAACAACGTGTTTATCACCACGCTCGACAAGCTCTACAACTGGGGACGCAAGCGCAGCATGTGGCCCATGCTATTTGGCTTGGCATGCTGTGCTATCGAGATGATCGCCACGGCCGCTAGCCGTCACGACCTCGCGCGCTTTGGTTGGGAGCTGATGCGCGCTAGCCCGCGTCAAGCTGACCTTATGATCGTCGCGGGCACGGTGACCAAGAAGATGGTGCCGCAGATCGTGCGGCTTTACAACCAAATGCCCGAGCCGCGCTACGTGATCGCGATGGGCGCCTGCGCCACTGCTGGCGGTCCCTTCAAAGAGGGCTACAACGTGGTCTCCGGCATTGATAAATTCATCCCGGTGGACGTGTATATCACAGGCTGCCCGCCGCGCCCAGAGGCGCTGTTGCACAGCTTCCTCAAGCTGCAAGAGAAGATCGAAAAACAATCCCTGCGCACGGTGCCGTGGTATCGCCCTGGCGAAGACGATGTGATCCCCGTGCCGATGCTTGGCCCTGATCTTGTGGACATGCGTCGCGCTGAGGAGATTCGCCAGAAAGCGGCTGCCCAAGCGCAGCAACCCGTTCCCACTCAGGAGGGATGATGGTCATGGCTGAAGAAACGCCGCGCCCCGAGACCCAAGCTGCGAGCGCCCAGCCCAGCGCTGCGAAACCCGCACCCGCTGCAAAACCTGCCGCCGCTGCACCTAAGGCAGGCGGTCACGGCGCAGCGAAGGCGGCACCGCTCGCCACACTCACGCCAGACATGCAGCAATTGCAGCAGCACTTCGGCGAGAGCGTGATCGCGCCTGCGCCCTATGTCGGCGTGCTGCTCCAAGACAAATCGCGCTTGCCTGAGGTCGCTACATACCTGCGCGACGAGCTGAAATACGACAGCGTCACCAACCTCACCGCCGTGGACTACATCAAGGACGGCTACTTCGAGGTGGTGTATCACTTTCAGCGCAGCACTGGCGGGGAGCCGCTCACGCTGAAGGTGCGCGTGCCGCGTCCGCAGGGCAACGACCTCAGCGAACCCGTGCCCTCCATCACGCCGATCTACGCCGGCGCTGACTTCCAAGAGCGCGAGGTCTATGACATGTACGGCATCCCGTTCAGTGGGCACCCAGACCTGCGCCGCATTTTGCTTTGGGAGGGCTTCTACGGCTGGCCGCTGCGCAAGGATTGGCATGAGGCATACTACGAGGGCGACACGAAGCCGTTCGACTCGCGCTGGCCTGGCGGTCACCACCAACTTGCGGAGGAGCGCGTCCCCTGGGCGGACAACGTGAACTACCCCCCTGGGTTCGACCCGCTGAACTTCCATGCCGACCCCGACGCCGGCTTGTATGACTCTATGGCGGAGGGCGTGCCAGGGCTAAAAGTGGTGACGAAGAACGGCTATGGCGAGACCACAACCACTGTGCTCGGCAACGGGCAAGCCCTTGCCGAAGAAGAGGAGCTGCGCACCGACCAGATCATCGTCAACATGGGACCGCAGCACCCGTCCACGCACGGCGTGTTGCGCATGGTGGTGAAGCTCGACGGCGAGACGGTGACCGATCTCAAGCTGGTGCTAGGGTATCTCCATCGCAACCACGAGAAGATCGGCGAGCGCAACACCTGGCTGCACAACATCCCCTACACCGACCGCCTCGACTACATCGTGGGCATGGCAAACGAGTGGGGCTACGTGCTCACCGTCGAGAAGATGATGGGCATCAAGCCCACTGAGCGCGCCGAATACCTGCGCGTGCTCATGGCGGAGCTGACGCGCATCCAGTCGCACTTCTGGGCGATCGGCTTCTTGCTGAACGACCTCGGCGCGTTCTACACGCCGGCGCTGTACTTCATCACCGAGCGCGATTTGATCCTCGATTTCTTCGAGTCGGTCACGGGCAGCCGGTTGATGTGCAACTACTTCCGCTTCGGCGGTGTGAGCCGCGACCTCACCGAGGCGCAGCTCGCGCAGGTGAAAGAGCTGGCGTTCGAGCGCATCCCGCGCAAGATTGACGAGCTGGAAGAGCTGCTCACTGACAACGAAATTGTCAAAGCGCGCACCATCGGCGTGGGCTACTTGCCCGCCGACCGCAGCATCAACTACAGCCTCACTGGACCTTGCTTGCGCGCCGCTGGCGTCCCCTACGACATCCGCCGCGTAGATCCTTACGGCATCTACGACCGCTTCGATTTTGAGATCCCCGTGCTCTATGGCGCGGATGTGTATGACCGCTACCGCATCCGCGTGCTCGAGATGCGCGAGTCGCTCAAGATCGTGCAGCAGTGCTTGCAGCAAATGGAGCAGACGAAATGGGGCGACATTCAGGCTGGCAAGAAGGCCTACAACCATCGCGTGCCAGCAGGTCAAGCCTACGCGCGCGTTGAGACGCCGAAAGGCGAGCTGGGCTTTTACCTTGTCAGCGACGGCGGCCAGAACCCCTACCGCTACCACATCCGCTCCAGCTCGTTCATCAACCTCACCTCGCTCAAAGAGATGGTGGTGGGGCACAAGGTCGCCGATGCCGTGGTGATCCTCGGCTCGTTGGATATCGTGCTCGGTGAAGTGGATCGCTAAACCCAGTGTCACGCTAAGGGAGAGGAGACCATGAGCTTGCTTGGAACTGGAATTCTGAAGGGCTTGGGGGTAACGCTCCGGCACTTCATTAACACCTACGCGGAGGACCTCAAATACTTGATCAACAAAAGCGCAGCGCCGCAGCCACGCCCGCTGCGCCGCCAAAGCCCAAAAAACAAGGGGCTGGTGACGGTGGAGTACCCCAAGGAGCGGCTGCCGCTGCCAGAGAACTTCCGCTACGTCCCATTCCTCGTTCTCGACACGGAGAAGCAAGAGGAGAAGTGCACCTCATGCGGCATTTGCGCCAAGGTGTGTCCGCCGCAGTGCATCTGGATCGTGCGCACGGAAGACCCCGTGACCAAGCGCCCTATTCCTCAGCCGAAGGAGTTCTACATTGACACCACCATCTGCATGAACTGCGGCTACTGCGCGGAGTTCTGCCCATTCGACGCGATCAAGATGGATCACGACTACGAGCTGAGCTATTACCCCGAGGAGCAGCCGCACATGCGTTTGGTGCACGACAAAGCCAAGCTGCTCAAGCCCGACACGTACCACGCTTCGATCCACCCCTTGGATTGGCAGCGCGAGCTTGCCGACCGCGCTGCTGAAGAGGCGAAGAAGAAAGCCGCAGCCGAGGCAAAAGCCAAAGCCGAGGCTGCCAAGCCAGCGCCTTCGGCTCAACAGCCGCCAGCAAGCGCCGCTTGAAGCTTCGCGTCCTCGCCCCCGCGTCCAGCGGGGGCTTTTTTGACCCCATGCCCTACACCCCTATCCTCGGCACGCTTGGCTACGTGCTCTCGCCTGAAGGCACGCATGTGCTCATGATTCACCGCGTCGGGCGCGAGGACGACCACGCTTTCGGCAAATACAACGGCTTGGGCGGCAAACTCGAGCCGGGCGAAGATGTGGCAAGTTGCATGCGCCGCGAAGTGCGCGAAGAGGCTGGGATCGAGGTCGAGGCGATGCGCCTGCGTGGCACGATCAGCTGGCCCGGCTTCGGCAAGCACGGCGAGGATTGGTTCGGCTTCGTGTTCCTTATCACCGCTTTCAGCGGCACGCCGCTCGAGCGCACGGCGGAAGGACGCCTGGAGTGGGTACCGTTGCAGCGCCTGCTCGATGCGTGTTCACCCGACCCGACCGTGCGCGCGCGCGCTGCATTGCCGATGTGGCCTGGCGATGTGTATTTCGTGCCACTGGTGTTCAGCGACGACCCGCGCCAGTTCCACGCCGTCATGCCATATCGCGACGGTCAGCCAGTAGGTTGGCAGGTGAGTTGGGTCTGAGTGACGCACAGCCTATCACATAGCTGGGTCGCACCATCGCCGCGCTTGCTCTATCATTGCAGGCACAGCGATGAACCGCTTCACAACGCTCACGAGTAAACTCGTCCCACTCCCCGTGGACAACATCGACACCGACCAAATCGTGCCTGCGCGCTTTTTGAAGATCACCGACAAGGCAGGCTTAGCGGATGCGCTCTTCGCCGATTGGCGCTACGACGCTGCAGGCAACCCGAAGCCCGACTTCGTGCTCAACCGCCCAGAGATGAAAGGGCGACAGGTGCTGTTGGTCGGCGACAACTTCGGCTGCGGATCTTCGCGCGAGCACGCACCGTGGGCGCTCGTGAGCTGGGGGTTCCGCGCCGTGATCAGCACTTCGTTCGCCGACATCTTCCGCAACAACGCGCTGAAGAACGGTCTATTGCCTGTGGTGGTGGACAAGCAGACGCTCCAGCAGCTCTTCGCGCGCTGCGAGCAAGACCCTGAGGCAACTGTGACGATCGACCTTGCCGCCCAAACGCTCACCTTGCCTGACGGGCGCGCCGTGACCTTCCCGATCGACGGGTTCAGCAAAACGTGCCTGCTCAACGGCGTGGACGAGATCGGCTACGTGCTGAGCTTACTCGATCGCATTGAAGCTTACGAAGCGGCGCATCAGAAGTGAGCAATGCTCACCCTCCGTTGAGGAAGCGCGTCACGATCTCCAAGAATGCTTCAGGCTTCTCGACCATGGGCAGATGCCCGCATTCGTCGAGCCAGTAAAGCTGCCCTCGCGGTGCGAGGCTGGCTGTGTACACCGCGTTGCGCGGCGGCATGATCTGATCATGGTGGCTGTGAATGAGCAGCAAGGGTTGGCGCAAGCTCCGCAAATCATTGGGCGTTTCCCAATTGAGGGCGTAACGCATAGCCCAATGCGCAGCATCTGGGTTCATGCGCCAAAAGTCCTCTAGCCCCTCGCGCAAAATCTCAAGGCTGGGCGGGTGATAGAAAAAGCGCGCGCCCAACAGGCGCGCAAAAGCGTCGCTGTGCGCAAAACGAAAACCGCGCAGCTTCAGCAGCAAGCTGCTCATCTCATGCATGAGCATGATCAAACGCCGCTCCGCTTCGTTGCGGAAGGTGCTGAAGTTGCTGAGCACAACGCAGCGCACACGCTGCGGCTGCATGGCTGCAAGCGCAATCGCAACGCCAGCGCCAAAGCTGTGCCCAACCACATCGCACTGCGTGACGCCAATCGCATCCAGCCATTCGGCGACGACGTGCGCTAAGCCGCGGTGGGTGTAAAACGAGGTCGCCTCGACCGACTCGGGCATGGGGGAGTTGCCAAACCCTGGCAAATCAAGCGCAGCGTTGTAGCGCAAAGCGCCAAGCTGCGCCATGACGTGCCGGAAGTAGAGCGAGGACCCGCCCCAGCCGTGGATGAAGATGAGAGGCCTCTCGCCATTCACAACACCTGCTTGGCGATAGGCGATGCACCCATGCGAAAGCACGATTTGCGCTTCTTGCACACCTGCCCTTAAGTCTCGTCTCAGGTTCATCTCAATTGAGGGTACCAGAATTATTGCATGGACACGACAAACACCGCACACAATCATAATCACGCCTCAGAGGCGCAAACACAAGAGCAACAAGCGGCGATTGTCAAGGTGTCTGCACACTCGCGCTCGACAGCAGTCGCAGGCGCAATTGCAGGGATTGTGCGCGAGCGGGGTCGCGTGGATGTGCAAGCCATCGGGGCAGGAGCAGTCAATCAGGCGCTGAAAGCGGTTGCGATCGCGCGCAACTACTTGCTCCTCGATGGCATTAATGTTGTGGTGATCCCCTCTTTTTCGGAGATCGTCATTGACGGCGCAGAGCGCACCGCAGTACGCCTGACGGTCGAGCCGCGCTGACTTTACAATCAGCGTCGTGCTCACAGAATTGCATTGCCACACCAACGCCTCCGATGGTCTGTATGCACCATCGGAGGTTGTTCGTTTAGCCCAGGCGCGTGGTGTTGCGCTGCTTGCCATCACCGATCACGACACGCTCGCAGGGCATGCTGAAGCGTTAGCGGCGGGTGCAGCGCTCGGCGTGCGCGTGATCCCCGGCATTGAGATCAGCACGCTCTCCCCGCAGGGTGAGGTGCATGTGCTGGGCTACAACGTGAACCCGAAGGAAGAAGCAGTGCGCCAACGCATTGCAGCGTTGCAAGATGTGCGCGTTGCACGCGCGCGGCGGATCCTCGAGAAGCTGGCAGCGCTGGGGCTTCACGTCCCCTTTGAAGCTGTCTTGGCGCAAGCGGGCGATGGCGTGATCGGTCGCCCACATGTGGCGCGCGCGATGGTGCGGCTTGGGCTTGTGCCCGATGTGCAAACGGCTTTCGATCGGTACTTAGCTGAGGGCAAACCAGCGTTTGTGCCCCACGAGGGTTTAACTCCCGCAGATGCCGTGCAGCTGATCCATGCGGCGGGTGGCGTTGCGGTGCTCGCGCATCCTGGGCTGTATCAAGGCGACCTCGAGCCACTCTTGTCCGATCTGCTCGCTGTGGCGCTGGACGGCATCGAGGCGTATTACCCCCTCCACACTGCGGAGCAAACGCAGCGCTTTGTGCGATTCGCCCGCCAGAACAACTTGCTCGTCACAGGCGGCAGCGACTTCCATGGTGGCGAGCTTGCCGGCGCGATGTTGCTCGGCAGCGTTGCGCTCCCTGAGGCGGATGTACGTGCCTTCATGGCGCGCGTGGGCGTGGGGTAGAATCGCGTGCAGAGAGGGCAGTTAGCTCAGCGGTGAGAGCGTCCGTCTTACACACGGAAGGTCGGGGGTTCGAGTCCCTCACTGCCCACTCGGCTACAGCGGAGTTGCACCCAGGCGGATGATGTGGTGTTTGTCGCCTGTGACGCCCTCGGTCGCGTTCATGCAATCCACCACCGCGCGCGCGTTGCGCACCACGAACGTGTAGTCCACCACGCGGTGCCCGGTCACGATCACCACGCAGTCCGAATCGCGCACGAGTGATTCCGTCAGCGGCTGCGAGAACAGCTCTACGGGTTGCCGCATGAAGGCATCACCGCCGACGCGAAAACAGGGCACGTAGGGATCGTGATAACGCACAGTTGCCCCCCGCTTGAGCAACAGCTCGATCACGCGCTCTGCGGGCGAATTGCGCGCGTCGTCAATGTCGCGCTTGAACGCCACGCCCAACACCAAAATCCGCGCCCCTTGCATCGGCACGCGCACTCGCGCCAGCGCGCGTTCGGTTAGCTCCACCACGTGGAAGGGCATGCTTTGGTTCACCTCCGCTGCAAGTTCGATGAACTTGGTGTAGAAGTCGAACTCGCGCGCTTTCCAGGAGAGATAGTACGGGTCAACGCCGATGCAGTGCCCACCCACGCCAGGGCCAGGTGTGAACGGCATGAAGCCGAAGGGTTTGGTGGATGCTGCGCGGATCACCTCCCAAATGTCAATGCCCATGCGCTCGCTCAGCAGCGCAAGCTCGTTCACAAGCGCGATGTTCACCGAGCGAAAGATGTTCTCCAACAGCTTTGTCATTTCCGCAGCGCGTGGCGAGGAGACCACGTGCACGGGTGCTCCAAGGGAGCGCAGCAAGTCGGCTGCGCGTGTTGCCGCGCGCTCCGTCAGTCCGCCGACCACCTTGGGGGTGTTCTTCACCGTCCAATCGCGCCGACCCGGGTCAATGCGCTCGGGGGAGAAGGCAAGGTCGAAGTCCACGCCTGCTTTCAGACCGCTGCGCTCAAGGATGGGCTGCACCACCTCTTCGGTGGTGCCGGGGTAGGTGGTGCTTTGCAAGATGATGAGCTGCCCGCGCTGCAAGCGTGGCTGAATGCCTTCTGCTGCTGCAACGACGTAGCGCAAATCTGGCGCGCGCATTGCGTCGTAGGGCGTGGGCACGCAGATGAACGCGACATCACATGTGCGCAGGGCATCGTAGTCGGTCGTGGCATGGAAGCGCCCTTGCTGCACGGCGGCGTGCACGTCCTCAGCGGGCACATCAGGGATGTAGCTGCCGCCTGCGTTGAGTTGCGCCACGCGGCGCGCATCTACATCAACGCCGATGATGGTGCGTCCTGCCTGCGCCAGGGCAATCGCCAATGGCAAGCCTACGTAGCCAAGCCCAATGACCGCTACACGTTCGTCGCTGCGGAGGAAGGGAGATCGTTTTGTGTCTTGGGTTGTTCCCAGTCTATCGTCTTGAGTCGCCATGGTCCAAACTCCATGCGCCAAAACATGTAGGCGGCAAAGGCGAGCAGCGCGCTGGCGATGATCGCGTTTGCTGCAACGCTTGCGACCGACGCAATGATCGCGACGATGCCGAGCGCTGCACACACCAAGTAGAGCATCATCACCGTCTCGCGCTTAGTGTAGCCCTGGTTGTGAATGCGGTGCGAGACGTGATCTTTGCCCGGCGTGGTGAGCGGGTTCTTGCCGCGCCGCAGCCGCGAGATCACCACCAGCGTCATGTCAAACACAGGCAGCCCCATCACGATGAGCGGCACAAGCCACGACACCGAAGGGCTTTGTCCTAGAAACCGCAACTTGATGGCGATGGACGCGAGCAAAAACCCAAGGAACATGCTGCCTGAGTCGCCCATGAACACGTTCGCCGGGTTGAGGTTCCAGATGAGGAAGCCGATGCAAGCGCCCATCACCGCTGCGCTGAGCAGCGCGACGAGATACTGCCCATTAATGGCTGCTAGCGCCATGAAGAAGGCGGCGATCACGGCGCTGACGCCTGCAAGCAAACCGTCCATGTTGTCGAGAAAGTTCATCGCGTTGGAGATGCCCACGATCCACAACACCGTGAGCAGCATGTCGAGCGCTGGCGATGCGAAAAGGCTGGTGCGCACGTCAAAGAACCACACGAACAGCGCCGCAAGCACTTGCAGAGGCAAACGCAGGTAGGCGCTGAGCTGGAAGCGATCGTCGAGCAGGCCGAGGAACGACATGAACACTGCGCCGAGCAAAATCGCAGCGAGCTGTCGGAAGCCGAAGCGATCTCCAGCGACCAGCGCGAAGAGCAACACGCCCGCGACGATTGCTGCGCCGCCAAGCTTAGGCACAGGCACCGTGTGCACGTCGCGCGCGCGTGGGTACGCCACAAGCCCAAGGCGCGGCGCTAAGCGCTTGCTGAGCGGCGTGAGCGCCACGCTCACCACTAACGCGCCGAAGAAGAGCAACACGAGATCAACCATGCGCGCCTCATTGTGAGCCGAGCTGTTGCATGAAGGCTTGCATGATGGGCTGCTGATCGGGCGGCATGAGCGGCAACGCGCGTTCCGCGTACTGGCGCGCCCGCTCCGAATCGCCCACATCGCGATACAGCACCGCTAAGTTCTTCAGCGCGTTCCAGTCGTTCGGGTTGAGTTCAGCTATCTTTTCCGTGGCGCTGATCGCTGCGCGCAAGTCGCCAAGCTCAATGCTCAGGCGCGCGATCTCCTGATACACGTTCGTTGCGTTCGGCGCGACCTGCACGGCTTGCTCGAGGTAGGCGCGCGCTTGCTTAAGCTCCTCAGGGCGCGCTTCGGGTTTCTCGAACAACAACACGTTGGCTTTCTCGATGTGCCAACTTGCTAGCAGCAGGTAGGTTTGGTCAAAGCGCGGATCGAGCGCAAGTGAGCGCTCTAGCTTTTGTTTTGCCGTCTCGAAGTCGCGGAAGGCATAGAGGTGGAGCGTCGCCCACTCGTTCCAGATGGCAGCGTTGTTTGGGCTGAGGCTGATGGCGATGGCATACTCACGGTCGGAGTTGCGGAAGCGCTGTTCGCGCAGGGCTGGGTCGCTGGTGATCTCTGCGGCTTGGCGCCACATGCGCGCAAGGTTGGCGCTGTGATCTGTGTTGAGCGGGTTGATCACGCGCGCCTCTTCAAGGATCACCCGCGCCGCCGTCAACAGGTCCTCACGGCTCAGCGATACCGACGGCAGCGCGTCAGGCGTGGGACGCTGCCAGTAGGGTGAATTCGGATCGATGATGGCGGTGTAGGGCAGATTTTCGGGGAAGCGCCGCTCCTCGCTCAGGTTGCTTGTGGACTTCGCCTTCTCAAGCAGTGCGCGCCCAAACCATAGGTAATAGAAGTCCTCGTTGCGCGCGAGGTCAATGGCGCGGCGATAATGCTCGATGGCGATGTCCCAGCCTTGGATGTTGGTGCCGGGTGCAAGTGTGCTTGCGCCCTGTTGGTCCCATGGGCTGGCTTGCTTGTAAACAATGTCCGCGGAGATAGGTTGCAGATTGCTGTAGCTTGCCCAAATCGGCACGACGAACGCAGAAACTGCAAGCACACCCCAGGCAGCAGGGCTAGCTGTGCCCGTAGGTGCTTGCTCGCTCTCATTGCGCAGCACAAACGCCGCTGCGATCATCACACCGAGGATCAGCAGGTAGAGGTACGCCGGGAACAAGCCGAGCTGGTCGGCAACAGCGAGGATAGTGCCGATGGTGTTCTGCGTGCTCGAGGTGAACTCAGCCAATCGCCCCCCGATAAACGTGCCCATCAGCACCCAGAGGAATAGCCCAATGCTCGTCATCAGTGCTGCGGCGGCGCTCACTTGCGCGCTGGTGCGCAACACGTTGCTGCGGCGCAGCTCAGCCAACACCAATGCCACGCCGAGGATGAGGGTGCCCACCATCATCAGCAAGATGCCGTAGCTGGTGCGGTTGGCTTGCGGTAGGAAAGTGATGGCGCGGATGAACACCTCGCCAGCTGAAGCTGCGCGCGTGGCGTTGTTGACGAAGTCAAACGCCAACACAGCGAGGATCAAGCCGAGCATCAGCCCATACGCGGTGACAGTGCCCAGCCAATTGGCGCCTCTCATAGCCAGTGCAGGGGCGCGCGGCGCGCGCGTGGGCGCCGATTGCGCTGCGCGGCGTTGGCGTTTAGTGCTTGAGCTTTCGGCGGGCTTGTTGGTCGCGGGTAGTGTAGTTTCAACCTGTTGTGACTCCTCGCGCACCAAACCCAACCCAACCACCGCCATAATGCCGACCAAAGCCCAGAAGTAGGTGCGCGTGGCTGCGATGGCGATCCCGGTGTGGATCTCCACAAAATGCGCCACGATCGCCGCGATGATCCCGATCAGCAGCAACTGGTCGCGCACCGAGAGCGTGCTAGCGACTGCGACATCGTCACCACGCCGCGCGTTGATCCACGCGCTGACGAAGAGGAAGGGCATCAACCCCAACAGCACAATGCCGCCCGCCAAGCCAACACCAAACAGCGGCGCGTTACCGCTCAGCAACATGTAGCCCCCGACGAGTCCGCCACCAGTGATCCAGAGCGCCACGAAGAGCCACGCTTCCAGCCGCGAGGCGATCAAGCCCACCCATTTCGTGCCGTAGTAGAGCACGCTGATGAACAGAAACATGTAAGCGATGAACCCCACCAAGCCTGTGATAACCAAAGCGTCCCACGTCTCGTTGTGGCTGCGGTCGGGCGAGGCGTTGCGCGCCTCGAACCACGCTAGCTTGGGCGGGTAGAAACGGTTGTAGGCGACGTACATGGACTCAGGACCGTAACCGACCAGGGGGCGAATGGCGTTGAAGCGGTCGGGCGTACCGTCGGGCATCTGCAGCGGCTCATGCGGCACCACAAGCTGCGCTGTGCCCTCCCAGATCAACACGCGCACGGCGTTTGTGCCCTCGCTGGTGGTGAGCACTGTGCTCAATCGGTCGAAGAGTGGAAAGCTGCGCAGCCACGCAAACGAAGGGTCGGGGCGCGTGACGTTCAGGAAGACGAGGAACCCAAGCCCCCCAAGCGCTAGGACGATGGAGGCTGCCGTGAGCAGAAGGCGTGTGCGCTGACGGCGGATGAGCTGCACAAGCAGCATGAGGAAGAACAGCATGCCGCCCAGCCAGCCGAGCTGCGGCCCGCGGCTGCCTGCGAGGATGAGGATCACCACCGCGTTGAACAACGCAATCACGATGTAGATCCCCAGACGCACCACGTCGCTCCAGCGCGGCTGCTTCTCGCTGAAGATGGCGAAGGCGCTCTCGGTGATGCGGTAAAGGTTAATGAAGAACACAATCACCAAGTAGGCGGCAATGAAGATGGAGTTGCCCATGTTGCCGGCGACGCGCTCCACTGTGTCGCCGCCCCACGGCAGCGGGTCAAGCCGCAAGCGCTGATACACGCCATACACCGAGATGGGCAGTGAGTTCAGCACCATCACGGTGAGCAACCGCTCCAGTTGCGTGCGCGTGCGCAGCCCTTGCAGGATCATGAGAAACACCACGATATACGCCAACGTGGTGTAAGTGCCTTGCAAGCGCTGATAAGAGCCGAGCAGGCTGGTGCGCGGTGCGACGGAAAGCGCGGTGCTGATCAGGTACACCACGACGAGGATAAGCGTGGGCAGCACCAACGGCGTGCGCCAGGAGATCACCTGCTCGCGTTGCGGATTGCGCCGCTCGTCGAGCCATTTCACCAACCACGCCGCTGACATCACCAAAGCAATCGAGCGCAGCGTGGTGAGCTTGTCTGGCTCAAAGACGCGGCTGGAGTAAATGTTAAAAAACAGCGGGACGATGATGATCGCAGCTAGCCAACCTGCCTCGATCAAGCGATCGCACCACACACTGAGGCGCGAGGCGGGTTGGTAAGGCGTTGAGCTGGGTGTGCTCGGTTTTGCCTCTGTTGACGTCATACTCCCTCTCGTCAAGACCTTAGTGTAACAGCCAACTTGAGGGCCTGTTGAAGCGCTTAGCGTGTTAGGTGCTTCCAACACTGCTGCGGCAGAGCGTTTGCGGTAGACTTGAATAGATGCGCATCCTAAGCCTTGCGCCGACGTCGTTCTTTGGGGACTACGGTTGCCACGTGCGCATCCTCGAAGAAGCACGCGCGCTCCAAGCACTCGGTCATCAAGTCACCATCGTGACGTACTACAAGGGCAACGACGTGCCCGACGTGCGCATTATCCGCTCTGCGCCGACGCCTTGGCGTAGCCACTACGAGGTCGGCTCCTCGCGCCACAAGTACGCCTTCGATGTGCTGCTCACGCTCAAGCTGGTGCAAGTGCTGATGCGCGAGCGTTTCGATGTGATCCATGCTCACTTGCACGAGGGCGCGCTGATCGGCAGCGTGGTGGGGCGCTTGTTCGGCATCCCGGTGGCGTTCGACTACCAAGGCAGCCTGAGCGATGAAATCGTGCAGCACAACTTCGTGCGCGCAGGCTCATTGAGCCATGCGTTTTTCGCGCGGCTGGAACGCAAGATTAACCGCTTACCGCGCGTCATTTTCACCAGCACGCGCCATGCTGCAACTCAACTCGAGCGCGAACTCGGCAGGCGGGCACGGGTGTTGCCACTGCCTGATGGCGTCAACACGCACGTCTTCCGCCCCGATGTGCTCACGCCGAACGAGCGCGCAGCGCTGCGTGCGCAGTGGGGCATCGGCGCAGATGAGCCGGTGGTGGTTTTCCTCGGGCTGCTCGCCGAGCATCAGGGCATTCGGCACATCATTGAGGCCGCAGCTTTGTTGCAGCAGCGCGGCGTTCACGCGCGCTGGTTGGTGATGGGCTACCCGGGTGACGCGCACTGGCGCGTGCTTGCGCACCAGGTGGGTCTCGGCGAGACGGTGATCTTCACAGGGCGCGTGCCCTACGCGGAGGCGCCACGTATGCTCGCGCTGGGTGATATTGCAGTGGCGCCCAAACGCTCGCTCACCGAGGGCAGTGGCAAGGTGCTCAACTACATGGCGATGGGGTTGCCTGTGGTGGCGTTCGATACGCCAGCACAGCGCGAATACCTGGGCGCGTTGGGCGTTTATGCGCCCCTAGGCGATAGCGCTGCCCTCGCCCATCATGTTGCCGCGCTGCTCGCTGCGCCTCAGCGACGCCGACAGCTCGGCGAGCAGCTCCGACAGCGCGCTGTGCAAGCCTATGGCTGGGACCGCGCCGTGCAGGTCGTCTTGCAAGGCTACCGCTACCTGCTCAGCGAGGAGCACAAGACCGCAACGACCCCTCAAGTGCTCACCTCCCGGCGTGCAGATGGTTAATTCCGCGACGATACACGCGCTGATAAACCCTCTGCAGGAACTTTGGGCATATCGCTCCTTGTTGCGCATGTTGGTCATGCGCGACTTAAAGGTGCGCTACCGCGGCTCTGTGCTCGGTGTGGTTTGGTCGTTTCTCCAGCCGCTGGGCATGATGGTGGTGATGTCGTTCGTCTTCGGCGTGATCAACCGCGGTCCTGCCGAGATCGAGCACTACAACGTCTTCATCCTCTCCGGCTTGTTGGGATGGAACTTCTTCGCCGCAGCGGTGGTGAGCGGCGCTGGGAGTGTGCTCAACAGCGCAGCGCTCGTGAAAAAGGTGTACTTCCCGCGCGTGATTCTGCCGTTGGCGTCGGTCGCTGCTAGCCTCGTGAACTACCTCCTGGCGTTACCGATGTGGCTACTGGTGGCGCTCATCTCAGGACACCCATTGCACGGGACGTTGTTGCTGCTGCCCTTTGTGGTTGGGCTACAGGCGATCTTCAGCGCGGGGCTGGCGATGTTGCTTGCCACGCTCAACGTCTTCTACCGCGACACGCAGTTCATCGTGGATCTCTCGATGCTGGCGTTGTTCTTCCTCACGCCCATCTGGTACGACATTTCACAAGCGCAGCGCGTCACCTTGCTTGGGCAGGTGATCGAGCTTAGCGTTTGGGTTCGCCGCTTGAACCCGATGGCTTCGCTGGTGAATCTGTATCAAGACCTAATGTATTGGGGGCGCCTCACGACGCCGGAGTTTGTGCTGCGCACGGCGCTGACGTGTGTCGCGTTCTTCGTGATCGGTTGGGTCATTTTCCACCGCTATAGCCCGCGCTTTGGCGAGGAGCTGTGAACGCAATGCCTGTCCCACTCGCGCGCATCCGCAACGTGATCGTGGACATGGATGGCGTCCTGTGGCGCGGTCCTCAGGTCATGTCGGGCGTTCACGCGTTTTTCGAGACCGTGCGCGCGCGCGGCATTCGTTTTGTGCTCGCCACGAACAACGCCACCAAGCCAGCTCGGTCTTACGTGGAGCGGCTCGCTAACCTCGGCATCGCCATTCGAGAGGAGGAGGTGATCACCTCGCCACAGGCTACTGCTGCGTTCCTCGCCGAAAAAGCTCCCAAGGCGCACGTGTTTGTGATCGGCGAGGCTGGTTTGATCGAGGCGTTGGAACGCGCTGGGCTGCGCGTAGCGAACGACGCACCTGACACGGCAACCCATGTGGTCGTGGGGCTCGAC
>Ga0105160_1000470_pt1 | contig 18904 bp, 21 predicted proteins | sample GXS110809BmetaG_FD_89591 | JGI IMG/M metagenome (GOLD analysis project Ga0105160, IMG submission 89591) | Hot spring microbial communities from Gongxiaoshe hot spring, China to study Microbial Dark Matter (Phase II) - GXS 110809B | ecosystem: Environmental > Aquatic > Thermal springs > Hot...
CCCTAGACATCTGAGCATGATCAGCATAGGAGAGATATCTGAGATATTAGAGTATGAAGGGAAGAGGTATATGAGGGATTCCATGCTTATAGAGAGGATAAACAGGATGTTGTATGATCTCATCAAGTACTATCATACAAACAATCCAAACTATGATATAGCAGATTATATCACACCATAGCCAACTACTGATAATAGTAGTAGCCCTTCCTAGTTGATACAAACCTGTTATCTCTAATCATGAACCTCCAAAGCCTATCAGTGCCTTCAGATATGCCTATCCTGCCTGTTGCTACTATATCCCTATCGCTTATGCTCTTACCCTCTTCTATGTATAGTTCTCCACCAACTGTAAGATCAAGCCCATTATGCCTAGAGTCTATGCTTAATGCTTGGGTTAACTTGCCAGGACCATTGGTTAACATCTCAACCCTTATACCTCTAGCATATCCACCTCTATTCCTCATCATCACATCAATACCCTGTATGGGCTCTACTGCCCTTATAAGTACAGCACCAGCCTCCATATCCTTGCTCTTTGCTACTACATTCAAGCAGTAATGGTTGCCATAGATGAAGTACACATATGCATGCCCAACATCCCCAAACATAACCTTGTTCCTTGCTGTTACACCTCTATATGCATGACTTGCAGGATCATCCCTTGTATATGCTTCAGTCTCAACTATCATGCCAGAGAGTATATTACCATCTATAACCCTTACAAGCACCTTCCCAAGTAGGCTCTTTGCAACCTCTACAGTATCTCTAGCGTAGAACTCTCTTGAAAGTACCATATGTAAGTATTATGCTAGAACGATTAAGTATATCTTTCCCTTCCATGCTTTAGAAGGCATGGAGATCTTCTTTGATGCGCTATCAAGGGGTATATTTACCATTGCTAGATGTAGATCATGCTCCTTGATCATATGGCCCCCAAACCCTGTATGTAGGAGATGTCTAAGCAGTGATATAGAATGGGTAGAGATGAATCCAAGCATGGATGAGATAAAGGGCAAGGCTATAGCAGTAGCTGATTCATACATAAGAGATGCAAGGTTTGCATTCATAGAGTTAGAGAATGGGATAAGACTACTTGGTAGGATATTAGATGATGCAGGTGTAGGCTCTCAAGTAGTTATGGTTGGATGTGGTATAGATAGTAGTAGCAAGAAGCCTTACTATATATTCAAGTCATTATCTGATTGCACATCAAATGTTTAATTTACCTAGTGTACATATATGAGTGGAATGGATAGTGTAAAGACAAACAGGACTAGGAGGCAGAGGGGCTACAGCTTCGAGCATGAACTGGTTAGAAGGATAAACTCTTGCAATGGTTGGAAGGCAATAAGGCTTGGAAGCCCAAGCGTTGCAATGCCAGATGTTGTAGCAGTGAACAATGCTAAAGGTATAATGCTTGCAATAGAGGCAAAGAGTACAAGCACTGATACCATAAAGGTGCCTATAGAGCAAGTAGCGAGGTGCATAAACTGGCTCAACCTCTTCACAAGATATAGGCATAGACATGCTATACTTGCATTGAAGTTCATGAGCAAGAGATGGAAGAAGGCATACACGTATGAGCATAGGGCACTGCAGGAGTACTACTACCGATGGGAATGGGATGAGGAGGCTCATCATGATGATGTAGTAAGCAAAGTCATGAGGATACTGCTGGAGGGGAGTAAGAAGAGCAGTAAATCATACATAGCATGCAAGTACGATGGGAGCCTTTGCATATACATTAACGATGCTGGTACTGATGCTGCTACAATTCTTACAAATACCAATAGCAGTAATTATGAGGGAAGAAGGATTAGGTTAGACCTTAACGCATTCACCATGCCTTGGGAGAGCAAGAATAATGATAGTGGTTAATAGCAGTAGTAGGTAGCATACCATCCATTCATTAATAAAACTTTTAACCATCCTTTGTTGCATTATACTTTATGAGCTATTACACTGATGAGAGGCTTATAACAAGCAGAGATGCACTAAACAGATGGGAGTTCAAGTTGAAACTACTCGAGGTTGTTGAGAATGCTAGAGATCCAGCAGCATTCAAGTTTGGGCATAGAGTGCTTGTTAAGAAGGTACTTGTTATAATAAGGAACCTAAGGACCAACGAGGTTACAGAGAAGGAACTTGACCTCGAGGAGATAGAGAATGAGATAAGGAGTAAGAGGTACTTCAGCTCAGCCAATAGATGGGTTGCACCATCAGAGATAAAGAACGGCTACATAGTTGGGTATAGGCACAACGACCTTCTAGCAAATGCAATAGCATTGGACTATATAGTTATATAGAGAAGTGGAATGTAAGGGAATATCTTACTATAGATTTAAATCTATGCTATGCTTATAATATATCATGGCGCATTGCGAATGTGGTATATGTAATCATACATCTGATAGGGAATGCTTTGAGAAGGAGTGTAAATGCTGCATAAACTTTCATCTTAGATCTGGCCCAAAGAGGTTAACCATCCAGTATCATAAGATATAATATAAGCAGAGATCCTAGCTTTATAAGTAGGTATGAACCCCTTAGTAGGGTTATGAGGATGGAGGCTTACCAAGAGTGCATAGACCCAGCATGTAGGTTAAGATATCCTATAGATGAGTTCAGGATAACATGTGAGAGAGGTCATGCCCTTGATGTGAAGTATGCCTATGCACCATCTACGAGCCTGAAGGATGTATTCTATGCTAGAAGGAACCATGGCAACAACATATACAATGAGAGTGGTGTATGGCGCTTCAGGGATCTCATAAACTTTGCCCAGATAGATACTGAGGAGTATGAGGAGTGTAAGAGGTATCTAGTCTCTCTTGATGGTGCTGAAGGAAGGTTATCAAAGCCATTCAAGATGAGCAAGGTTGCAGAGTATGTTGGTATGGATAAGGATTGCTTACTCCTCCAGCCTGAAGGTTACAATCCTAGCGGGTCATTCAAGGATAATGGTATGGCTACAGCACTAACCCATGCAAAGATGCTTAACGTGAAGAAGATAATGTGTGCTTCTACAGGGAATACATCAGCCTCAGCAGCAATGTATGCATCTAACGAAGGCATACTGTGCGAGGTCTATGTGCCTAAAGGTGAGATAGCCATAGGGAAGTTAGGGCAGGCATTGCAGTTTGGAGCACAGGTTGTGGAGGTTGATGGCAACTTTGATGATGCATTGCAGATAATGCTTAAAGAGGCTAAGAGTAATAATGCTTATGTTGTTAACTCTGTGAACCCCTTCAGGCTTGAGGGGCAGAAGACAATAGTGTATAGAGCACTAGAGTACCTTGACTGGAACCCTCCAGACTGGCTTGTATATCCTGGAGGAGCATTAGGCAACACATCTAGCGCTGGGAAATGCTTAATGGAACTTTATGAGTGGGGTTGGATAAAGAAGATACCTAAACTTGCTATAATAAATGCTGAAGGTGCAAATACGCTCTACACACTCTACAATGGTAAGTTCAATGGGAGAGCGTTGAGATGGAACAAGGGCAAGGTTGACCTTGAACTTATAGAGGAGTACTATGCATACATGGATAAGCAGAACATAAAGCCTAGAACAGATGCAACTGCAATACAGATAGGTAGACCAGCAAACCTGCTGAAGGGTTTAAGAGCATTAGAGTTCACAGATGGTGTTGTTGAGCAGGTTAGCGATGCTGATATGTACGATGGTATGGCAGTTGTTGGGCTTAATGGATTTGATTGTGAACTTGCATCTGGTGCAGTTCCAGCAGGGATAAAGAGGTTGAGGGAGATGGAGATAATAAAGAGGGATGATGTTGTTGTTGGTATACTCACAGGTAGGCAGAAGGATCCTAACCTAGTGATAAGGTACCATATGGATGCTAGCAAGAGGTTTGCTGTAGTGCCAAGGGCTTATAATAAACGATAAATACCTTAATACTAATGAGTAAACATGCGTATATGCTCATTCCTGCCTAGTGCAACTGAGATGCTCTATGCTCTAGGGCTAGGGGATAGCATAGTTGGTGTTACACACGAGTGCGATTACCCTGAAGAGGCGTTAAGCAAGCCAAAGGTTGTAAGGAGCAGTTTCGATCCATCAAGCATGAGTAGTGAGGAGATAGATGCTAAGATAAGGGATCTAGTGCTTAATGGCAAGGATATATATGTTGTTGATGATGAACTCCTGAAGAGGTTAAGTCCAGATGTTATAGTTGCTCAAGGTATATGTGAGGTATGCTCCCCTTACCTTAATGAGATTGCAAGAGCAAGGAGGGCTCTAGGCTATCAACCTAGGCTTATAATGCTCGATCCCCATGACCTTGATGGTATACTAGATAGCATGATACAACTTGCAAGGGAACTAGGGGTTGAGGATAAGGGCAAAGAACTGGTTGATGGTTTGAAGGCTAGGATGCATACTATAACTGCTAGAGCAGGTATGGCAGGTTATAAGCCAAGGGTTCTATGCATAGAGTGGCTCAAGCCATTCTTTACAGCAGGGCATTGGATACCTCAGATGGTTGAGTATGCTGGAGGTATAAACTGTATAAGCAGGAGGGGAGAACCATCTAGGAGGTTGAGTTGGGATGAGGTTGTGAAGGAGGATCCAGATATAATAGTGTTTATGCCTTGTGGGTTTACAGTAGATAAGGCGTTGAAGGAGTTCTACAAGGTTGAGGAGAACGATGGATGGTTCAACCTAAAGGCTGTTAAGAGCAAGCAGGTGTATGTTGTTGATGCAAACTCATACTTCAGTAGACCAAGCCATAGAGCAGTTAGAGGCTTAGAGATACTAGCAAAGGTAGTGCATCCTGAACTCTTTCAAGATATAACTGTTAGAGAGGATGAGTGTAGGAGGGTTTATTGATCTAGACGAACCTTAAGGTAGGAGGCAAATAAGATATCAATCTTACAAGTACTATTAACCTCTTGTCTTAATATAATATTCTTTCAAACTAATAATTAGTTATGTCTATGGAATAGAATTCTGGTGAGAGATATTTATCTACTCTACTGCCAGCAGTATTAAGTATTATCTTGAGTAGATGAATTAGATAAATTAGGATTTAAGGATATAAAAGCACATTAATAATCATGCAGTATGCTTACATTAACTTGTAATAAATGTTCACATTTAACCTATTATTATCATCTCTGCTCATTCTTCCTTAACCTTATTGCACTCTGTGCTGCAGCAAGTATTGCTATTGGTATCCTATGAGGGCTAGCACTTACATAATCTAAACCTATAATATCGCAGAACTCTATGCTCTTTGGATCTCCTCCATGCTCACCACATATCCCTATCTCAAGTTCTGCATTTGATGCTCTCCCTTGCTCTACTGCAATCCTCATTGCTCTGCCTACACCATCTCTATCTAGGGTTTGGAATGGGTTGCTCTTCAGTATACCCTTCTCAAGGTAGAGAGGAAGGAACTTGCCCTCAACATCCTCCCTGCTGAATGAGAATACTGCTTGAGTTAGATCATTTGTTCCAAAGCTGAAGAACTCTGCTACACTAGCAATGCTACCTGCTGTCATGCATGCCCTAACAACCTCTATCATTGTTCCAAACTTTACATTCAAGGCTATTCCATGCTTCTCTTCAACCTCTTGCTTAACCCTCATGAATATCTGCCTTATTGCCTCAAGTTCCTCCTTTATCCCTACCTGAGGCACCATTATCTGAGGTTCAGCCTTAACACCATCCTTGATGAGTTCAGCAGCAGCCTCAAGTATTGCCCTAATCTGGTACTCATATATCTCTGGATAAACTATGCCTAACCTAACACCTCTCTGCCCCATCATTGGGTTAACCTCTACCAACTCTCTAACCCTTTGAAGCATGACTTGAGCATTTGCATCCCTGCCCTCGTAAACAGCCTTCATAAGGTCCTCAAGCCTTGGAAGGAACTCATGTAGTGGTGGGTCTAGAAGCCTTATGGTTACAGGATAACCCTCCATAACCTTAAGGATGCTCTTTGCATCATCCTTGAGCATTGGTATCAATGCTTTTAGAGCATCAACCCTCTCTTCCCTGCTTCTAGCCATTATCATCCTAACGAATATTGGAAGCCTATCGCTTGAGTTGAACATCCTCTCAGTTCTACACAAACCTATGCCCTTTGCACCATATGCTCTTGCTATAGATGCTGCCTCTGGGGTATCAGCGTTTGCCCTAACGCCTAACCTCTTCACCTCTTCAGCCCATGAGAGCAACTCCTTCAGTTCATTGCTCAACCCTGGCTCAACCATTGGTACACTCCCCAAGTATACCTTGCCTGTAGAACCATCTATCGTTATCATATCATACTCATTCACTGCTAAACCATCAACGATGAACCTCCTATGCTCCTCATCTATCACTATGCTTGAGCATCCAACTATGCATGGCTTGCCCATCCCTCTTGCTACTACAGCAGCATGGCTTGTCTTCCCTCCCTTGCTGGTTAGTATACCAACTGCCTTGAAGAATGCTGGCACATCCTCTGGTTTTGTTTCTTCCCTAACAAGGATGATATGCTCTCCATTGTTTGCATGCTCTATAGCCTTCTTTGTATCAAGTACAACCTTGCCACTTGCTGCCCCAGGGGATGCACCTATACCTACTGCTATAGGCTTAGCATCAGCCTTGGGATCAACCCTCCTATGCAATACCTGCTCTAGATCATCAGCATTAACCCTTAGCAATGCTTCTTCCTTACTTATTATACCCTCCTTAACCATATCAACAGAGCATTTGACACTTGCTATAGCATTCATCTTTGCTGCTCTAGTCTGGAGTATGTACAGCCTCCCACTCTCTATAGTAAACTCTACATCCTGAGGCTCCCTGTAGTGCCTCTCAAGCATCTTGCATATATCTAGCAGTTGCTTATACACATCAGGCATTATCTTTGCTAGGTTCTCTATGGGCTCTGGGGTCCTTATACCTGCAACCACATCCTCACCTTGAGCATTTACAAGGAAGTCACCATAAAGCCCCTTCTCACCATTCTCTGGGTTCCTTGTGAATACTACCCCAGTAGCACTCATCTCATCCATATTCCCAAAGACCATTGTAACAACGTTTACAGCAGTACCATCAGCAATATCTGGGGTTATCTTGTAGTACCTTCTGTATTCTACTGCCCTCTCACTCATCCAACTATTGAATACAGCCTTTATAGCAAGTTCCAACTGCTTGTAGGGATCATCTGGAAACTCCTTGCCATGCTTGATGCATATTGCCTTGAACTCACTAGTTAACTGCTTAAGGGAACCAGCATCCAACTCATTATCATGCCTTACTCCTTTGCTCTTCTTCATCTCCTCCAATGCTTTAGAGAAGAGATCATCGTTTATCCCTAGCACTATCTTGCCGAACATCTGTACAAACCTTCTATACGCATCGTATACAAACCTCTCATTCCTTGTCCTTGCTATCAATGCTCTAGCAGTATCATCATTCAAGCCTAGGTTTAGTATTGTGTCCATCATCCCTGGCATCGATATTGCTGCACCTGAGCGTACAGATACAAGCAATGGATTGCTTGTGCTTCCAAAACCCTTCCCTGTTAACTGCTCTAGCCTATGCATTGCTTGCCTAACCTCATCCATCAACCCCTCTGGTAGTTCTCTGCCATTTGCATAGAATTCTTTGCATACCTCAGTTGTTATGGTGAAACCTGGAGGTATAGGCAGACCTAGAGCGGTCATCTCAGCAAGCCCTGCACCCTTGCCTCCTAGCAGTCTCTTCCCTAATCCCTTACCTTCATCAAAGAATACAACTCTCTTATGCATGGTAGAGGGGGCAAAGCAGTCACTTATTAAGTTTACAGCATGGGATGTTTGTTTGCTTGTACGTTGTAGTATAAAGCAATAGCAACAGAAATACAAATAAAGCCCTTGCTACACTTAACCTGTATGAGTAGTAGCAAGAAACCACATCTGAATCTAATAGTTACTGGGCATGTTGACCATGGCAAATCAACGCTGGTAGGTAGGTTGCTATTCGATCTAGGGTTGATAGATCAAAGGACGATAGAGGAGTATGCAAAGGAGTCTGAGAAGACTGGCAAGGGAGATACGTTCAAGTTCGCCTGGGTTCTAGACAGGCTCAAGGATGAGAGGGAGAGAGGTATAACAATAGACCTTGCATTCCAGAAGTTCGAGACCAACAAGTACTTCTATACTCTAATAGATGCTCCAGGACATAGGGACTTTGTGAAGAATATGATAACTGGTGCATCTGAGGCTGACTGTGCCATACTAGTAGTATCAGCAAAGAAGGGTGAGACTGAGGTTGCTGTTGAGCCTGGTGGACAAGCAAGGGAGCATGCCTTCCTGTTAAGGACACTAGGGGTTGGACAACTTGCAGTATGTATAAACAAGATGGATGACTCCTCTGTGAACTACAGCAAGGAGAGGTACGAGGAGGTTAAGGCTATGGTTACAAACCTACTCAAGAGCATAGGCTACAATGTAGCAAAGATAAGGTTTGTACCAACATCTGGCTGGACTGGAGATAACGTTGTGAAGAAGTCAGATAAGATGCCTTGGTACGATGGTCCAACACTATTACAGGCTTTAGATGAGTTTGTTGAGCCAGAGAAGCCAGTGAACAAGCCACTAAGGATACCAATACAGGATGTGTACTCCATAACTGGTGTTGGTACAGTGCCAGTAGGTAGGGTAGAGACTGGGAGGATGAAGGTTGGAGACAAGGTTATAGTTATGCCTGAAGGTGTAGTAGGTGAGGTAAGAAGCATAGAGACACATCACACGCCTATGCAGGAAGCTATAGCAGGGGATAACATAGGCTTCAACCTAAGAGGAGTTGATAAGAAGCAGATAAAGAGAGGGGATGTTGTAGGTCCAGCAGATAATCCTCCAACAGTTGCAAAGGAGTTCAAGGCTAGGATCATAGTCATATACCATCCAACAGCAATTGCTCCAGGGTACACACCAGTGCTTCATGCTCATACAGCACAGGTAGCAGCAACCCTTGTTGAGTTCATCTCAAAGATAGATCCTAGAACAGGTAATGTTGTTGAACAGAATCCAAAGTTCCTGAAGAGTGGAGATTCAGCGATAGTCAAGATAAGACCTGTAAGACCATTATGCATAGAATCATTCAAGGAGTTCCCTGAGCTTGGAAGGTTTGCTTTGAGAGATATGGGTACTACCATAGCAGCAGGTATAGTTGAGGAGATAACAGAGAAGTACACCCTAGAGAAGGTAGCAGCCAAGGCATAAGTAAGTGATCGTAATGGTTCAACAGGCTAGGATAAAGCTGGCTAGTACAGATCTAGCAAAGTTGGAGCAGATGTGTTCTGAGATCAAGGCTATAGGGGAGAAGACTGGTGTAAAGGTAAGAGGTCCAGTACCATTGCCTACAAAGAGGCTCAGCATAGTTACAAGGAAGGCACCAAGTGGTCAAGGCACTCATACATTCGACAAGTGGGAGATGAGGGTACATAGGAGGATAATAGATCTAGCAGCAGATGATAGGGCAATGAAGCAGTTGATGAGGCTCAAGATACCTGATGAGGTTATAATAGAGGTACTGCTCCAGTAATATACTCTTATTTATTATTTTGATCTTAGATGTGGGGATTAATAACGATTAAATTGATCCCATTAGGCAATAAGCCTGAATGGAAGGGTTAGAGGGTGCAAACCAGCAGGGTATTGTTGTATATGAGTGTATAAGGTGTGGGATAAGAACAACATCTGAAGAGTTGAAGAGTCTGCCAGAGTTGAAGTGTATATGTGGATTCAGGATATTCAGGAAGGTTAGGCCTCCTATAGCGAAGCGTGTAAAGGCAATATAATCAATTGAAGCAACATATAAGAGATAAGTGTTAGAGCAAGTAAGTGTACTAATAACATGCCATCTAGGAGCAAGAAAGGAAGAAGGAACGGAAGAGAGGAAGAGGAGAAGGAGGGGAGGGAAGGGAGGAAGGAGGGAGAAGGAAGAGGAGAGGGAGGAGAAGAAGGAGGATTAGAGTTCACTCTGGAGAAGGTTATAAGGAGTAATGATAAGGAGGATAGACTAGAACTAGTGATAAAGTTGGATCCGAAGAGGTATGAGCGTAAGACCATTAATGGCGAGGTAGGATACCTTGATACTCATACCAATACATTCATCCCTGAGGATGCACTCAGACTTATATTTGATGAGATGATAAAGCAGCCAATACAGGGTATAGAGAATGATGGGAGGAGCAGGAAGGATCTATACTCAAGCATAGTAGAGAGCCAAGCAAGGATTAAGAAGATGCTCAAGAATGGGCTAAGGTTTGATAGTGTGATAACGCCATCAGAGAAGTACCTTGCCAATCATATAAACATGAAGTTGGATGTTATAGTGCTTTATGCTGATATAGTTGATTCAACATCCATGAGCATGTCCCTTCCTGCAGATAGACTTGCAAACCTGATCAAGGTGTTCATGCAGGAGATGTCATACCTTATAGCAGCGTACCATGGCTACGTGCTAAAGTATGCTGGTGACTGTGTTATAGCATTCTTCCCAGTTGGAAGGGATGCTGGTGAGGCATGTGTAAGGGTAGTTAACTGTGCAAGAGCAATGCTCAACATAACAAGGTATGCGATAAACCAAGTGTTGAAGGAGTATGGCTATCCAGAGTTGAGGATAAAGATAGGTATAGACCTTGGAGAGAACCAGATAGTCATGCTTGGAGGTACACTTGACCTTCTAGGCTATACCATGAGCATAACTTCAAAGATAGTAGAACTTGCAAAGCCATGGCAGATAGTGATAGGGAAGTGGGTATACGATGCATTGCCAGAAGAGTTCAAGCAATCGTTCAGGGAGTTGAGGTTAAGAAGAGATGTATGGAACTATAGGGACTCTAGAGAGGGCAAGTACTACAACCTCTACTTATTAAAGGAGAGTAGGTTGGGATCAAGGATAAGACTCATCTAACCTGCACCTATTACTCATATCATCTCATATCATCTCATCTTACCCCACTCTAACCATCTGGATAAATATTTAACCTAGCCATGTATACTCTAGTGCATGAAGGTAACGCTAACTGCAATAAAGGCAGATATAGGAGGGGTTGGTGGGCATACAAAACCTAGCAATGCACTGCTCAAACGTGTTGAAGAGTTCGTTATGGCTGAGAAGGGTAAACTGCTAATAGACTGCTACGTTGGGTTCACTGGTGATGATATCCATATCCTTATGAGCCATACACATGGCATAGGCAATGCTAGAGTGCACCAACTTGCATGGGATGCGTTCATTGAGGGCACAAAGGTAGCAAAGGCTCAAGGTCTCTATGGTGCTGGTCAGGATCTGCTCAAGGACTCATTCTCTGGCAATGTTAAAGGCATGGGTCCAGGAGTAGCAGAGATGGAGTTTGAAGAGAGGCCAAATGAGGCATTTGTCATGTTTGCTGCTGACAAGACCGAGCCAGGTGCATTCAACCTTCCATTCTACAAGATCTTCGTTGATAGCCTTAGCAATACAGGCATAATAATAAATCCAGACCTTGCTGAAGGAGTGGTATTCAATGTTATGGATGTTCTAACTGGAGAGGTAGCAGAACTAAGGCTATGGGAGGATAAGCCAGAACTTGAAGCAGCACTCATGTACCCTGCTCGCTATGTTGTTGAGAGCATATACAGCAAGAGTGGTGAGCCAATAGTTAGTGCTAGCACTGATAGACTGCATAATATAGCAGGAACCTATGTAGGCAAGGATGATCCAATAGCAATAGTTAGGACTCAAAGGGCATTCCCTGCAACTGAAGAGGCATGCAGTGCATTCAGCAACCCTCACTTCGTTGCTGGCAATACTAGAGGGAGTCATCATCTCCCATTGATGCCTGTAAGGTTGAATACAGCAGCAAGCCTGAACTACTCCATACCAATAGTTAGTGCAGCAGTATTCAGCATGCATAATGGTCTGCTAACAGAGCCATTCGATGGCTTTAGCACTCCAGACTGGGATTACATAAGGAGTATTGCTGTTGAGAGGGCAATAGCAATGAGGGCTCAAGGCTTCATACATCCTGCTACACTAGTGCCAGAGGAGTTGGAGTACAACAAGGGTTATGAGGCAAGGATGAAGAGACTTAGAGAGAAGTTCAAGCCAGCAAGGAAGGAGGAAGAGAAGGAGCAAGTTGCAAGAGCCAATCCTGATCATTAACTTCAAGAACTACATGGAGGTTAGTGGTAAGAGATGCCTAGCACTTGCTCTAGAGGCTGAAAGAGTAGCAAAGGAGTTGAATATGCTTGATAGTATAGCAGTTGCTCCACCAAATCCAGCATTAGCACTTGTAGCAGAGCATGTTAGAGGCATACCTGTTATTGCTCAACACGTTGATGATAAGGAAGAGGGGAGCACAACAGGCTACAATGTAGCAAAGATGCTAAGATCATTCAACATAAGGGGTTCTATAGTAAATCATAGTGAGCATAGACTCTTGCCCAAGGAGATAGAGGGTATAGTTAAGGCTCTTCATGAATCTGATATGCTAGCAATAGTATGTGTTAAAGAACCAGATGAGATAGATGCAATAGCAGGATTATCAGTAGAGCCTGATTACATTGCTATAGAGCCACCAGAACTCATAGGTACAGGGAATGCAGTGAGCAAGAGCAAGCCTGAGGTTATAACTGGATCTGTTGAGAGGGCAAATAGTTTAGGGTTGAAGAGGAGCAAGGTTATATGTGGTGCAGGTATAGTTGATGGTAGAGATGCTAGCATTGCTGTAAGGCTAGGCTCAAGAGGTGTACTGGTTGCAAGTGGTATAGTCAAGGCAGTAAACTGGTATGAAAGGATAAGGGATATAGCATTAGGGATGCTAAGCAGTAGATGATAGTGAAGATAAGGTTATGCAACATGATCTTCATACCTACCTACCTGCCATCTTTAGAGAGTTATATACTTCCATCATCATCATCAATCTAAAGCAAATATTTAACGATAACGAATATGTGAACCAAGATTTATTTAGTGGTTCACGAATCCTTCTTCATGCATGAGAAGGAGTTCATAGAGCAGTGCATGAGCAGTGTATTATCTGGCAAGAGGATAAGCATGAGTGATGCTATCAGGTTAATAAATACAAGCAAGGATAACCTTGAGTACTTGCTTGATGCAGCAAACACAATAAGGAAAGAGTGTAATGGCGATAGGGTTGATGTTGAATCCCTTGTTAATGCAAAGTCTGGCAACTGCTCGGAGAACTGTGCATTCTGTGCACAATCTGCATGGAATAGAGCAAGGATAAGCAAGTACCCATTGCTGAGCGTTGAGGAGTTGGTTGCTAGAGCAGATGCAGCAAAGTGCTCTGGTGCAAGGAGCTTCTGCATAGTATGTGCATGGCGTGAGCCTAGCAGTGATGAGTTTGAGCATGTATGCTCTGCTGTTAAAGCAATAAGAGATAGGGTTGGGATAGATGTTAACTGCTCCCTAGGCTTCCTTAATGCTAGGAGGGCTGAGAGGCTTAAGGCATTGGGGGTTAAGAGGTACAACCACAACCTTGAGAGTAGCAGGAGTTTCTTCAGCAGGATATGCACAACACATACATGGCTTGATAGGTTCAATACAGCAAGGTTAGCAAAGGAGCATGGGTTAGAGTTGTGCTCTGGAGGTATAATAGGGATGGGTGAGAGTATAGAGCAGAGGTTAGAACTTGCATTCGAGGCAAGCATGCTTGAGCCAGAGGAGTTTCCCATCAACATACTTGTTGCTAGAGAAGGTACACCATTGCAGGGCATGGAGCCAGTGAAGGTAGATGATATACTTAGAACAATAGCAGTATTCAGGTTCATAATGCCTAGATGCATACTCAAGGTTGCAGGAGGTAGGGAGATGCATCTAGCAGATAAACAGGCAAAGGCATTACTTGCTGGGGCAAATGGGATAATAACAAATGGCTACCTTACAGTCAATGGAAACACTGCAGAGCAGGATATAGCAATGATAAAGGCTCTCAACCTGCAGGTATGAACTATGCAAGTGAGCTGAGGGAAGAACTGCAAGAACTTGCAAGGCAGAACCTGTACAGAAGGCTTAGGGATGTAAGGATAATAGATGCAAGCAAGGCTATAGTTGATGGGAGAGAGGTTATACTACTCTGCTCAAACGATTACCTTGGATTATCAACAAACAGAGAGGTTATAGAACATGCTATGAGTAGTATGAGCAGTATAAGCAGTATATCCCAATGTAGTTCTAGACTTATTGCTGGTAACGATCCTGCACTCGTTGAGTTGGAGCAAGTGCTTGCTAAGCATAAGGCAAAGGATAGAGCACTTGTGTACCCTACAGGTTACATGGCATGCCTTGCATTAGCAGCATTAGCAGATGAGCATAGCATAATCTACAGTGATGAGTTGAACCATGCAAGCATAATAGATGCGTGTAGGCTTTGTAAGGCAAGGGTCAAGGTATTCAAGCATAACGATGTAGCAGATCTTAGAGAGTTACTCTCCTCTTCCTCTTCCACATCATCAAATACAAGAGGAGGAGATGGTAGCGTTAGTAGGAGTAGGAAGAGGAGGATTGTAGTAACTGAAGGTGTATTCAGCATGGATGGTGATATGGCTAGGCTTGATGAGATAGGAAGATTATGCAAAGAGTACGATGCAATGCTTGTGGTTGATGATGCACATGGTGACTTCATCTATGGCAAGAACCATAGAGGCACAGCAGAGTATATGGATGCAGAGCAGTATGTTGATGTTATAATCAGCAGCATGAGCAAAGCCTTGGGATGCTTTGGAGGCTACATAGCAGCAAGTGAAGATGTAATCGAGTACCTCATCAACAGATCTAGAACGTTCATCTACACATCAGCCCTACCAGCACTCTTTGCAAAGGCTGCTCTTAAGGCTCTGGAGATGGTTAGAGATGGTATGATTGAGCATGATGGGAAGATGATAAGGGTTCATGATAGGCTCATCACAAATGCAAGGATCCTCAGGGATGCTCTAGCAGAGAAGGGCTTCAATCTAAAGGGTTCAACCCATATAATCCCTGTACTCATAGGGGATGAGAAGGTTGCTCTGGATTTTGCAAATAGGCTCTTTGAGCATGGTGTATTTGCTCAAGCAGTAAGGTACCCTACAGTTGCTAAAGGTTCAGCAAGGATAAGGGTTAGCGTTACAGCACTTCACGATGAAGAGATCTTGAAGCATGTTGTAGATGTATTTAGCATAGTTGGCAAAGAGTTGAACCTTATCTGATTAACTAGAGTTAACACCAGAATTAAAAAGGTGCTATTGTAGCAGGGTAATGTGGTATTCAAGTGGATTAGGCAGGGTGATAATAATAATGATGATGGCTATGGTACTAGCATAGGTAAGATAAAGGGTAATGGCAATACTGCATTGAAGCCAAGGATAGAGGATGCTAGGAGGATGATGCAGACTCAGATAGTAAGGCTTGATGCCATACACAAGAAGTTGGTTGAGAGGGATAGAATGCTATTCAGTAAGGTTGCACAAGCAATACAGGAGAGGAATATGCAGTATGCAGCTATACTCTCAAACGAACTCGCTCAGGTTAGAAGAGTAAGCAGGATGGTTAACCATGTTAAGCTTGCTTTAGAGCAGATAAACTTAAGGCTCAGCACTATAAGCGATCTAGGCGATGTTGTTGTAACCCTTAGCCCTGCGATGGCTGTGGTAAGGGGTATAGGCAATGATCTTGGCAGGATCATGCCTGAGTTCGATGGTAAGATGCAAGAGATGTATGATATGTTCAGTAGCATAATGGTTGATACTGCACAGGCAACCAACAGCACTATACCAATACATGCAACGCTTACCAATGATGCTCAGAGCATACTGGATGAGGCTACAAGCCTAGTTGAGGATAACATAAAGGCCAAACTACCAGATCTACAACAGGTACTCTCTCTGCCAGAGATAAAGGAAGAGGATATGAATATGGATATGCTTGCTACTACTGCCACAACCACAACCAGCATAAATCGTACACAAACAAGAAGGGTTGGTAGTAACAGTAGCAGCAGTACAAGGGATATGATAGCTATATGATGCTATCATCACTCAACTCAATTTTTATTATAACCATTAACTATGCGCATGAGTGCCTTCTTTATCCTATGTATGGTTGGGTAACTGTAACCCTTCTCCCTGTATATCTTGATCATCCTACTCCAATTCTCAAGCCTCCATCTTGCCTGTTCTAGCGTTAGCATCTCAACCTCCTGCTTCACCTTACTCCTCCTCCCAACCATGAGCATACCATGCTCCTTTGCAAGCCATCTCCTGTATGAGAACCTTAAACCTGCAAGTATACACTCTATTGGCATCTCATCCATGTACCTCTGTAACTCCTTGAATTGCTCATCGCTAAGAGCATGCTTTAACCTAATAGTTGGCATATCATAACCTAAGCATGCCCTTATAATAATATTTCAGAATTCGAATTCTGAAATATCCAGAGTAGTTAACACTATAAGCAAATACTCATGATAGAAGCCCTTATCTCTAACACCTAGTAGCAGTATTATGGTGAGTTGCTTCTTCTGCAGGAAGAGGGTATGGTATAGAAGGGATCTGAGCAATCCATTTGCAGTGAACAAGGAGAGGACACATGCATATGAATGTACAAACTGCAAGGTTATCTTCCTTATAAAGAATGAGAGTAGCAAGAAGAGTAGAGGCAGTAGGGAGTACTGGCAGGATAAGACCATAGTGAAGGGTAAAGTTATGAAGATCCTAGTGAAGGACTCGCTATAATGCTAGCTATAATGCTAGCTATAATGCGTCTATTATCATACATTATTAATTTTTGATCTTACTCTCCTATCATGCCTAACCTATCCACCTGCAGACCCTTCCTTGCAAGTGCATCAGCAAGTATATTCATGCCTAGAGAGTCTCCAGCAAGATGCCCAAGTATGACTAGATTGCCATTGAGGTTGCTACTCTTCACTCTAGCAAGGTCCTCAGGGCTTATGTGAAGGTATATGATGGTATCATAACCATGATCAAAGTATGCTTTAGCAACACTATACCCACCATTAGTGCCAGCAGCAACAACAAGCATATACCTCTTCACAACAGCATCCTCATTGCCATGAACAACTTTAACCCTTGTATCTGCCCTCTTGAACTCATCCAACTGCTCAACGCAAGAGGCTATATCCCTAACCCTCTCAACCCTGCTTCCATCAAGACTCTTCAGGATCGCTCTCCTCATCAACTCATCACATGGAAGGTGTATGTTAAGTAAAGGCATGTTAACCTTCTCTGCAAATGATGTTACATGCGTGTATATGGATGTGTGTGCCCTAAGCATAACCCTCTCCTTCAACTCTCTTACTGCTTCCTCAGCAATATCCCTTGCTATCCCAGCATTGAGCATGAACTCAACATGCCTATCTAGTACCTTGTAGAAGTCTATGTATGCCTTGCCTATGGGATGGTGTGCAATGATAGCATCATAGCCTAGATGTTTAGCAAGCATTATGGTTGATTGCTCAACATCTATGCACATTAGAACCTTCTTTATATCCTTGCCCTTAACATGCACTGCACTATCTGCAGGTATGCTATCCATACCTGCTAAGCTCAATGCAGTATGCATTATCTCCTCAGTATCCATCTTAACCAGAGTAAATCATCTAAGTAATAAATTTTGTGTATAAAGTTCGATTGGGCTATACATTGAGTAAACAAGACCTATCAACGTTAGATGTATCTTCGTAATCTTGTAGAGATATTTTGAGCGATTTTTAATAGAACTACTCATAATTATTATTTATGGTTGAAGTAGGTTAGAATATATTAAGAGAGGGCAGTTACTTACATATATAATTGCAATGGATGGTTTTACAAGCGGGATAGCTAGTGCAAGTAGAGCCTTATCTTCTCAGTATAATTCAAACACACTAAAGGAGATATTTGCAGATCTCAAATATTATTATTATTGGCAAGGCTCAACGCTCAAATGGAAGACTTCAGATATAAAGTGTTTTAGCTATCTTAATCCACCTACATATACTATTGATAACTGTACCATAGACATTGACAGCATCTAGGATAAGGGTGAATGAGTATGAATGGTACATTTATAATTATTGCAGTATTGATAGTTACAGGTGCTATAGTACTAGCGCTTATCTCAGTGAATATAAAGGCTACTCAAACCATGGATGATGAACTAAAGGCTTTGAGCAAAGACCCTTGCATGCTATAAAGATAGCAGAGTCTATAAAGTAGTTCTAGATGTATAGATGCTATCTATCAACTGGCTAGAGTATGTTGTACCACTATCTTTCAGGACTCTTGCTAGTAACCTAACCTTGATAGTAACAGTGCAAGTGCATATGCACACCTCCTCACATCATCTATCTCTATATGCTCATCAACAGCATGTGCCTGCTCTATGCTCCCAGGACCCCATACTATGCTCTCTATACCTTCTCTTACAATATGCTCATTATCTGTAGAGCCAGGGAAGCAGTAGAGTAGATCATCTCCATCCTTCATACCTATAGATGCTAATGCATCACTCAACCCTCTTACTATAATTGATGACTCATCTATGCATACAGGGCTCCTCTCTGCTATAATGCTCATCTCATACTCCTCTGCATATGCATCCAGCACTGCCTTTATCTCATCTATCACATCCTTAACATCTTCATATGGAGCTACCCTTCTATCTATAGTAAATGAGCACTCATCTGGAACGATATTCTCCTTCACACCTCCTGCAATCATGGTAACTGAGCATCTTGGTATGCATCTTCTCTTGCTACTGCTTATCATACCAGTGCTGTTACTGCTGTTGCTTATACTACCCTTGCTTATATCCATTGCATATGCTTCAAATGCACCAATTGCCTTACATGCCCTAACTATAGCATTTATGCCAGCATAAGGTATTGAGGCATGGGTTGCTCTGCCCTTGACC
>Ga0105160_1000475_pt1 | contig 18749 bp, 18 predicted proteins | sample GXS110809BmetaG_FD_89591 | JGI IMG/M metagenome (GOLD analysis project Ga0105160, IMG submission 89591) | Hot spring microbial communities from Gongxiaoshe hot spring, China to study Microbial Dark Matter (Phase II) - GXS 110809B | ecosystem: Environmental > Aquatic > Thermal springs > Hot...
ATAGAAAGCGATAGTTTTGAATCAATTTTTCAAGAAAGTTTAAATGCTTTAAAAGAATATTACCATCCATCTTTGTTAAACGAAAAATTCACTAAAGAGATCACCATAGATTCTTTTGATAAAAAAACACTTTTAGTCGATTTTCTAAACGAGATAATCTTTTTAATAAATTCTGAGAAAATCTTTCCAGAAAAAGTAAAAGTTTTAAGTTTAAAAGAAAATAAAGGAGAATTTCTTTTAGAGGGCAAAAAATATGATAAAATATATAAAGATATAAAAGCAGCAACTTACCATAACTTAAAATTCGAAGAAGAAAAAGAAAAAATTACTGTTGAAATAGTTTTTGATATATAAACTAATTATGGAAAAAGAGGTTAAAAATTTATTGTTGGATTTAAGTCAGCTTATAAGTCAAAAATCAAAAATTTGGATAAGCCCTTATGGGGTAGAAAGAATTTTAAGAGCTATAAAAACTACTTCTGATCAATGGATGATTATTAGAATTTCTGAAGAACCAATAAATGTAGTTAATAAAGCAATAGAAATTTTGCTTGAAAGAAAAATAGTAAAAGTAAAAAACGAAAAAATTTACTTTACAAAAAAGGGTAGAGAAATTTTAAAAGATATAAATTTAGAAAAGATTGTAAAGCCTGAATGCAGAAAATGCGAAGGAAGAGGGATTAATTTTAAATTTGATTCAAAGCTTTATTCTACATTCTTAGAAATTCAAAAGAAAAGGCCAAAACCTTTAAAGAAATACGATCAAGGTAATGTTACTCCGCAAACTACAATCGCTAGAGTGCTTCTGGCTATGAGTCACGGAGATATTGAAAATAAAGAAATTTTGATCCTTGGAGCAGAAGATGATCTTTTAGGACTTGCTTTAGCTCTTACAAAAAAACCTAAAAAAATTTTAGTTCTTGATATCGATAAAAGATTAATTGACTTTGATAACTATTGGGCAGAAAAATTAAAATTAAATTTAAAAGCAGAAGTTTTTGATTTAAGAAGGAAGTTACCAAAAGATTTAATAGGAAAATTTGATGTCTTTTTTACTGATCCAAGCGAAACTGTTCAATCTATTAAAGGATTTATCCTTAAAGGAATTGCTACTCTCAAAAGCCCTGGTTGTGTTGGTTATTTTGGTTTTACATTTAAGGATTCATCTTTAAAAAAATGGTATATTCTTCAGAAAATATTAAATAACTCAAAGGTAGTAATTACTGAAATTTTGAGAGAATTTAACTTTTATGAAAACTGGCCTTATTTAGAAGAAACAAAATCTTTTAAAGAATCTGCTGCAGAAAAATTACCTAACAAAACCATTTGGTACACCTCAAATTGGTATCGACTTGTAACTCTTCCTGGTTTTAAAAGAATAAATATTGACCTTTTAAGATATAAAGGAAAAAAATTTTATAACGACATAGAAAATTCAACTTCATAAATTGTGTTATAATATATATAATTAAGCCTAGGACAATTTAAAATGCCCATAAAAATCAAATATGATTTTTATGGGCTGCTTTCAAAAAATGAAATTAATACCTCAAAATGACTATATTCTCGTAGAGCCAATAAAACAAGAAAAAGTAACAAAAGGAGGAATTTATATACCAGATACTGCTTCTGAAGAAAGACCAATGAGAGGAAAGGTTATAGCTGTTGGTCCTGGAAAAATGAATGACAAAGGCGAAAGAATGCCAATTTCTGTCAAGGTCGGCGATGAAGTTATTTTCAAAAAATATGCACCTGACGAAATTAAGATTGACGACAAAGAATATTATTTTATAAAAGATGATGATATTTTAGCAGTAATAGAATATTAATAAAAGTAGTTTCTTGACCCTTTTGTCTCTTAAGGAGGCAAAGGGTAAATAAAATTATGGCAAAACATATAGTTTTCGACGAAAAGGCAAGAGAAAAACTCTTAAGGGGAATTAACAAGTTAGCAAATGCAGTCAAAGTTACTTTAGGACCAAAAGGTAGGGCAGTAATTTTAGAGAAAAGTTTTGGAGCTCCAGTAATTACTCTTGATGGTGTAACTATTGCTAAAGAAATAGAACTTCAAGATAAAATAGAAAATATTGGTGCAGAACTCATAAAAGAAGTTGCCTCTAAAACTAACGATGTTGCTGGAGATGGAACAACAACAGCCACTCTTTTAGCTCAAGTTTTAATTAATGAAGGACTAAAAAATGTTGCTGCCGGAGTTGATCCTATAGGGATGAAAAATGGTCTTGAAAAAGCTTATGAAAAAGTCCTTAACAAGCTTAAAACTTTATCAAAACCTATTGAAAAAAAGGAAGAAGTTGCTGATGTAGCTACTGTCTCAAGTAGAGATAAAGAAATAGGGAATTTAATTGCCGAAATTTTGGAAAAAATTGGAAAGGACGGCGTAGTTACTGTTGAGGAATCTCAAACTTTTGGAGTAAATTATGAAATAGTGGAAGGAATGCAATTTGATAGAGGTTATATTTCTCCTTACATGATTACTAACCCAGAGAAAATGGAGGCTGTTTTAGAAGATCCATTTATTTTAATAACCGACAAAAAAATATCCTCGATAAACGAATTAGTCCCAGTTTTAGAAAAAATAGTTCAGGCAGGTAAAAAGGAAATATTAATAATAGCCGAAGATGTAGAAGGTGATGCTTTAGCTACTCTTATAGTTAATAAATTAAGAGGAACACTAATACCGGTTGCTGTCAAGGCTCCAGGATTTGGTGAAAGAAGAAAAGAAATGCTTCAAGACATTGCTATTTTAACTGGTGGTCAGTTAATATCTGATGAACTTGGAATAAGGCTTGACAATGTAGAAATTACCATGTTAGGACAAGCTAAAAAAGTAATTTCTACTAAAGATAACACTACTATTGTTGGTGGAGCTGGTTCAAAAAAAGAAATTGAAAAAAGAATAGCTCAAATAAAAGTGCAGTTAGAAAAAGCAGAATCTGATTATGATAAAGAAAAATTAAGAGAAAGATTAGGAAAACTTGCAAATGGGGTAGCAGTTATAAAAGTTGGCGCAGCTACTGAAGTTGAACAAAAAGAAAAACAACACAGAATTGAAGATGCTGTCTCAGCTACTAAAGCAGCTCTAGAAGAAGGAATAGTTCCTGGCGGTGGAGTAGCTCTCTTAAGATGTATTGATGTTGTAGAAGAAGTTTTAGAAGAATTTTCTAAAGAAGGTAAGGTTGCCGAATACATTGGGGCTAATATTCTTAAAAATGCTCTTTCAGCTCCACTTAAGCAGATAGCAGAAAATGCTGGTTATGATGGTGCGGTAGTAATAGAAAAAGTAAAAAATCTATCAACAAATGAAGGTTTTAACGCTGCTACAGGAAAATATGAAGATTTACTCAAAAGTGGGATTATAGATCCAACAAAAGTAACTCGCTCAGCCCTTCAAAATGCTGTTTCTATCGCCTCAATGCTTCTTATCACTCATGCAGTAGTCTCTGAAATACCAGAAAAGAAAGAAAGGAAATCATCTCATGGCTCAGATTATGAAGAAGAATACTAATATGCTATAATATAATTTATGATCAAAATTTATACTACAACCTATTGTCCTTTTTGTAGAATGGCTAAAGAATTTCTTAAGGATCATGGTTTTGAATTTGAAGAAATAAATGTAGAAGAAAATGAAGAAGGTTTTAAAGAAATGGTTGAAAAAAGTGGCCAATTTGGTGTCCCTGTAATTGATATTGATGGAAATATCATCATAGGCTTTGATCGAAAAAAAATTAAAGAACTATTAAATATTAAATGAAGCAAGTTATAGTTCTAGGAGCTTCGGCTGCAGGAATTTCTGCTGGAATTTATCTTAAAAGAGCAGAAATAGATTTTCTTATTATCTCTAAAGATATAGGAGGCGAGATGCTTACTTCGGGAATTATTGAAAATTATCCTGGTTGCGAAGTAACAAATGGTTTTGAGCTAACTAAAAAATTTGAAGCTAATTTAAAATACTACTTTATTGAGCCAATTTTAGATGAAGAAGCAATAAAAATAGAAAAAAATGATAAAATCTTTAAAGTTTTCACTCAAAAAAATACCTACCAAAGTAAAAGCTTGATTATCGCTACAGGAAGTAAACCAAAAACTTTAAATATCCCAGGAGAAAAAGAACTAAAAAATAAAGGCGTTAGTTATTGTACTGTCTGTGATGGCCCATTATTTAAAAACAAAGTAGTTGCTGTCGTAGGAGGAGGAAATTCTGCTAATGAGGCAGGAATTATGCTAAGTGAAATAGCTAAAAAGGTTTATGTTATTACCAAAAATGAATTTATGAAAGGAGATAAAGTTCTAATTCAAAAACTTCTCAGTAAAGAAAATGTTGAGTTAATTACTCTTGGCTTAACTCAAGAAATTATAGGAAAAGAAAAAGTTGAAGGTATAAAATTTTTAGATAAAAAAGAAAATGTCATAAAAGAATTAGCTGTTGATGGGGTCTTTATTCACATAGGTATGAAACCTAACAGTGAATTTATTCCTAAAGAGTGGAACATTTTAAATGAATATAATGAAATCATAGTTGATAAATTTATGCAAACATCTATTCCAGGAATTTTTGCTGCGGGTGATGTAACTGATGTTCCTTTCAAACAAATAGGAATAGCTGTTGGTCAGGGTATTACAGCAGCTCTTTCAGCTATAAAATACCTAAGATCATTAGAATAAGCTAGAAAATCAAAAATTTTCTATCAATTTCTATAAAATTCTAGTGGAAAAACTAAAGTTGAGAATTTAATAATACTTTTTTGTAGATTACCTTGAATCTCATTAGTTCGCATAAGATGCATTATGCGAACTTGTATACCTCTTTCCAAATTTAAAGGGCCCGGTTGGTTTACCGGGCCCTTTATTTTATTTCTTGCCACCCTTTTTCTTTGACTTTGCCATCTCTTTTTTTATCTCTCTCCTCTACTTCTTAAACGAAGAGTTTCGAGGAGAGAAACTTTAATTTACTTGCACCTGACCGCTTGAAACAATCTTAATTTTCTTACTAAATTATAAACATATTATCTAAAAAATTGCAAATTTTTCTGTGGATAACTTTATATCCTTAAAAGATCTTTTTTAATTATCTCTGTTAAAATTTTTACCCCAAAACCAAAAGAACCAGGAGCTAAATTATCTTCATCATTTGAAACCATTTTTGGAGCCATATCAATATGAATAAAATCATATGGTTTAGCAAATTCATATAAAAATATAGCCCCATGCATAACTCCTCCGTATCTTGATTTTCCAACATTAGCTAAATCACCAAATTGAGATTTAATATCATTAAGATATTCTTCCCATAAAGGAAGATCCCAAACAAAATCACCAGTAAGATAAGAAAGTTTTTTTATCTCATCAACTTTTTCTTCGCCTAAATTTGAAAGTAAAGCACTTGCCTTATTTCCTAAAGCTATCATACTTGCTCCAGTAAGAGTAGCTAAAGTGATAATTACTTTTGGATTATACTTTTTGCTGTAGTGAATTGCATCAGCTAGGATTACTCTTCCTTCAGCATCTGGACTTACTACTTCAATAATTTTGCCTGATAAAGATCTAATTAAATCTCCTGGCCTATAAGAATCATTGCCTGGCATATTTTCTGCAATCGGAATAAAACCAATAACATTCTTTTTTATTTTCAGTTTAGCACAAACCATTAAGGTACCTAACACCCCTGCCCCACCAGACATATCTAAATTCATATCTTTCATACCTTCAGCTGGTTTTAAATGAAGGCCACCAGTATCAAATGTTATCCCCTTACCTACTAAAACATAAGGTTTTTCCTTTTTATTTGTACCATAATACTCTAAAATAGCAAGATAAGCACCATAAACTGATCCTTTACCAACAGCTAAAATAGAATTCATTTTAAGCTTTTCAAGTTTTTTTCTATCAAGTATTTTTATTTTTAGTTTAGGAATTTTTATTTTTTTTATTACTTTTACAAAAAAATCTGGCGTCATTTCCCCACCAGGCATATTAGAAAGATTCCTTACTGTATTTATTATCTCTCCCATAACTATTCCTTCCTTGATTGGTTTTTCTATATTCTCCTTTGTAATTATATTTATCTCTTTTAAACTCGGTATATCTTCATTTTTATAAAATTGACTAAAATCATAAGAGCTCATAACTGCATTCACTACAAAATACTTAACAAAATCAAAAAAATCAACATCTGAGAAAGCGTAAAGATCTGGCAAAAATATATCTATCCTCTCAATTCTTTCCTTAATAGATACTCTTATGGGAATTCTTGAAAAATAATGAAAATTTCTCAAATTAAAGTTTTCGAAACCAATTAAAATTATATTTTGCAAATCGTCATTAAAAGTATGAAAAATTTTTATCTGAAAATTAGAAATCTTCTCTTTCTTGATTATAATCTCAAGTTTTCTTTGAATTTCTTTTGGTAGTTTTTCGAATATCTGAGAAAACTTTTTTTCTTTTACGTTATAAAAGACAACTGGATTTTTTATTTTTTTATTAAAGACAAATTTAATTTTATTTTTAAAAAAAACTTTTTCTTCGTTCATCTATTTATTATAACATAATTATCCAATGCCAGTAGTAATAACATTATAGATGGGTAGAATTACAGCGACAGCAATAGCAGCAACAATTAAACCAACTATAATTAAAATTATAGGTTCAATTATCGTTGTTAAATTTTTAATTAAAAAATCAAAATTCTCTCGATAAAATTGAGAAATAAGAGTCAAATTTGAAGAAATATTTCCTGATTTTTCGCCAACACTTAAAAGAGCAACAAAATTTGAAGGAAAAACTCCTACTTCTTTAAAAGCCTCACCTAAAGTTTTTCCTTGAGGTAAAAGTTTTTCTCTTATTTCCCTGATACCTTCTTTATGGAGATAATAAGAAGCAACACCTTCAAGGATTTCTAAGGATTTTACAATGGGAAGGCCAGATTCCATTAAAATAGCAAAATTAAAAGAAATATCCGCTAGAGATTTCAAAATAACAGCCTTTTTGATAAAACCAATCTTAAGTTGAAAAAATTTCCATAAAATCTTAAAAAGACCAAATTTAATACCTATGATTAAAAAAGAAATTAACCCAATTAAAATTAGAGTTAAAATTATAAATATATTTTCTCGTAAAAAAAGACTAATTTCAAAAACAATCTTTGTAAAAAGAGGTATTTTGGCTGGTATTTCTTTAAAAACTAAAGCTATCCTAGGTAAAACTAAAGTAAAAATACCTACAAGCAAGATAAAAGCCATTGAAATTAAAATAGCAGGATAAATTAAAGAAGAAATAATTCTTGAGCGTGTCTGTTTAGCTTGAGTTAAGCTTTCAACTAACTGAGTTAAATTTTTCTCAATTTTCCCTGATTCTTCTCCAGCTGAAATAATACTTATTTCAATATTAGAAAAGTAATTAGAAAAAGCACTAAAAACTTCGCTTATTTTTTTACCCTGCTCAAGGCCAAATTTAAGATTAATTAAAAAATTTTTAAGACCAAGAGAGCTTACCTCTTCCATTAAAATTTCTATTCCCCTCCCTATATCAATTCCAGATTTTATCATCAAATTTAAATTTTGATAGAGGTAAATTTTATCCTCAAGAGAAATTTTCTCTAAAAACCTTGAAATTAAATTATAAATAAAACTAAGCTTTTCTTTATTTATAGAAATTGGTGTAAGTTCTAATCTTCCTAGATAACTAACAACATCATCTTCTGTTTGGGCTATAATTACACCTTCTCTCGTTATTCCATATTTGTCTATTGCTTTATATTTAAACCTCATTTTATTCTCTTGTTACTCTTAAAACTTCATTTAGAGTTGTGATTCCTAGTTCAACTTTTTCAAAACCATCTTGAATTAAAGAGATCATATTTTTCTTCTTAACAATTTCATAAAGGTCATCTATATTAAATTTTTCTGAGTCAATAAATCTTGCTATCTCTTCATCAACTTCTAAAACTTCGAAAATTCCAATTCTTCCCGAATATCCAGTAAATCCACAACTTGGACAACCCTGTCCTTTATAGAAATTTTTAGGAATCAAATCAAAACTAAGCTTTTTAGTCTGAAGAGTTTCTTTTACTATTTGAAGTTCTATTTGATTTGGCTGATAAGATGAAATACAATCAAGACATATCTTTCTTACAAGTCTTTGAGCAATGATTGTTCTTAAGACAGCTGCAAGAAGAAATTTTTCACCACCTAAATCAATCAATCTTGGAATAGCGGTTGGAGCATCATTTGTATGTAAAGTAGAAAGGACTAAATGACCAGTAAGAGCTGCTTGAATAACAATATCGGTTGTTTCCTTATCCCTTATTTCTCCTACCATTATTATATTTGGATCCTGTCTTAAAATTGAACGTAAACCATTAGCAAAATCTATTCCAGCTTTAGGATTTACCTGAATTTGATTAATATAATCTATACTATATTCTATTGGATCTTCAATAGTGGTAATGTTAACTTCAGGCCTGTTAAGAAGAGTCAAAATAGTGTAAAGAGTTGTTGTTTTCCCAGATCCTGTTGGACCAGTCACCAGAATTATTCCATTTGTTTTTTCTATCCCCTTTTTTACTTTTTGTAAATTCTCACCACTAAGTCCTAACTCTTCAAGTCCAGAAGGTCTTGCTAAGGGTGAAAGAAGTCTTAAAACAGCTTTTTCGCCATAAAATGTTGGCATTATTGAGACTCTGACATCAATTTCAATATCATAAATTTTAATTTTCATTCTTCCATCTTGAGGTTTTAGATGTTCATCTAATTGAAGGTTCGAAATCATTTTTATTCTTGCTATTATTGCTGAATGAACTTGTTTTGAAAGAATCATCATTTCTCTTAACATACCATCAATTCTAAACCTTACAAGACTAAAGTCTTTTAAAATCTCAAAATGAATATCAGAAGCATTCAATGAGACAGCATAATTCAAAATATTATCAAAAAGTTCAACAACAACTCCAGCTTTTTCTGCTTCTTCTTCGGGTAGGGCAATTTTTGTGTAATATTCTTTTGATTGTTCTATTATTTTTTTATATTCTTCTGTCTTAAGTTTATGATAAATCGCCAAACTTCTATGAAAATCTTCCTCGCTTATAAGATAAGGGACAATTTCTTTCTGGGTTAAGTTTTTTAAGTAATTTATTAGATTAAGATCATAAGGTGTAAGCATTCCGACCTCTAGTTTGCCATCTTCAGTAATATTAAAGGGGATTACTTTTTTATCAAAAACAACATTCTCTGGTATTAAGTTTAAAACTTTCTGAGAAATATTTACTTTTTTAATATCAATATATTTTACCCCTAAATACTGAGCAATAGCACTATAAAGAATTTCGGATGGTAAAATTCGCCTTGAAATGATTATTTTTTCTGGATCAATTCCAATTCTTTTTGCATCTGAAAAAATTCTTTCAACAATACTTTGATCTATTAATCTTGTCTCTAAAATTACTCTTTTTAAAATATCACTTGAAAGTATACCCATAATTTAACCTAATCTAAACATTAAAAGCTTATCATAAAAAATTAAATTTAAAACACTTAAAATAAGAGCTAAAATCAAATGAAAATGAAGGGTACTTATTCTTTCTTTAATTTTAATTTTTTCTTTTCCAAAAATCATTCTTAATAAAATTTTAACAAAAAAAATCAAAAAAACAACTCCAAGTAAAAATAAAGGATAAAAAATATTTAACGGCCAACAAGCAAGAACAGAAGCAACAAATATTAAGATAAACTCCTCGGGGTAAAAAATATTTTCTTTAAATTTTTTATTTATCAAAAAAAACAAAACACAATATACAATACCAAGCACAATAGAAATAAAAAAATCATACCAAAATTTTGAGCTTACAAATAAAAGAAAATATTCAAAATCTTTTACTAGAAAGCTAGTAAATTTATTATGAATCCAAGTAACATAAACAAAAATACTTAAAGAAAGTCTCGCAAAAAAATTAATAGCTAAAGTGAAAATAGCAAAATTTAAGAGTTTTTTAAAATTAAAGGAACTAAAGGAAAGGCTTAAAAAAATTAAAGAAGCTAAAGAATTAATCCCTATTAGAAGCTTTTCCATAAAAATAATTATAAAATGTTGTGTTATAATTTAAAATTGCTCGGGTGGCGGAATTGGCAGACGCGTTGGGCTTAAAACCCAATGGCCTCAAAAAGGCCGTGAGGGTTCGACTCCCTCCCCGAGCACATTTGCCCCGGTAGCTCAATTGGTAGAGCAACTGGCTCTTAACCAGGAGGTTGGGGGTTCGACTCCCTCCCGGGGCACAATTGCCCCTGTAGTTCAATTGGATAGAACATGGGCGTCCTAAGCCTAAGATGGAGGTTCAAATCCTCCCAGGGGCACTTTTTAATTTTTGATAAATAATGAACTTTTTTGAAAAATTAGCATCTTTATCTAGAAAAGATCTTTCTTTTATAGAAAGAATTTTAAGCATTAAAGTAGATATAAAAATCCATAATATAACCTTAAAAAAATTTAAAAGTTATTCTCACCAAACTATAATAAAGATAAAAAATAAAATCTCAAAAAAAGAGGTTATCCTTAATCCTTCGCGAAAAAATATAAAAGAAGAAAAAATTTGTCCCTTTTGCAAACCAAAGGAATTCAGTATTTATGAACCTAAAATAGGAAGAATTCAAGGAAAATATTGGATTTCCTCTGAGAATTTATTTCCTTATGATCTTTTGCATGGAATGCTTATCTTTAGAAAACATAAATTTGTTTTTGTCAAAAAAGAAATCTTTAAAGAACTCTTTCAAATTTCTCATCAATGGTTTAAAAAGTTTTATAAATTAAATAAAGATTTCATTTTTCCATTTCTAGGTATTAATTATCTTGAAAAAGCAGGAGCATCAATAGAGCATCCTCATTTTCATCTTTTACTTTCAAAAGAACCTTATAAATTTGAAAAGGAAATTATAGAAACAGCTAAAAAATATGAAAGAAAATTTAAGAAAAGTTATTTTTCCGATTTTTTTAAAGTTTGTCAAAAATTAGGACTTTCTTTTAAATCTAAAGGAATAAAAATAATTATTTCCCCTACCCCACCAAAAGGACAAGAGATAATTCTAGAGACTAAAAGCTTTAAAAATGACCAATTTATAGAAATTTTTTCTAAAATTTTCAGTCTATTTCTAAAAGAAAAATTTAGTTTTAATGCTGCCTTAATTTGGAAGCCATTCAAAAAATATAACATTCCCAATCTTGCTTTTTTCTTTCTAAGAGGAAAAGCGAAAAACTTCAAAGGTGATATGGGTGTAATGGAACTTTATGGTACACCTATCTTAAATTTTGATCCCTGGAATTTTAAGACAAAGTTAGAGAAAATCCTTAAAAATTAATTTCTTTATTTATTGTTTCAATAAACTTAAGAGGATCAACAGAAACTCCATTAACATTGACTGAAAAATGAAGGTGAGGCGCTAAAGAATAACCAGTATTACCTGTCTTTCCTATAATTTTTCCTCTTTCAATAAACTGACCTTCTTTGACATAAAATTCTTCAAGATGAAGATAAAAAGAAAATATCCTACCACCATGATCAATAATAACAGTTTTTCCATAAATAGGTAGGTCCTCTACCATCCTTACGATGCCATTATTTATAGCATAGATATTTGTACCTATATCTGCTTTTAAATCTACTCCTAAATGCCTTGCTCCTACATTGTTATTTTTCCTTATATTTCCAAAAGCACCCACAACTTCAATTTTCTCTAAAGGATAGAAAAATTTATCATCAAAAAAAATATTACGGCTACCATTTTCAATTACTTCTTTAATCGCTAGATTTACATAAAAGATTGTCTTAACTATTGTTGATGGGATTATTCCTTTTTTTTCTAGATCTGGAGTGACTTTAAGTTCTGTTACTGGAAATTCTTTTTCTACTATTTCAAAAGATTTTTTAATTACCTTTCCATTTTTAAAATAAAAATTAAGCTCGTACTTTCCTGGTTTGCTTTTAACAGAAATTCCTAAAATAGCAAAGAATTTATCTTTTAATTTAAAAAAATTCAAATCTTGAGCTTTAATTTTTAAGCTTTTACTTTGTAAGGTTATCTTTTTTAAATCTCCCTCAACTTTAATAACTAAAATTTCTCCTTGACTTACTGTCGAACTTGAAAAATTAATCAATTCATAAGATAAATTAAAATTTTCTTTCTCGCTAGCGAATAAAAAAAGTGGAGAAAAAATTAAAATAAAGACTAGATATTTTTTCATAAAAACTTAAATCTTTATATAACTTCCGATATTTTCTCTAATTTCTCGATGAATTTTCTCAATTGATGGTTCTCCATCAACTTGCCACAATTTTTTTTCTTTTTCAAATATTAAAATAGCAGGAATTACATTTTTCTTAAATTCTTTAATTCTTACTTTAATTTTTTCTTTTACATCAAGACCTTCTTTCCTTTTCCTTTTAAGTGCCCTGCTATAGATAGTCCTTGTTTTTACTTTAAGATAAATTAAAATAAAATTGTCAAAATAAAAGTCTCTTAAAACTGAAAGCATTTTTTTAGCCTCAAACCTTGATCTAGGCGAACCAATAATTACAAGACTATACTTCTTTTTAGCATATTTTTTTATTTTCTCACAAATAATTCCACTAATAAAACCGAAACTAACTAATTTTCCGCTATAAAATTTACTTTTTTCTTTTTCTTTAAGGTAAACTTTATTAAAAAATTTTATTCTTTTAGGTCCTTTTTTAAAAAACTTTAATAACTCTTCGCTTGAAATTATTTTAGCAATCTTTAAACTTGGATATTTTCTCTTCAGCCATTTAAAAATAAGTTCTCCTTGAGTGTCTTTACCTGAAGCTGGTGCACCTGAAAAAATTATAACAAACATAAATTTAATTATAACGTAGCCTTATAAATTTTTCAACAAAGTTGCTAAGAAAGCTAAATCTTCATTCTATAAAAAATAGCTCCTAATCTATAGATAAAATATCTTAATTGCTTTAAAGAAACTTCCCAGGCTCCCATTTTTTTTACTAGTCTACCGCCAAAAGCTCTTTTAAAAAGATAAACTCCGCTTAAAGATGAATTTGAAAATTTTTCTTCATCTAAAGTACCCCATAAATCATATTCAGTACATCCAATTGATTTAGCCCATTTAATAGCTTCCCACTGCAAAAGATAATTTGGATTTTTTTCTTTATGACTACCAGATGAAGCACCATAAATGTACCAGGCTTTTGGCGGAATAGCAAAAATTACCGCAGCAGCAATTGGTTCTTTCTTAAATTCAGCTATTAAAAGATTAGCATAACCAGATTGAGAAAAAATTTTAAAAGCCTGAAAATAATAATTTTGAGGATGAATTTTAAATTTATTTCTTTCGGAAGTAATTTTTAAAAGATTGTAAAAAATTTGAATATCTCTTTCTGATCCTGATCTAACCTCAACTCCTCTTTTAATAGCAACTCTTATACCATATCGAGCTCTTTTTTCCATTCCTGAAAGAATTTCCTCTTGTGATTTTGAAATATCTAAAATTAATGTTTTCTGGGGTTGAATATTCTTTAAAAAAGACCTATAAAAACCATTATTTTGAAGAAAAATAACAATTTCATCACTCTCTAAAGTGTTTGGTTCTATAATCAAAACACTTGCTCCATTTTTATAAGAAAATTTCTTTATTTCCAATAAAATTTCTTTTGATAGCTCTTTATCATTCCAATCAATCAAAGGTCCATAAGGTACATAAGCTAATCTTACATTAAAAGGTAAATTTCGGTAAAAAATCAAGCAACCACCATTTATTTTTTTATCTTCAAGTAAACAAAGTTTTTGAGTTTCCCACCCAAATAAAGACTTTAATTTTCCCCACAAAGTTGTCTGAAGAAAGCTACCATCTTTATGAGAAGCTACAAAAGTATCCCATTCTTTGTCTGAAATCTCACTAGAAAATTTTCTCATTAAAAATTATAACATTTATAGCCTTCAGATCATCAGTTCTATTTTTATATCTCTTTTTCCTTTTAAATAGTCAAGAGCTTTTTTAATCGCTTCTATCCCTTCTGGATCTAAACAATTATTACTCAAATAAACAGCTAAAAGTTTATTATTTTCATTTTTTAAAGAATCAGCTAAAGCTATTAAACCTTCTTTATCAATATTATTAAAGCACAAATCAATAACTAAAACTTTGTTATTTTCATGTTTTAGCGCTTCAGAAAGTTCTTTAAGACCTTTAGAACCAATATTATTCCATCCTAAATCAATAACCATTAATTTGTTATTTTCATCTTTAAGAGCTTCGGCAAGAAATTTTGTTCCTTCGGAGCCAATATTATTTCCAAATAAATAGAGTTCTTTTATTTTATTATTTTCGCTAACTAAAGCCTCAGCCAAAAATTTCATACTTTCATCATCTAAATTAGTCTTAAGTAAATAGATTTTTTCTATTTTATTATTTTTTTCTTTTAGAGTCTCACTAAGTAATTTAGCGCCCTCAACCCCTAAATTATTCCCTCTTAAGTCAATACTAGTTATATTGTTATTTTCATTTTTTAATGCCTCAAACAACAATCTCAAATTTTCTAAGTCAAGATTTTGATAGCCAAAATATACATCTTCTATTTTGTTATTCTTATAAGTTAAAACTTTAATTATTTGATTCATTTTATTTTTTGCATCACCGAATATAACTAGCCCGTCGTCGTTTACAAAAAAACTTAAATCTAATTTTTCTTTCGTTTTAATCTTCTCGATAAATTTTATGACCTCTTCTTGAATATTTTTACTTCTTTTCTCTTTTTCTAAATTTTTTAGTCTTCGCATATAATTATTATAATATAATTTGAACTTTCCATGTTAGACTTTAAAATTTTAAAAAATTCAAAAAAATCAAAAGCAAGATATGGAATTATTGAAACTGAACATGGATTGGTAGAAACTCCAGCGTTAGTAGGAGTAGCTACTCAAGCAACTCTTAAAGCTTTAACAAGTGAAGAGGCTCTTCAAACAAAAACTCAAATTTTAATATGTAACACTTTTCATCTTCATTTAAAACCAGGAGAAAAAGTAATTAAAAATTCAGGCGGGCTTCATAAATTTATGAATTTCCCAAAAACTTTAATGACAGATTCTGGTGGATTTCAAGTTTTCAGTTTAGGTTTTGGTAAAGATTTTGGTATTGGTAAAATTGCAAAATATTTCCCTGGGAAAGATTTAGAACACTTAGAAAAAACAGCTCAACCAAAAGAAATAAAAATACTAGAAGATGGGGTTTATTTTCGTTCACCAATTGACGGCAAAGAAATTTTTTTAGGGCCAAAAGAGTCGATAAAAATTCAACAAGCTTTAGGAGCGGATATTATCTTTACTTTTGACGAATGTACCCCACCAAATGCAAGTTATGAGTATGCAAAAAAATCATTAGAAAGAACCCATAGGTGGGCGAAAATTTGTCTTGAAACTAAAACATCGAATCAGGCTTTATTTGGAATTGTTCAAGGATCTCATTTCAAAGATTTAAGAATAAAAAGTGCTAAATTTATTTCTTCGTTAGATTTCGATGGTTTTGGTATTGGTGGAGATCTAGGAAGGAGTAAAAAAGAAATGATAAAAATCATAAAATGGGTTATAAATTATCTTGACTTTCGAAAGCCACGTCACCTTTTAGGTATAGGAAGAATTGAAGATATAGAAGAGATAGTCAAAAACGGAATAGATCTTTTTGACTGTACTGTACCTACTCAATATGCTCGAAGAGGTACTGCGTTTGTCACTGAAGGCAAATTAGATATTACAAAAAGTAAATTCTTAAAAGATAAAAATCCTCTTGATAAAAATTGTGATTGTTTTGTTTGTCAAAATTACAAAAGAAACTATATCTGGCATCTTTTTAAAGCTAAAGAAATTACCGGCATGAGACTTTTAACTTTTCATAATTTATATTTCTTTAACAGCTATCTTGAAAAAATTAGAGAAAAAATAAAAAATAATAAAATATGAATCCTGTTCTTAAATCAACACTTTTTGTTGTTAAAAATTCAAAAAAAGTAAAAATTGACAAAGAAAATATTAAATTGCTTTCAAAAAAATTATTAAAAATCTTAAAATCTCCTAAATGGCCCGCTGAAGTTCATTTTCAATCAAAAAATGCTGATTATCTTCTTACTTATCTAATAATCTTAGGGGCTCTTAATTTTTGTTTTTGGCCTAATAAATGGCAAACAAAATACAAAAACAAAATCTATTCCGATTATTTTTCTTTATCTTTAAGACTAAAAAGAATGTTTGAAGAAAATAAAAATAATGATTTGAATTATTTAAGAAAAATTAGTTTCTCAGGTTTTGAAAAATTTTTAGGTAAAAATTGCCCACTTTTAGAAAAAAGATATGAAATTTTTAAATCTCTAATCGAAATCCTGATTAAAAAATATCCTCAGCCAACAAAATTTGTTCTTTCAGCTAATCACTCAGCAAAAACCTTACTTGAAAAAATTTACCGCGAATTGCCCTATTTTGACGATATTTCATTTTACAAAACAAGAAAAATTTATTTCTTAAAAAAAGCTCAAATTCTAATTGCTGACATCTATGGAGCTTTTAAAGGTAAAGATATAGGTTATTTTAAAGACTTGAATTACTTAACTTGTTTTCCTGATTATCTTCTCCCGAAAATTTTAACTCATTATGAAATTCTCAAATACTCAAAAGATCTCGAAGAAAAAATAAAAAACAAAAAACTTATCCCAGCAGGCTCATCAGAAGAAGTTGAAATTAGAGCTAACACAGTTTGGGCAATAGAAATTCTAAAAAACTATCTAAATAAACTTGGTTTGAAAATTAGATCTTTTGAATTAGACTGGTATTTATGGAATAAAGCTGAAAGATTGAAATCAAAATTGCCTCATCACTTAACAAAAACTATTTATTACTAAAAAGGGTTTTAACTTTTCTAAAACTTGTTCCTTTTCTTAAAATTTCAATTTTTTTATCTTCTAACTTAATTAGGGTTGAGGGTTTCTTGTCTGACCTTTTCTCTATCCAATAGACTACTTTTTTCCCAAAATATTTTTTAGCCTCACTTAACTTAGATGCCGGTGGATAACCTTCCCAATTTGCCGAAGGTGCTACTAATGGACCAGAAATTTTTAAAATATCAATTAACCATTTTGGTTTGGGCAATCTAAAGGCTAAAGTTTTACTTCCTCGATGAAGATAAGCAAATTTTGTTATTTTCTTTCTATCTTTAATTTTTAAAATAACAGAAATTTCTCCTGGCCATAATTTTTTTAAAATTTTGAGTTCCTTCTTATTTGGCTTAATTCCAAAAATTTTAAGCTCCTCTAGGCTTGAAATTAAAATAATCATTGGTTTTTGAAGCGATCTTTTTCTTAATTTATATATTTTTTCTACTACATCTTTTTTAAGAGCTGTTCCGCAAATTCCATAAATAGTATCAGTAGGCATAACAATAATTACTCCTTCTTTTAAAAGTAAAGCAACCTTAAGCCAAGAATTTTTAAATGAACCATAATAGCCCCCTACCCTATAGTCATTTTTTACTACTCGATGGCATGGAATTCTAAAATCTCTATTTTTTGCTAAAATATTAGCTACTACTCTATAGGCTTTTGACCTACCTACCAATTTAGCTACCTCTTTATAAGTTTTAACTTTACCTTTTTTAATTTTTTTAACGACCTCTAAAACCTTTTCTTTAAAAGTCATCATTTTTGACAAAAAGGACAGTAAAAAGTACTTCTTCCTCCCAAAATTATCTTTTTTATTTTTTTACCACATCGAGGACAATCTTTAGATGTTTTTTGATAAACTAAAAATTTTTCTTGATAGTGACCTTTTGTTTGGTCTGGCTTTAGATAAAATCTCGAACTTGTCCCTTCGTATTTTAAGGCTCTTTTTAAAATTTTAATAATTGAATTTTTTAATCTTTTTATTTCACTTTTGGTTAACTTATTTGCTGGTTTTTGAGGATTAATCTTTGCCAAAAATAATGCTTCATTTGCATAAATATTACCAATACCAGCAATCTTTCTTTGATCCATTAAGACAAGCTTAATTGGTCTTTTTGTTTGTTTGAAAATTTCTTCCAAATTTTTTATATTAAACTTTTTACTAAATGGTTCAATCCCTAATTTCTGAATTTCTTCATTACCAACCCTTAACCAACCAAATTTCCGCACATCATTAAAAACTAAATAACCTTTATTTAACTTAAAGATAGCTCTTGCATATTTCAAATCTCTTTTTTCTAAATTTCGAGGAAAGTATAAAAATTGACCTGACATTTTAAGATGAGCAGTCAAATTTTTATTGCCGGAGAGCTTGATGATTAAAATTTTACCCATTCTTTCAATATCTAAAATCTTTTTACCAACTACATCATTTTCACTCACTTTTATTTGTTTTTTATTTAAATTTTCGAAATTCAAAATTCTCTTCCCAACAACAAACCTTTTTAAATAATTTTTAATTGTCTCTACCTCAGGCAGCTCTGGCATAATTTATTAAGATTAAATTAATTTATCTTCAATACATAACGCCAAAAGCTTTAAATTTTAAAATTAACTTATTGATCCATAAATTTTTCGAGTGATGGAACATTTTAAAACTGAAATAAATCCTTTACTTTAATGACAATAAATGTAGTTATCTCTTTTAACAATGTATTTTTTGTAAACATTACCCTGTAAAATTTTTTCATTTTTAAGTACTTTAACAATATCTTCTATAAAATCAATTAAG
>Ga0105160_1000476_pt1 | contig 18742 bp, 21 predicted proteins | sample GXS110809BmetaG_FD_89591 | JGI IMG/M metagenome (GOLD analysis project Ga0105160, IMG submission 89591) | Hot spring microbial communities from Gongxiaoshe hot spring, China to study Microbial Dark Matter (Phase II) - GXS 110809B | ecosystem: Environmental > Aquatic > Thermal springs > Hot...
CTTCGCCTTCATTGGGAGATCTTTTTTCGCTGATCCCCTTGACAAAAATTGGGGAGCGTGCTATATATAACGCCAAAATCCTGGAGCCATTGAGGGCCATGGCAGGAATGCGTTCAACCCCACCGGCTGGCGTGAGGGGCGCTCCGCGATGGTGGATCGCGCAGCAGGGGGATTTGATTTCCTCGATGAACGCCTGTATCTGTCCTGAGCGGGGGCAGGAGGCGGCCGCCCGCTTGGGACGCGCGCCCCGCTGAGCGGAATCGACCTCCTCCTGTCCCCGCTTTCCCCACCTCCGAATTTCTCTACTTCCTAAGCTGAGATCTTCCCACTTCCTGGATCTCCGGTTGGGTTTTCCGCCTTCGTCCCTTTATATCCGGATCCTGGGGATAGGGATATGAGGGGCAATGGATGAGGGATCCGATCTAACCCTTTTTGCTTCCGAGATGAACTGTGAAGGGAGGTTGCCATGGCGACGTATGCGGATCCTCTGGCGCTGGTAGACACGGAATGGGTGGCGCAGCACCTTCAGGACCCGAAGGTGCGGATTGTGGAAGTCGACTATGACCCGGGCAGCGCGTATCATCTGGGCCATATCCCCGGTGCGATCCTCTTCGACTGGCGCAAAGACCTGAACGACCCGGTGCGGCGGGATATCCTGAGCCGGGAGGCCTTTGAGGCCCTCAACAGCCGGGCCGGTATCGCCAACGACACCACCGTGGTGCTCTATGGTGACTTCCGGAACTGGTTCGCCGCCTTCGCTTTCTGGATCTATAAGCTCTACGGCCATCAGGACGTGCGACTGTTGAACGGGGGTCGGAAAAAGTGGATCGAGGAGAAGCGTCCTCTCAGCGAGGAGGTGCCCGCTTATCCGCCAGCGACTTACCAGGCGCGGGAGCCGGATGCCCGGCTGCGGGCCCATCTCCCCTATGTGCTGAACGTTCTGGGGAAGCGGGGGGTGGCCCTGGTGGATGTGCGGTCGCCGGCGGAGTTCAGCGGGGAGATCACCGCGCCGCCGGAATACCCCAACGAAGCGGCCCAGCGCGGGGGCCACATCCCGGGTGCGGTGAACATCCCATGGTCGAAGGCCCTCAACGACGATGACACCTTTAAAGATCCGGATTCCCTGCGCCAGATTTATGAGGCAGCGGGGATCACGCCGGACAAAGAGATCATCACATACTGCCGCATCGGGGAGCGCTCCTCGGTGACCTGGTTCGTGTTGCGTCACCTCCTGGGATACCCCAACGTCCGCAACTATGACGGCTCCTGGTCGGAGTGGGGCAACACCATTGGGGTGCCCATTGAACGCTGAGGGCGAGCGGGGCGGGTCTCTCAACCGGGAGGCCCGCCCTCAGGGATCGGAGGAAAACGATGGCGCAGATCGTGCGGACCGTGGATCTGCGGGCGGGGATCGAGCTGTGCACCGATTCACCCATCGGCCGGGTTCAGCAGGCCCTGACGGGCCTGGGCCCGGGGGAGGCGGTGGAGGTATGGGTGAAGGGTTACGCGGACGAGTTCACCGTCACCGCATGGGCGAGGCGTAATGGCTATACCGTGCTGGAAGTCCTGCACGAGCAGGAGGAAACACGGATTGTTCTGGGTGTAGCCTCCGGCCCCACCCCTTGACAGCGAACAGAACGAGCGCCTGTTCGTTTTAGTTGATCATTGTCATCGTTAAATTCCGGCCCCGGGCTCAGCGCTTCACCGGTGATGCCCTTTTGTTCCGGAAAGCACGGAAGGTTGACGCTCCCCCCGATTGTGGTAGAATGAACAAAAGACTTCCTGGGGGAGCATGTCGATGCCGGAGGGAGCCCTTCTGGAGTATGTGCCGATCCTGATGCTGATCCTGGTGGGACTCGGGATCGGAGGGGTCGCTCTCATCGCTCCTCACCTGCTGGCCCCCAGGCGGCCGAGCCGTCGCAAGCACCTCCCTTATGAATCCGGCATGATCCCCATCGGGCCAGCGCAGCGGCGTTTCCCGGTCAAATTTTATTTGATTGCTCTGCTTTTTATCCTTTTCGACATTGAAATTATCTTCTTCTACCCATGGGCGCTGCAGGTTCGGTCGCTGAAAACCATTGCTCTGGTCGAGATGGCGCTTTTTGTCCTGGTTTTGCTGATCGGGTATGTCTACGCGTGGCGGAAAGGAGCCTTTGAATGGGAACGGTAGGCAACCCTATGATCGCCATGGCCCCGGGTCAAAAAACCGGAGAGCTGGGAGTGGCCGTGACCACCCTGGAGGAGGCCCTGGAATGGGTGGCCGCCTGGGGGCGCACCCGGGCGATGTGGCCCTTACTGTTTGGCCTGGCCTGCTGTGCCATTGAAATGATGGCCACCCAGGCCAGCCATTACGATCTCTCCCGGTTTGGCATGGAGATCATGCGCGCTTCCCCCCGCCAGGCAGACCTGATGATTGTGGCCGGGCGGGTGAGTCGGAAGATGGCCCCCGTGGTTCGGCGGCTTTACGATCAGATGACTGAGCCCAAATGGGTGATCGCCATGGGGGATTGCGCTTCCACCGGCGGCGTGTTCAACAACTACGCCATCGTCCAGGGGGTAGATGAGATCATCCCGGTGGACGTTTACGTCTCAGGTTGCCCGCCTCGTCCGGAGGGATTGATCGAGGGGATCATGCTGCTCCATGAGAAGATCCGAAAAGGCACCCGAAGCGGATCTCCTCGGTGAGGGGTTAGCCGAAGGCGGAACGGGCCCCATCCACTGAGGAATTGGGAGGTCCGGCCGCCTGAAGCGGTCCCTCAACTTCCAGAGCGATCCATTCATCCCCTCCCCGCGGCCCGCAGGGTCGCGGGGAGGGGTTTATCCTCCACGGGCAATACGGAGTCTATCGGTTCTGCCCCAGCTGGGAAGGGGGAGAAACCGATTTGAGCAGGCAGGATGGCGAGGCCTCCTAATCCATCATTTTTTGAGCTCAGGAGGATCGAGGTGTCCATCCAGGAAGTGGTGGAAGCGGTCCGGGCCCGTTTTGCCGAGGCCCTTCAAGAGGTCATCGAATTTCGAGGGGAAACCACCCTGGTGGTTCGCCGGGAGGCCCTGGTGGAGCTCTGCCGCTTCCTCCGGGACGACCCGGCGTGCCGGTTCAATTTCCTCTCGGACCTGTGCGCGGTGGATTACTGGCCGGAGCGCCCCCGGTTCGCTGTGAATTACCACCTCTACTCCCTTCCCCATAACCTTCGGCTCCGCGTGAAAGTCTTCCTGGAAGAGGAGGACCCGGTGGTTCCCACCGTGACGGGGATCTGGCCCACGGCGAACTGGCACGAGCGGGAGGTTTACGATCTCTTTGGCATCCGCTTCGAGGGCCATCCGGATCTGCGCCGTATTCTGCTGCCGGAGGATTGGGAAGGCCATCCGTTGCGACGCGATCACCCGCTGGTAATCGAGCCGGTCCAGTTCTCTTTTAGCTGGCGAGAGATCGACTCCCGGAAACCTTACGTGAACGAATAGCATGGCGAGTGGCTCGATCGCCTCCGGGGAACTTCCAGAAGATCGCTGGTTCTCCCCACATGGCGAGGTGACATGGGAATGATGGTATGGGGGGCGGGGCACGTTCGACATGCTGCCCCCATGCCAGAACTGGAATCCTGGGGCAAGACGCGAAGGGTGAGCTCAATCCCTTAGGGGAAGGTTAAGAGCGTATGGCGATCCGAGAGGGCGAAGTTCAGGAATTCACGCTGGAACAGCTGAAACACCTGGTCTCGGAACGGGCGCTCCGGGGGGAGACGATCCTCCTGAACATAGGCCCGCAGCACCCGAGCACCCACGGGGTGTTGCGCTTGCTGGTGGAGCTGGACGGCGAGACCATTGTCTCGGTGGTTCCGGACATCGGGTATCTGCACACCGGCATTGAAAAGCACTGTGAGCACAGGACCTACACCAAGATCATCCCCCTCACGGATCGCATCGATTACCTCTCGCCGATGTCCAACAACCTGGCCTATGTGATGGCCGTCGAGAAGCTGATGGGAGTGGAGGTCCCGCTGCGGGCCCAGTATATCCGGGTCATCCTCACCGAGCTCCAGCGGATCGCCAGCCATCTGGTCTGGCTGGGGACCCACGCTCTGGACATCGCGGCGATGAGCGTGTTTCTGTATTGCTTCCGCGAGCGGGAGATGATCCTGGACATTTTCGAGATGGTCTCCGGCCAGCGGATGATGGTCTCTTATTTCCGGGTCGGTGGGTTGTGGCGGGATGTGCCGGAAGGGTTTGAGGAGGCCGTGCGCGCGTTCCTGAAGCTCATGCCGGCCCGCATCAACGAATACGAGCGCCTGTTGAAGAAAAACCCCCTCTGGCTGCGGCGGACGAAAGGGGTCGGCGTGATCTCGCCGGAGGATGCCATCGCCTGGGGGGTCACCGGCCCCTCGTTGCGCGGCTCTGGGGTGAATTACGATGTGCGTAAGGCCCAGCCCTATTCCTCTTACGATCACTTCGAATTCGACGTGCCGCTGGGGGAGAACGGGGACGTTTATGATCGCTTCATGGTGCGCATTGAAGAGATGCGCCAGAGCCTGCGCATCATCGACCAGGCCCTCCGACGGCTTCCCAAAGGCCCTTATATCACTCCGGACCGGAAGGTGACGCCGCCGCCGAAGGAGGAGCTGGCCTGGAGCATGGAGGCCCTGATCCATCACTTCAAGTTCTGGACGGAAGGCTTCAGCCCGCCGCCTGGCGAGGTCTACCACGCGGTCGAATCCCCTCGAGGGGAGTTCGGGGTTTACATCAACAGCGATGGCTCCCCCAGGCCGCGGCGTGTTCACTTCCGGGCGCCGTCTTTCGTGAACCTGCAGGCCCTGCCGATCATGGCGAAAGGCAGCCTGGTGGCGGACCTGGTGGCGATCATCGGCAGCATCGATATCGTGCTGGGCGAGGTGGACCGTTGATCTTACCCTGGTAAGGAGGCGAAGCCATGGCGGAGCTCACGATTCGAGGGCGCCGGATGTTCTATGAGGATCACGGGAGAGGGTTCCCCATCCTGTTCGGCCACAGCTACCTGTGGGACGCCCGGATGTGGGAACCCCAGGTGGAGGCCCTTTCACGGACCTATCGATGCATTGTGCCGGAGATCTGGGGGCATGGGCGTTCCGATCCGCCGCCGGAATCGCCGTATTCCGTGGACGCGCTGGCGGAGGACATGTGGGATTTCGCCCAGGCGCTGGGCCTGAAGCGCTTCGCGGTCGTGGGCCTCTCGGTGGGCGGGATGTGGGGGATGCGCCTGGCCCTGGCTCACCCGGAGGCCGTGGCCGCTCTCGTCTTGATGGATACGGATGCCGGGTCCGAGCCGGAGGATTCCCGACAGCGCTATTTCGCCATGATGGCCGCGGTGGAGCAGGCGGGAGCCCTTCCACCGCCGATGTTAGAAGCGCTCGTGCCCTTCTTCTTCTCGCCGATCACGGTCCAGCGGAACCCGGAGCTTATCGCCCGTTTCAAGGCGAACCTGGCGGCCATTCCGCCGGAGCGTCTCCCCGGGATCCTGGCGATCGGACGGGGGATTTTCTCCCGTTCCTCGGTGCTGGAGCGGCTGGGGGAGATCCGGGCGCCCACGCTGGTGATGGTCGGGGCGGATGATGTCTCGCGACCCCCGCATGAGGCGGAACGAATGGCCCGGGCCATCCCGGGGGCGCGTCTGGAGGTGATCCCGGAAGCGGGACATATTGCAAACCTGGAGCGCCCGGAGGTGGTGACGCCCCTTCTGGAATCCTTCCTGGCCCAGGCTCTGAAAGGAGAGACGCCGTGAGGGAGGGAAAGTTAACCAACCGATATGCTCGTCAGATCCTGGATGCTGCCCGCCAGGTGATCGGCCCGGAGGCCTGGGTTCTGGCGTTGAAGGGGGCTGGCCTGGAGCGTTATCAGGAGAAGCTTCCCCCAGCCAATCCGGAGCCGGGCGTGACCTTTGCGGAGATCTCCGCGTTCTGCCAGCGGATCCGGGAGCATCTGGGCTCTGAAGGCGGGCGGACCCTCCGCCAGATTGGCCACCAGGTGTTCCGTCGAGATCTGGAAGCCTATGGCTGGGTGGCTAATCTCATCCGTCTGGTGACCAGTTTCCTGCAGGCTCCCGGGGAGCGGGTCTACAGCGCCCTGCAACGGGGGGCTAACGTCGTGCGGCTGGAGACAGGTTCCGCGCCTCGCGTCTGGCGGGAGGGCGCTCATTTTTATTGGGAAAATCCCTCCTGTCCTTACTGCGTCGAGATCACCTGCGCAGAGCCATGTTGCGATCTCCCCGCGGGGGTGCTGGAGGCCCTGGTGGCCTGGGTGCTGGAGCGGCCGGTGGAAACGGTTCGGGTGATCGAGGAGTCCTGCCGGGGGAGCGGGGCGAGCGCCTGTCGATATCGCATTGAGTGGTAGGTGGCCGGTCACTTCCTGTAGGGGTGTGAGGTCGCCGGAAACGGTCCCACACCCCACAAAGAAGATCTCCTTCCATGAGGCTGGAGGATGCTTCGGGAAAAATATGCCCAGGAAATCGAGGCGATCCTGTCGAAATACCCGGCGAAGCGCTCGGCGGTTCTGCCGCTGCTCTATCTGGTGCAGCGGGAATACGGCTACTGCACAGAGGAGGGCATCCAGGAGGTGGCAGAGATCACGGGGGTGAGCCCCACCGAGGTCCGGGAGGTGGTGGGGTTCTACACGCTCTTTTACGATCATCCCATCGGCCGCCACCTGATTCAGATCTGCGATGATCTCCCGTGCGCCCTGCGAGGGGCAGACGAACTGGTAGCGCATGCGACGCGGCGCCTGGGGGTGCGGCCCGGGGAAACCACCCCGGACGGCCGGTTTACGCTGGAGACGGTCATGTGCATTGGCGCCTGCCATCGGGCGCCGGCCATGCAGGTGGACCTGGAGTTTGTGGAAAACGTAACCCCTGAGGTCTTCGATCGGATCATGGAAGATCTCTCCCGGGATGGGATGTGATGGGACGCTATATCCTGTTGCGGCATCGGGAGATCCCGGATCTCCATCGGCTGGAGGTTTACATCCGCCACGGCGGCTATGAGGCGTGGCGGAAAGCTCTCACGGCCATGACCCCCGATCAGGTGATCGAGGAAGTGAAGGCCTCCGGCCTTCGGGGGCGGGGCGGGGCAGGTTTCCCCACCGGGATGAAATGGTCCTTCGTGCCCAGGGATGTGTTCCCGAAATATGTTGTGGTCAACGCCGATGAATCCGAGCCCGGAACTTTCAAGGATCGCGAGATCATGGAGGGGAACCCTCATCAGCTGATTGAGGGTGCTCTCCTGGCCGCTTACGCGATCCAGGCGGAGCGCGTTTACGTTTACGTTCGCGGGGAATACCGCTCGGTGGCCCGTCGTCTGGAGGCAGCTATCGCGGAGGCCTATGCGGCGGGGTTCATTGGCCGGAACGTCCTGGGGACGAATTACTCGGTTGAGATGTTCGTGCACCTGGGGGCGGGGGCTTACATCTGCGGGGAGGAAACCGCGCTCCTGGAATCCCTGGAGGGGAAGATCGGCCATCCCCGGGTGCGCCCGCCTTTCCCGGCCACCTACGGCCTCTACGGGAAGCCGACGGTGGTGAACAATGTGGAAACCCTGGCCAATGTGCCGCCGATCATCCTGAACGGCGCGTCCTGGTATCGGACGATGGGGACGGAGAAGAGCCCGGGGCCCAAGATTTTCTGTCTGAGCGGTCGGGTGCGTCGGCCGGGCAACTACGAGGCGGAGCTGGGGAAAATCACCTTCCGGGACCTGATTTTCGGGGAGGATTATGGGCAGGGCCTGATAGGGGAAGGGCGGACAGTGAAGGCGATCCTTCCGGCCGGAGCTTCCGCCCCGATGCTGCCGGCCTCCGCCCTGGATACGCCGCTGGATTACGAATCCGTGCAGGCGGCAGGATCCATGCTGGGCTCCGCTTCCGTTATCGTCCTGGACGACACCGTGGATATTGTCTGGGCGGCCTACAAAATGGTGCGGTTCTTTCAGCATGAGTCCTGCGGGAAATGCACGCCGTGCCGGGAGGGCACTTATTGGTTGCGTCGGGTTTACGAGCGGCTGGTGGCCGGACGCGGGCGGCCGAAGGATCCCGAGCTTCTGGAAAGCATCGCCCGTCAGATGGCGGGCAAGACCCTGTGCCCCCTGGGGGACTTTGCGACCAGCCCGGTGCTTTCCAGCCTGAAGCATTTCCGTAAGGAATACGAGGCCTATCTCCATCAGGTGGCCGAGATTCCGATGGAAGTTCAAGCCTGATGGAGTGGGGTGAGGCACATGAGTGCCTGTTCTTATCTGATGTGAACGCTCATCGCAGGCACTTCGCTTCGTGCCCTACTACAAACAGGGGTTTTTCCTGTTCGTAGTAGGGCACGATAGTGCCCGTTCTTTGTGTGAACGTTATAACGGGCACTTCGCTTCGCTTCGTGCCCTACTACAAACAGGGGTTTTCCTGTTCGTAGTCGGGCACGTAAGTGCCCGTCCTTCTTTGTGCACGCTCATAACGGGCACTTCGCTTCGTTTCGTGCCCGACGACGAACAGGGGGCTTTTCGTTCATAGCCGGGCGTGTCCCGTGCCCGTTCTTTTTGCGAACGCCTAAGCCGACGCTGGGTTTCCGGCCTCACGATGCATAAGATGCGAGAGGGCTTATGCCTCGCGCACGGTTTGCCTGGAGCGGGGATTTAACAGAGGAGGAGATCCGGCGGATCCTTCGCGAGGGGGATCCGGAGGAGCGGGCCCGAATGATCGGGCGGATCGTCTCCGAGGCGCCTTTTGAGGAGATATGGCAGTATGTCTCTCCGGAGGATATCGCCGCCCACTGGCCAATTGTTCGTCGTTCTATCTGGCCGCCCGACCTGCGGGAAATCTGGGAATGGGGGCTCCGTGTCTGGGGATATCATGTGGCTTCTGACGCCCCTCCAGTGGAGGGTGCTTAAGGCATTTTTCGCCGTACCCCTTTTTCGAGGGTTTGTGCTCACGGGAGGCACTGCTCTTGCGGCCTTTTATTTGTTTCATCGGGTCAGCGAGGACCTGGATCTTTTCACGCCGAACCCGGAGGATATGCAGGAGGTGGAGCGGGGGATTCTTGAGCTGTCGCTTCGGGAAGGATGGGCTGTGAAGCCCGAGCGGCGATCGCCGTTTTTCTGTCGGGTTTTCTTCACGGAGGCTGGGAGCGAATGGTCTCTAAAGGTAGATCTGGCCTACGATCCCGGCCCATGGTTCGGCTCACCGATGGAGACGCAGGGCATACGCGTGGATTCGCTGGAGAACATCGGGGCCAATAAAGTGACCGCCCTAATGAGTCGGGGCGAAGCGCGGGATTTCATTGACCTCTATTTCATCCTTAAAGAAACGCCTTTGACCTTTGACCAGCTACTGGAGATGGCGAAGCAAAAAGACCCGGGCTTGAAGGAGTTCTATCTGGCCGGCTTTATTCATCAGCAAATTCGACGCTGGCGATCCCTCCCTTCGTTACCTCTACGCAAGCCGCTGGACCCGGCGGACTTCCAGCGCTTTTACGAGGAATTGGCCGAGGCATTGATGCGCCGTTCCAAACCGAATTTGTTTGGAGATCGGCCGAATCTCTGACGTTTCCTGCGCCATGGGTGAACATAGATTATCAGCTGTGGGAAGGGTTAAACATCGATAGGACTTACGCAGTTCGTTTCCCATGGGGGCAAGGATTTTTCTCCCCCCTCCCCACGGCCCAAAGGGCCGTGGGGAGGGGGGAGAAAGGGGGGTGGGGCCATTCCGTCCCACCTTTAGAGCTTTCAACTGCGTAACTCCTAATGGAAATTTTGGGGCCGAGCCGCGCGCCAGGGGGGCGTGGCTCGGCCCCAAAAGCCCTCCGTAGAAAACCCGTGTGAGAGGCTCCTATCCATATCGCGTTGCGTGGGAATGGCTGAACCGTTACCACGGAGGGATGAAATGGGAACCGAAGAGGCGCGCCTGCGCCCGGCGCGACCGGAGGATCAGGCGGTTATCCGTCGCCTGGTCCGCCAGGCCCGGTTGAATCCCTTCGACCTGCACTGGTCCCGTTTCTGGGTCGTGGAGATCGCCGGGCAGGTCGTGGGAGCAGGCCAGATCCGACGTCACCAGGATGGCTCTCGAGAGCTGGCCTCCCTGGTGGTGGATCCCGCGTGGCAGGGCCGGGGCCTTGGGACCATGCTGGTGCAAGCTCTGATGGCTCAGGAACCCGGCCCTCTTTATCTCGTGTGTCGGGCAGAACTGGAAGGCTTCTACCGGCGCTTCGGCTTTCGGAGGCTCTCGCGTCAGGAGATGCCCCCCTTCTTCCGGTGGATCGATCGAATCGCCAGGCTGTTCCAGCGATCATGGATGGTGATGGGCTGGGGACCAGGGATCACTGTCAGGGATCAGCCGACCGAGGGGTGAAATGAAAAGGACAGAGGAAATTCAACGCGAGTTTCTCTATGGGCGCCATGCTGTGCATGAGGCCCTGCGGGCCGGGCGACGTCGGATCTACCGGCTGCTGATTGCGGAAGGCCTTCAGCCCCGGCCGATCCTGGAGGAGATCCGCGCCATAGCGGTGGATCGCGGGATCCCGATCCTGTATGTGCCCCGGGCCCGCCTCGACGCCCTCACAGATAGCCATCAAGGAGTAATAGCGGAGGCTGATCCTTATCCCTATGTGGACCTGGAGCAGGCGTGGACGGAAAACGCGGGCCGACCCGATCCACCCTTCTGGCTGGCCCTGGATTGCCTCCAGGATCCCCAGAATTTCGGCACGTTGTTGCGGACCGCGGAGGCCGTTGGGGTGCATGCGGTTCTGTTTCCCGAGCATCGCAGCGCCCGGGTGACGCCCGCTGTGGTGAACGTCTCCGCCGGTGCCGTGGAGCACCTCCGCGTGGTCCAGGTGACCAACCTGGCGCGGGCGCTGGAGCGATTGAAAGAGTGGGGGATATGGATCGTGGGTCTCCAGCAGGATCCCCGTGCGATCCGTTATGACCAGGCGGACCTCAGCGGCCCGATCGCTCTCGTGGTGGGCAACGAGGAATCCGGCATTCGTCCGCTGATTCGGCGTGTCTGCGATTTCCTGATCTATCTTCCGATGCGTGGCCGGGTCGCCTCGCTGAATGCTGCCGCCGCCGGTGCCGTGGCCCTGTATGAAATCGCCCGGCGCAGGGATTTCCAATAGCCGGGTTCCCGCCTATCCCTTGAAGGGCGCCGGCGGTGATTCGGTCGGGAGGCTGGTCTTCCGTCCCGGGTTGGCTTCAGGATCCGGGCGGTTGGGGCCGGCTGGACACCAGGAATTGTCCATTCAGCCTCAGAACTCATTCGGACCTCGGGGGATTTACGCGGTCAGGGATGATCAGCTCGCGCTCTTCGATCGACGATCCCGATCCTCCCATCGAACACTTGTGAACTGAGAAGTTTGCTGATATAATATGCGTTTGCGGTCGGGCTTTTCGCAATGATTATGCAATTTGCCCCTTTCCCTCCGGGGATTTTCGGGGTGGCGGGGCACCTCTGGCGGCTTCGCTCACCCCAAACCGGACAACATCCCTGCGCTGGAAAGCGGCGCGGGAGGGGGCAGGAATCCTGAGGGTGGGGCAGCCCGAATCGGATACCGCTGCCCTCCACAGACTCACTTCCGACCCTACTCGCAGGCGGCCATCCCAGAGCCGCCAGACTTGCAAACCAAATAGGCAGCCGTTCCGGCTTTTGGCATGCGTCGGGTGCCTCCGATGATGCCGGGTGCGGAACCCGTGCTGCCTATTTGCTTTGTAGGGGACGGTGCGTGCGGAGCCGTTTCCCTTCCGGCGCCGGAGGGCGCCGACTACATTCCGGGGAAAGGAGGTGAACGATGGCGGGGGAGATCCTGACCCTGGGGCGCTCGGAGCTGGCCCGGCTCCTGCGCGCGATCCTGCGGGAGGGGGATCCCTGGCAGGCGGCTGGCACCGCCGGGCTTCCCTTTCCACGAGTGGTCGAAGGGATCAAGCAGCTGCTGGATGCCGGAGCCCTTGCCTTTGATGGGAACCGCCTGCATCTGACCGAGCGGGGCCGGATCCTGGCCCGAGATCTGGGCGTTGCGGTGGCTCCGGACATCCGGTGTCTCGCCTGTCAGGGGACCGGGATCGACCTGGGCTTTCTCCAGGAGGTGACCCGGCGCTATGAAGAACTGGTCAGGGGACGTCCCGAACCCCTGGCGGCTTACGACCAGGGCTATCAGACCATCGAGTCGGTGATGCGTCGGGTGGCCCTGATGGTCGCCCAGGGGGACGTGGAGGGCAAGGATGTGGTGGTGCTGGGGGATGACGACCTGGCCAGTCTCGCCCTGGCCCTGACCGGGTTACCCCGCTCGGTCGTGGTCATTGAGATCGACCAGCGCCTGTGCGCCTTCATCGAGCAGGCCGCCCGTCGCGCGGGCCTGAACATCACAGTCTATTGTCACAGTCTGACGGACCGCCTTCCCCCCGAGCTCCTGGGACGGTTTGACACCTTCCTGACCGATCCGACCGAGACGGAACATGGCCTCCTGCTGTTCCTGGAGAAAGGGTTCATGTGCCTGAAGAAGGGGGAGGGCCGTGCGGGCTACTTCGGTATCACCCGCATTGAGTCGAACATCAGCAAGTGGCATGTCTGGCAGCGGGAGCTCCTGAACCGGCACGCCATCACGTTCACCCATATCCTGCCAGACTTCAGCCTTTACGCCAACTGGGAGGAGCCCGGAGAGCAGCCCATCCCGGATCTTCCGCCCTTCGCCCGCCCCTCGCCGGTGCCCTGGTATCGCTCGACGTTCTTCCGGGTGGAGACCCTGCCCGAATTCCAGCCGCCGGAGGATTATGTGATCGAAGGAGGGCGGGAGCTTTACGAGGATGAGGATGCGATCGATAAAGTGTGGCGCAGCCCGGATGTGGACACCGCGATCACGTCTTCCGTGATGACGCCGGCTCCAACCCCCTTCCCCACCCAGCTGACTCTGGGGCGGCACGTGATCGCAGAGTTCTGGAAGTGCCAGAACCGGGAGCCCCTGCGGAACCTCAAGCAGGTTCTGGAGCTCGCCGTGCGCAGGGCCGGCGCCACGCTGCTGAACATGAAGATCCACCGCTTTGTCCCGGACGGATTCTCGGCCCTGGTGCTGCTCGCGGAGTCTCACATCTCCCTGCACGCCTGGCCGGAATACGCTTACGTGGCGGTCGATGTGTTCACCTGCGGGGAGGCGGATCCGGAGGTGATCATCGAGGTGCTCAAGGACTACCTGCAGCCCGCCGAGTCCGCTCAGATCACCCTGGAGCGCGGCCTGGGACCTCTGATGGTCCTTCCGGCCCTGCGCCCCGAAACCGAGGCGGCTTCCCTGGGCTCTTCCTCGCTTCCCCTGGGGATTTAAAGGAGCAATCTGATCCCCTGAGGCCTTCAGGTTCTGGGAAGGATCCGTGCGAAGGCCTTCCCCAGGGGGAGAGCTTCTTCCCCTCCCTGCAGCCCTTTGGGCTGCAGGGAGGGGAAAATCCCCTGGCCCATGAAGATCCGCTTGTCCGGGAGCGACAGGGCGTCCGCATGTTATTCGATGTTCTCTTCCCTCGGCCGCTGAGAAGGCAGGCGCTCCAGCGCCTGGCTTAACAGAGAGATCTGATCTTCAATGCCCAGGGGGCGCGCTGGAAGGAGCACGCTGAGTGTCGTCCCCTGTTCCCCTTCACTGCGAATGAACAGATCCCCGCCCAGCGCCTGTGCGGCGCGCTTTGCGATGATCAGACCCAGCGCTGCAGGATTGACATGGGGTCGGGCATGCTGGGGATAAAGGCCTTCCATCGCCCCCTCGTTCAGCCAGGCCAGGATCTCCTGGGAGAGGCTCAGATTGGGGTCTATAATCTCGACCAGCAGAACGGGCTCTTTCACCTGCCCTCGGATCTCGATCCCCTCACCCTCCGGGTGGATGGCGAGCAGGAAATCCAGCAGGGTGCGCAAAATGTAAGAGCCATAGGGCCCATCCACCGCGGTTTGGGCAGCCTCCGGGGACAGATGAACGCGAAGCCCGGCGTTTTTTCCGGACATCGCCGGCTCGTGAGCCCGGGTGAGATCCTGGATCAGCTCTTCGAGAGGAAGGGGTTCCACGAAGGCAACAGGTTGACGATGGAGCTCAGCAAAGGCGGCCAGAGGAGCAATGTAATCCAGCAGTCGATACGCCCCCCGCAAAGCTGCCTGGAGCATCTTCGCAGACTCCAGGTCGCCTCGGGCCTTCAGATGCCCCAGAGCAGCCTCCAGGAAGCCGATCACCAAACCCAGCGGCTGGCGGAGCTCCGCGCCCGCCCGGGCAATAAAGGAGGTCTTCAACTCGTCCAGGTCCCTTAACCGCCGATAGGCATGTTCCAGCTCCTCTCGTCTGGCCCGCTCCTGCTCGTAGAGCCCCCGGAGCTCCCGGAACGCAGAAAGAACTTGATGCTCCAGGCGAGAGAGCCATTCGTCCGGTGTCAGATGAGGATGGCTCATCCGTCGCTCCAACTCAAGAAAGATCTCATCTCTATTTTAGCCTCTTTTTGGAAAGAAACAACCAAAACCCCGAATGGATGGCACGGGAGATCGTCTCTCGGCTCGTGGAGATCAGCAGTTCATAGGACCTGCGGGTTCGCCCTTCCAGGATCTCTGAAGGGGATCCATGGAGCCGCCGAAGGCGGTGGAGACGAATAGACAGCGAATTGGATCATGCGTCAAAATTGCTCTGTTGCAAACCGGAGATGCAGGATATCGCGGTGGGCCGCTTTGCCCTACCGGCTTCCACCCTATTCGCAGCTCTTCCGATCACGGAGCAGAAGGGAGAAGAGGGGGGCTCCTCCTATCCAGCCCGGGAGAAGCCTTCAAGGCGCCAGGGAATCTGGCTGGAAACCCTCAGAGGGGGACGGTCCGGATAAGCCGGAGAAGGAGCATGGCATCTCCAAGGGGAAGCGAGAAGGGATGAACGGTCAGGAGCGATTTCAAAGGCTGATCCGACGGATCTCCCCCTGGGAGATCGAAACGCTCCATCTGGCCCGCGATGCCACGATCATCGCAGCGGGCAATATCACCAGCCGTCTCATTGGATTGCTTCGAGAGACGGCCAAAAGCGAGCTGTTTGGATCCAGCGGACCGTTAAGCGCCTTCGAGGCCGCGGCGGTGGTCCCCATCCAGCTCTACGACCTCCTGGTCGGCGGGATGGTGAGTTCGGCCCTGGTTCCGGTGTTCCGGGAATATGCCGATCGGCTTCCAGAGCTCCGGCGCCTTGTCGGCGCTGTGCTACTCTGGATCTGGCTGATGATGGGGATCGTGGTCCTCCTCGTTGGGTTCGCCGCGCGGCCGGTGGCCTGGCTGCTCGCAGGAGGTCTGGACCCCGAGCTGCTGGATCTCACGGCATCGCTGCTTCGCTGGACGATCCTGGCGGTCTGGTGGATCGCGACCGCGGGGGTGATCAGCGGGCTCCTTCAGGCGTTCCAGCGGTTTACCCTTCCTGCATTTACCGCGGCGGTTTTCAACGCCGCGATGGTCGCCGCCGCCCTTTTGCTGGGGGGACGGCTGGGCGTCACCGCCCTGGCCCTGGGCATGGTGGCTGGATCCGTCTTCCAGGTCCTGTTACAGCTCCCTGCCCTTTATGGCCTCTGGCCTCAGCTGTCATGGTATCACCCGGCCCTGTTGCGCATTCTTCAACTTTATTCCCCCGTGGTTTTCGGCCTGGCCGTCAACCAGATCGCGATCCTGCTGAGCTATCATCTGGCCTCACGCACCGGCCCAAACAGCATCGCCTGGATGCGCTACGCGACCACCCTGATCCAGTTCCCACTGGGTCTGGTTGTGACGGCCATCTCGGTCGCCATCCTCCCTCGCCTCGCCCGTCTGAGCGTAGAGGCCCGCCAGGGAAAGGAGAGCCTGGAGCCCTTTCGCGCCACCCTGGCTGCCGGGTTGCGTATGGTGATCGTCCTGATCGTCCCGGCTGCCTTCGGTCTGTATGTGCTGGCGGATCCGGTGATCGATCTCCTTTTCCAGCACGGCCGCTTTACAGCGGCGGATACCGCTGTGGTGGCTGGGGTGCTGCGCGGGTATCTTCCCGGCCTGATCTTCGCCGCCATCGATCAGCCGCTGGTCTTCGCCTTCTACGCCCGGCAGGATACCCTCACTCCCGCCGTGGTGGGTTTGATCTGCAATGTGGGGATCTACCTGGCTGCCGCCCTGGCCCCTGCCCTCTTCCGCCCGCTCCAGGTGACGGATCTGGCGGTGGCCAACTCGGTGCAGTGGGCTGCACATGCGTTGCTGATGAGCATACTGCTGATCCGTCAGGTGGGGCCTATGCGCTCTTACGGCCTGGGCCGATGGATGCTGCGCGTCCTGGTCGCCTCGCTGATCATGGCCCTGGGGATCACGTTCGCCTGGCCCCGGATGTTTCCCCCTGTTCCGCCATCCACGCATCTGGAGGAAGCGATGCGCCTGCTTATAGCCGGTAGTGTCGGTTTGCTGGTCTATAGCTTAGCCCTGGGGGGGTTAACCTGGTTCTCCGCTTTCCGGTGGTTATGGATCCGTTCATAGCGCTTTGCCTGGTTTGGCGCCCGGCCCCGCTCCTGGAAAGCTCCAAAAGGGTGGCCCCAGCTTCCGAAATGCCCCCTCCCATGCCCGGCGGGCGCCGTTCAGGAGATCCCCCGGCCGGATGACATCCCGCCGATCTGTTCATCCGCTGGAACCCCTGATCTGTGCTGGACGTCTTCTTAAGTAGAAGTCGCACAGTTGGCCTTCGCCCTCCTCGCGGCCCCTACAGGCCACAAAAGGGGATAGTGAGGACAGGCTCTCCTGACTCCACCCGGACAGAGATCAACGGCGTAATTCCGATTTCCGGGAGGTAGCTATGAAAGGCTCACATCGGCTCCTCGCGTTGGGAGGGATCATCGGATTGTTGCTGATCAGTGCGTGTCGTCCCGCCTCCACGCCTTCCGGCGTGGGAGCCCCCATGGCCCCCGATGCTCGCGCCGTCGCCTTCACGGCCTCAGAGGGGACACCCACAGGGCTCACGGTGATCGGTGTCGGCACGGTGCGGGCACGGCCGGATCAGGCGGTGGTGACGCTGGGGGTAGAAACGGAAGGCGAGGCGCTGGCCACGGCCATGAGTGAGAACAACCGTCGTGCATCGGCTGTGCTGGCCGCGTTGAAAGAACGGGGAGTCGCAGAGGCGGACATCCAGACGGCCTCTTTCCAGATCCAGATTGAGGAGCCCCGCGATCCGCAGACGGGCCGACGGACCGGCCCTCCGGTCTATCACGTGATCCACAGGTATACGGTCATCTTTCGGGATCTGGATCGCGTAGGCGAGGGGGTGGATGCCGCCGTCGCCGCAGGGGCCAACCGGGTCGATGCCATCGCCTTCCAGATCGGGAATCCGGACCGCCTGGCGGCGGAGGCGCGGCGGCTGGCGGCGGAGGACGCGAAAGCGCGAGCGCAGACCCTGGCCAGCGCCCTGGGGACCCAGCTGGGCCGCATCCTGAGCATCACAGAAACCACACTTCCGCAGCCGGTCCCCATGGCCCGTGTCGCCGCCCTCTCTGCGGCTGAAGCTGTCCCGGTGGCCGCTGGGGAGCTGGAGATCACGGTTCAAATCCAGGCGACCTGGGAGTTGCGATAACGCCACGGGATCCCAGGACATGCCGAAAGGAAAAGCCTTTCCCTCGATCTCTCCCCAGCCCTGAGGGTCCAGGAGACGGGGAGTGAAATCCCTTTCGGGGTGAGTGGATCCGCCCAGAACGGACCACCCGCCCTGCATCCCCTGGATCAGGGAATCGGCCGTTGGCCCGGAGTCCGGTCCCCTTTTCAGAACCCCTCGGCTTCTCCGCCAATCCTGCTTCCCCGCACCTTCCGGCTCCGGGAAGGGAGCATCTATGAGGAGGTCTCCGACAGGAGGCGGCGCACGATCTCCTGGACCTCCCGACCATCCGCCCGGCCGCGGACCCTGGGCATCAATCGCTTCATCACCTCGCCCAGCTGGGCCGGAGAAGTGGCGCCGATCTCCGCGATTACCTCCCGCGCCATCGCCTCGATCTCCTCCCGGGTCAGCGGCTGTGGGAGGTAAGCGAGCAGGACCTCCAGTTCCGCCCGCTCCGATGCGAGCCGATCCGGCCGATTGGCCTTTTCCAGCTCCTCCAGTGTCTCGCGACGCCGCTTGACCTCATTCTGAAGCACCCGCAGGATCTCATCCTCGCTCAGCGGGCGTGCGGCTTCCACCTCCGCCATGCGAATCGCCAGCAACGCCATCCGGATGGCCGTCTTGCGGGGCTCATCCCCCGCACGCATCGCTGCCTTCAGGTCCTCCTGGAGCTGTTCCTTTAAACCCATCGATTCTCGCCTCCTCGAGGATATTCCGCCTGATCTCAGCTCATCGAAGTGGAGGGGTCGGTTCGACCTCGATGATGACGATCCTTACCGGTAGAGCAGAGCGTGGGAGATAATGGGCATGGTGATCATGCTGGCCACGCTCATTATCTTTTTCCTGAGCGCTCTGAGCAAGTGCGGAAAGATTTCTCGGAACGTGCGTGGTGCCCTTTCATATCTCTCTCAGATCGAGGCCAATGGCGTAAGTCTTAACGAGTGTCTGAGAATTTGGGTAGTGTTCACATGGTCTGTGGTCCGCTTTTATGCCCCTCCCCACGGCCCTTCGGGCCGTGGGGAGGAGGCTTGAACCCAATGCGAATTTTCGGACACTCTCTTACATTCAGATGGAGTCTTCATGAAAGGAGTGCGATGACCTGGGATCCGGTGGAAGTGTTTCGAATAGTGGAGAGGATCTCATGGATCCGGGATCTCCACCTCTATGAAGAGGTGGGTTCTACCA
>Ga0105160_1000477_pt1 | contig 18737 bp, 18 predicted proteins | sample GXS110809BmetaG_FD_89591 | JGI IMG/M metagenome (GOLD analysis project Ga0105160, IMG submission 89591) | Hot spring microbial communities from Gongxiaoshe hot spring, China to study Microbial Dark Matter (Phase II) - GXS 110809B | ecosystem: Environmental > Aquatic > Thermal springs > Hot...
ATTCAAAGTAAGCTTTTTATCTAAACATGAAATTCCTTGAACTATTTTAAGAACACAAATCCAAAAGAGCAAGTTATAAATAGATTTTTTAAGCCTTTTCATCCCCCCGCCTCTTTATGTGAAAAATAAAACCAGGAAATGTTGAACATCGGATATTTCCTTGTGTCAATTGTTACAACGATATTGTTACCCCCACCCCATATGACCTATTTTTGACTCTTTAAGTAGACTCTATTTTCCCCCATCGTTAGTTTTCAAAAACTTTAAATCACTTTTATCATTTATGTTTAAAAGCAGATGAGAAAGGTTACCAAATTTTGCAATTTTACTTTCGTTTAATTCCATCTTTCCCTCAATTTTGAGAAGCAAACTTTTTATTGAAAAATCCCCCAATTCAAACTGCTTTTCTATCAAAGCTATGATCTTTTTTGAATAATATCCAGGCAATGGATATATTTTTTCATTGTATTTGAGATAAACCGCATCAAATTCACAAAATGTTGAAATATATTTTATAATTTCATCTGACAAAAAAGGCATATCAATAGGAATAAACACACATCCATCTTCTTCAATTGAGCATAGAACAGAGTATATTCCAATAAGCGGACCTTTCCCGCAAATTTTATCTCTAACAAGGATAAAATCTGGAATTTCAAGTGAGAAATTTTGATCAACCGCAAGATATCTTTTATCAAAGTTTTTTCTTATTTTTTCGCAGGCTATTTCAAGAAGCGTATTCTCACCTATTTTGAAAAACCTCTTATCCTCTCCAAATCTTTTAGACTTTCCGCCTGCTAGAACTGCGCCACTTACCATGGCAATAGATGAATTTTTACTTTCTCTCCTTTTGATATAAAATCTCTTCCTTCCGAAGCAAGGACAAAACAATCACATCCAACAAAAGAAGAAAGCATATGAGAATCTTGATTTGGCAGTATTTCAACTTCACCTCCTCTTACTTTGCCCCTCAAAAAATATAATCTGTCTGGGTTCTTTTTTATATCATTAGAGAGCATCTTCTCATCCTCTGGAAGAAAAATTTCATAAAACCCCATCATTTTTCTTATCGCAGGATAGACATATTCATAGAAACAGGTGATAACAGCAGCGGGGTTACCTGGAAGTCCAAATATAAACTTTTCATCTTTTCTCCCGAAGAATAAGGGTTTCCCTGGCTTTTGCCTTACCTTGTAGAATATCTTTTCAACTTTATTCATGAGGATATCTCTTACAAAATCATAATCTCCAACAGAAACTCCCCCCGTGAAAATTATTATATCAAAATCTTTCCTTATAACCTCGGAAAATATATGTCTCATACTCGCTAAGTCATCTTTTATATGTTTCACTTTGTGATCAATTCCCATTTTTCCTAAAGATGCAGAAAGAGAAACGGAATTTGCGTCGTAAATTTTCCCCTTTTTTAATCTCTCCCCCGGTTTCATTATCTCAGAGCCGGTAATGATGACGAAAACTTTGGGCTTCCTAAAAACTTTTACATGTGAGATTCCCATCATACTTAAAAATCCAGCAACTCCAGGGGTAATTTCAGTTCCTTTCTTCACTACTTTATCACCTTTCTTTACCTCTTCACCTCTCAATCTTATATTGTTCAATTTTTTGATTTCATTTAAAATCAAAACATACCCGTTTTCTACTTTAACTTTTTCCACCTCAATAACGGCATCAGCCCCATCTGGAACAACAGAACCAGTAAAAATTTTAACTGCTTCCCCGACTTTAAGTTCGTATCTTTTCACTTCCCCCGCTTTTATTTCTCCGATCACTCGTAATCTTGCAGGCAAATTTTTAAGGCTTTCCGTATTTAAAGCATATCCATCAACCGCTGAGTTTGTCCATAAAGGTAAATCAACAGGGGAAAAAATATCTTCGGTAAGAACATATCCACCGGCTTTTACCACAGGCAAATACACAGAGCTTAAAGGTTTCACAGATTCTTTAATAATTTCTCTGGCTTCTTCAAATGTTATGTAATTCCTCTCCATAAAATTTTCCCTCCTATGATTATTATAATTGTTATCAAAATTTTTCTAACTACTTTAGGAGCAAATTTGAAAGAGCCAAGGTAAGAACCTAAAAATCCCCCAATCAAAACACTTAAAGAAAAGGGTAAGACGAGAGAAAAATTAACATTCCCTCTAAAATAGTTTATTATAAACCCAGCGGATGAATTAAGCAAAATGTACACCGATGTTATTGAGGCGATTTCTTTTACAGGAAAATTGGCAAGAAGCAAAATAGGAGATAAAAAAATTCCACCACCAATCCCCACAACGCCAGTTAAAAAACCAAGAGCAAAACTTATAAATGGGACAACACTTTCACTAATTCTAAATTTTAATGTTGGGATAAAATCTTTTATGAAAGATGCAAGTGCTGCAAGAATAAGCGACAGGCCTAAAATTATAAAGAATTCACTTTCCTTAAGTTTGAGATTGGAACCAAGAATAACTCCAAAAATTGCAAGAAGAAATGTTGGGATAATAGATTTTCTTTTGATATTAAGATGCACTTTATAATTAAAAAAAGCGATAAGTGATACAACCACATTTAAAAATTGCGCTGTAGATGGAATAAACCTTGGTTCAACACTAAATAAAGCCAAAAAACCAACATAAGCGCTTCCTCCCGCAAGTCCAACCGATGAGTAAATTAGAGCTATCGCAAAAAACACTAAGTAGTATAAATAGATCATTTCAATGCGGCGCCATTTTTATAATTTTAAATATATGAAGAACATAAGGGAAAAGGGCGTTCATTGACTCTTCAACGCCACGCGATGAGCCCGGAAGCGTTATAATCAAAGTTTTCTCCCTCATACCCGCAACCCCACGAGAGAGCATGGCATAAGGGGTTCTCTCTTGCCCATAGGCTCTTGATGTTTCCATTATCGCTGGTATTTCCTTCTCAATTAAAGGCTTCACAGCTTCAGGAGTTGTATCCCGTGGGGAAAGCCCAGTTCCCCCTGTTGTTAAAACCAAATCAAACCCCTTTTCACACCAAGAAAGCACTTCTTTTTCTATCAAGTCCTTTTCATCTGGAACAATTTTATATTCTATACTTTTAACTCCCATCCCTTTAAGTTTTTCAACTATAATTTTACCAGATTTATCGCTCTTTTTCCCAGCTGAAATAGAATCAGAGATAACAAGGACACCCGCTTTGAAATCTTCCGGGATTTCTTCAATGAAATCAGATTTACCACCTTTTTTTTCAATAACTTTTATGTCGGTTATCTCAATATTTTTATCAATGGGCTTGAGCATGTCGTATATATTCAAAGCACACACCGTAGCAGAAAACAGAGCTTCCATCTCACAGCCCGTTTTTGCTATTGATTTTACCGTGACCTCTATTCTCAAAATCCCCTCATCTTTGAGTTCAAAATCAACCCCAACCCACTCAATTGGTATATTATGGCAAAAAGGCAAAATTTCCGAAAGCTTCTTCGCAGAAAGCATCCCAACAGCTCGTGAGACCTCAAACACATCTCCTTTCGGTATCTTCTTTTCCCTTATAAGAGAAACCGTTTCCGGAGACATTTTAACAATTGCTTGGGCTTTTGCTATTCTTAAAGTTTTTATTTTGTCCGTTATATCAATCATTTTCCCTCCATCTTATTTTTTCGTTTGATAAAACTTCTTTCTTCCATATTGGAACTCTACTTTTCACTTCATCTATTATATATTGAATTGCGGAAAACCCTTCCTGTCTATGTGCAGACAAAACCACAACCAAAAACGCTGTTTCCTTTACTTTTACTTCTCCGACTCTGTGTTTTATTATAACCTTCTTAACACCAAACTTTTCAATTGCTTCCTTTTCTATTTTACTCATTTCTCGTTCTGCCATTTCAGTGTATGCCTCATAAATTATCTTCTCAACAAAACTATCTTCAACTTTATCCGCTCTCACCTTTCCCTCAAATATTATAAAAGAGCCACAATCGGACAAGTCATCGTTTAAAGAATTCAGGATTGAATTTCCATCTATTTTCTCATTTGTCATATACTTCACATTATCCTCCTGCAATTGGTGGTAAAAGTGCTATTTCATCATCTTGTTTTAATTTGATATCATCTCCTGCAATTTCAAAATTAATCGCAATCGTAAAAACTTCTCTTCTAAGACCTGGAAATTTCTCAATCAGAAACTTTTTTAAGCTCTCAAGATTTTCATGTCCATTGATCTCAATCTCTTCTACTCCAGTTATATCTTTCAATCTTCCGAAAAACAAAATCTTCATTTTAACCTCCAAGTTTTACCATTTCAAATTCAGCCCTTTTCTCTCTAATCTCAATAAAGCCTCTTGGTTTCATCTTAACCACTTTTAAAATAAACTCAATAAGTTCCGCCTCTTTGATTTCAGGTCTTAAAAACTCCTTTATCGGATAAGAAATCTTATCAAACATACATAAAATTAATTTCCCATCCGATGTTAATCTTAACCTTGAACAGGCATCACAAAATGGTTTTGTAACGGTTGATATAAAACTAATGCGAATCCAATTATCAAGGACATATGCCCTTGCTGTATCTTTAAACCCAGCGAACTCAATTTTAAATTTCTCTTTTATCTTATCCATTACCTCATCCTCAGATATAAAATACAAACTCCAGAGATTTGTAAATGGCATAAGTTCAATAAATCTGATCTCAATACCGTTTGAAGATGCGAAATCAATCAAATCAAATATCTCATCATCATTAACACCCCTTAAAAGAACGGTGTTTATCTTTAACTTCACACCTTCGTTAATGGCTTTATCAATTCCGTCTAAAACTATAGAAAGTCCATCTATCCCACTTATTTCCACAAATTTTTTCGGATTCAAGGTATCAAGGCTCACATTTACTTTAACCCCGCACTCTGATAAAAATTTTGAAAATTTGCTGAGGAAAAATCCGTTCGTCGTTAAATTAACATTTAGACCTGCCTTTATCAATCTTTCTATTAAAACATCAATTCCTTTTCTCATCAACGGCTCACCACCGGTTAAGCGAATTTTTGTGATGCCAAAGTTTCTGTAAAAAAATGAGGCTAAAAATTCTACTTCTTCAATCGTGAGTATCTCCCTGCGATTCAAGAATTTAACGCTATCACTTTTGCAGTAAAAACAGTTAAAATTACACCTATCGGTAAGCGATATTCGCAAGTAATTTATTTGCCTGTTATGTGAATCAAATAGTTTCATATCCTATAGATAAATTTATTTAACAAGGGGCGGGGAAAACAGCATCCGCCCCAAGCCATGGCGCTCACTTCAAAATAAACTACTCATTTTTTTGGTTCTGTGTTTTTAAATTTTCCTTTTTTTCACCCAAATATAAATCTCTCGTCTTTTCGTTGAACTCTACCATAACTCCAAACCCAGGTTGATAAAAAGGTTTGCCGGGTGGTTGCATATTTACAACCTGTTCATTCATAGCTTTTGTATCAATTGAGTTCAATTTCAGGTAATAATTATAGACTGAATCAACATTATATTTCGTGCCAAGATAATGCTCTTTATTATTATATCTTTTCAACCATAACTGCCACTGCTTTTCTGAGAGTAGCCCTTTCTCATACGCATACTTAACATTTTGATAAATTCTATCCCAATAATCATTGTAGTTAGTGTATAGAAACTGAATTTTATTAGCAAGCGGATTTATGCCCCAAGCATTGCCGGGGATATCATATATAGCATAAGGCATAAATTTTGATGGGTGTTTTGAGTTTGCCCATTGTTTTGCTTCGGGATCGCCATGCTCAGCAGCCCACCTTATAAGCTCAATAAGGTCATTTTGTAAGTCCCATATGCCATGCCATTGGGTATAATCTGCTCCCATCATAATTGCCCCATGTCTAAACCTTCTCCCTTCATGGTGCCAAGCATGATACATTAAATATTCGGGTTCCTCGTCCCAACCGTTCAAAACAACATCAGAATATTTCTTCCCATTCGCTTCAAGGTCTTTTATTAAACCATTTTTGTTAAGTTTTTTAACCCAGTAGACAAAAGTTCTCCTTAATTCGTTATATTGTAAATTTGCAAGATCCGCGGTGAGGAAATACGTTTCAACAAAATCTGGAGAGTGACAGCTTTTACAAATAGATTCCATTCTCCCACGCTTTATTTTCCAATCCCCGAGTTTATCTTCAAGCCAAACTGTCCTGTAACTCCACGGAGATTGTGACTCCCAAGCCAATCTCGCGCTTACATTATGAGTTGAAGGTTGAGTTTCGTTTCCATCTATATGACAAGTTGTACATGTCGGGACTTCAATCGGTATCTTTTTTAAGTCCTTGCTTGAGTAATTTAAGTTCATATACTTTTCTTTTGCTCTAAAGATATTTCCATGTTTTGACTCAAGGTAAATTTCAATATGAGGATGATCCGGTCCGATATGACATTCACCGCAAGTTTCTGGCTGGCGTGCTACAGCTCTTGAAAAAGTATGTTTGGGATGACATGCATCGCACTCGCCTACGCTCTGATCAGGCCAAACGATACTTATGTTATGGCACTGCTCACATCCATTCCTTGTAGCTATTGTTGGCTCAAATATAGCTCTATCATCGTTTTTTATTATCCAAAACTGATGTGCATGCTTACTTTCGGCAAATTCTTTTACCTGCTGTTCATGGCATTCAGCACAATCCTTAGGTGTTGGGTGACGCCCGACAAGAATATCACTGTCAGGGCAATAAAAAGCGTCAAAATCACCCTTTTCAGCTTTATGGCAATCAATACACCCAATATTCTTAATTGCATGCTGACTTTCCTTCCACTGGTCAATTGCTTTAACAGCTATGCCTCTTTCTATATGGCAATTTACACATCTTTTGTTAACCCCGCTGATTTCAATCACTGGCTTTGCTTCTGTTGTTTTCTTTGCCTCAATCCCAGCTATTATTACAAGTATGACCGTCAACAAAATGCTGAATACGCCTATTATAACTCTCTGTGTCTTTAATTCGTTTTTCATCGCCTTTCCCTATTATTTAGTTTTCAATAGACTATGGTTTCATAAACCGTGAAAATTAAAAATATTATGATAGCTATTGACCCAAAAATAAAGTGCCATTTAACTGTTGGATATTTTTTTCTCAAAAATTCATCAATGAATGGCCAAAAGGTCATGGTGATAAGAAAAAGTATCACCAATGAAATTCCAAGCTTTAATGGGATGTATTTAAGTATAAAATAAATAGCAAAGAAATACCACTCTGGCTTTATATGTAAAGGAGTAAAATTAGGATCAGCTGGTTCTCCAATGCCAGGAGGTAGTATTATAGTTAAAGCACTCATAACTGTCAGTAAAAATAACGCAATAATAGCAACATGATAAACATGTTCGGGATAGAATCCATATACTTCATCATCTTCCATGCCTTCAAGCCTTGAAACACCATGAAGTCGTACAAGTATTATGTGTAACAGAATAAGCACAAATAGAAATGTCGGCAAAAATCCTATGTGAAGATCAAAAAGTCTTGTTAATGTATTTATTCCAACAACTTCTCCGCCTCTTAAAAGACGTAAAAACAGATCACCTAATATAGGTATTTCCTTTATCATATTTGTCCCGACGGTTGTCGCCCAGTAAGAAAGCTGATTATAAATTAAGGAATATCCAGTGAAACACAACCCCAAAGTGGTGATAAGCATCAGAACGCCAATTATCCAGTTTAATTCTCGGGGTTTTCTGTATGCCCTTGTAAAAAAGACACGAATCATGTGAAGAAAAATTGCTATCACCATTAAATTTGAACCCCACCTGTGAAGTCCCCTTATCCAAAAACCGAGACGTACTTCTTCCGTTATATGTTTAACACTTTGATAAGCCAAATCAGGCGATGGAACATAATAAAAAGTTAACAAGATTCCAGTTATAACCTGAAAAACGAACAAAACAAGCGGTGTCGCACCAAGCGCATAAAACCAGTTTTTCATGTGTCCCGGTATCGGCTCATTCAGAATCGTTTTTATAACTCCTTTAAAATCAATTGGAATTCGTTCAGATAATTTCTTCTCCTCAGTCATATCATCCCTCCAGATTGTTTTTCCTCAATCCATATATAAATAAACTTGCTGTCAACTTCTACTTTAAATTCGTCCAATGGTCTTGGCGGAGGTCCAGATATAACTCGTCCATCTTTATCAAACACACCACGATGACAAGGGCAGAAAAACCTTTGATTATTCACCTCCCACCTAACTTTACATCCAAGATGAGTGCATGTTGAGGAGAATACCTTATATTTCCCATTAACATTTACAAGATAAAAAAGCTGTCCTCCAAAATTAATTTCTTTGGCTCCACCAGACTTTATTTCATCAAGTTTCGCAACCACAACCTTTCTAAACACTGGAGCACTCAATTTAGGGTATATGTATTTAGCTATATTCCAGATAAACAAAAAGCCAGCACTCAAAAGCCCTCCCCTTACAAACAGCTTCTCTAAAAATTCACGCCTTGTTTCTTTCAGCATGTTCCCTCTGATTTTTGTTTTTAAATTTCAAAATCCCCACCTTTATCGGCACCTTCAACACTGTAATAGCTTAAAAAGACCTCCCTTACACCGTTTATTTCACGCAAATTTTCCATAGCTGTTTTGATCTCTCTTTCGGTATCCCGCTCTATTACAAAAACAATCCGCCCATCCTTAAATACAGGCACTTCAATTCCTCTTGATTGAAGTTCATTTAAAATCAGCGGTATATCTTCAATTAAATTAGCCTCAATATATCCGCTTGCTATTATCATTTTGTGCCTCCTTTTTATTTTAATAGTGATATCTTTATGTTAAAATTTTCCCTCTGGATTTTCTCACAACTTAACACACACTCGCCACAATAAATACAATTAATGAATCTTCCAGAAGATTTATTGCTTTTATCCTTCGCCTCCACAATAAATTTATTAAGTGGGACATCCATATAGCATTTAACTTGACACGCAAAACACTCTTTACAAGCTTTTAGATTCTCAAATTTTAGCCTTATCAAGCTCATTTTATTAAACAAACCATACATTTTCCCCGAGGGACAAAAGTTCTTACACCACTGTCTCGGAAAGAAAAATTCAAAGGTAAAAAACAATCCTAAAATTGAAATTGAAAAAATGAACTCATCCAAAACATAGGACATCCCTTTGATGATTCCAATTAGCGATGATATAGCCCTAAACAAATTCGTATTATGCGAGATGTATCTTGTGAAGACAGGCAATTCAATCACGATCGCAAGAATTATAAAAATCACAAGCAATATCCATCCCAAAATTACACTTCGCTTTTTATTCAAACCATTTTCTTTAAGGTAGATAAGCCTTCTTTTTGCATACGGGCTAAACTTATCAATTAACTTAAAAAGAAAATCAAACGGGCAGAGCCACCCACAAAATGCCCTTCCAAATACAAGATAGATAATGATTACAGGGATAAGAGATGTTGCAAGGCTAATAGTAAGTGATTTTGATGCAAGTAAAACTTCTAAAAAAGCAAATGGATCAATTAAGTTAATTTTGAGTAAAAACACCGAACCAGACAAACTACCAATAAGAATTCTTAACCCCAAAAATTGTAAAATGAAGATCATTAGAATAAAAAACATCACATAATGCCTTAACTTAAAAATCTTATTGATATTCCCTTTCAAATTCTTTTCCTCTTTCAAGTATTTTCGGTAAGTTATTTCCGTATACAACTTCATATCTTTCCTCGCTACTTAAACTTAAAAGCTTTCTAAAGTTGGCAAGATATTTTTCTTTAATAACTTTGTATGCCTTAATATCAATCACTCTTATCGCAGAGCCACCAACTGGACAAAACTTAACACAATAACCACATCCTGCACAATTTTCATTTATATATGGTTGATTACCCCATTCACTATTATAAAACTCAAATACCTTCATCCCCAAAGGACAAGCCTTGCTACACGATAGACACACATCGCCATTCCAACCCAAGCAAATTGAGAAATCGATCAACGCCATCCCCATTTTCACCTTATCTTTCGGCACCTTAACTAAGGCACCTGTTGGGCATACCTTAGTGCATTCCATACACAAAGTACATGGGTTATCTCTCATATCCTTTATCACTGGCAAACCCGTTAAAAAGCCCTCTTTCAAACCAGCAAAGGTTATAGCATTATAACCAAGCTGACGGCAAATATCTGAGCAAATCCCACAACTGACACATTTTGATTCAAAATCTCTAACTGCACCTGGCGGATATATATTTACTGAACCATCAAATAAATCAGAGAGGGGGTCGGGGAATTGGTTCTTTTTTCTGTCCCCAACCCTTGAACTAAGCCATAAGCCGAAAAACGACGAGATTCCAAGAGCTGTTAATAATATTTTTAGAAAATTTCGTCTATTCATTTAAAATATCAAGTTTTAACGGGTTTATCAGGCATTGCTTGCTTGACTTTCAAAGTCCCTTTGTAAATTTTAGCTGCAAACATTTTATAATCGGGCTGGAAACTAAATGGGTCAAATCTATCAGGCATTACCATGTTGATAAGCTTCTTTTCATCAAACCACGGGATAAATAAGAAATCTTTTCTTGGTCCACCTGTTGCTTTGGTCACATCAAGAACTTTCGCTCTTAATTCAATTTTACCACGCAATGTTTCTACAATTACTAAATCCCCATCTTTAATCCCTAACTCTTTTGCAAGTTCAGAGTTAATTTCAACATATGCTCCCGGAACAGCTCTTATAAGTTCAGCTACCTTGCCCGTCATAGTGCCTGTATGCCAATGTTCAAGAACTCGTCCTGTACCTGCCCCATATTTGTACTGACTTGTATCATAAATAACTATCTCTGTTCCGTCAGGTTTTTTATATGCACATTTTAAACCGGGGAACTCACCTGGGCTAAGGGCTATCAGTTTCAAAGCTGTTAAATTATTATCAGGGTCGCCGACAACGCTCACAGCATATTTAGCAATTTCATCATAAGGAGATGCGGAATTTACTTCAACCTTCTTTGGGTTAAACCTTCTCTCAATGATTTCCACTGTTTTATACTTAACAAAGTTTTTACCGTCCCACTTGCAAGCCCACCATGGATTTGCCCAAGCTATAGCACGTCCATCAATTACAAATATCTTCTTCGTAGGATCTGAAGGGTCATCAACCATGCCATGTATAAACACATTTGAATGATAAAAGCTAACATACCAACCATCCGGCACATTGTTAGCGCGATGATACTCACGATCCGCTTTCTCTTCTTCCAAATTTTTTTCAATCCATCTCTTGTAAACAGGGTTAAATTTCTCAAGATTGCCCAGATAAGTTTTAGTTCTAACATCAACCAGCGGATCATACGGATAAGCATATTGAATTCTTGACTCGTATTTAACATATCTTTGTTTTATTTCACCATCGGTGTGGAATGTTTCTGGTAGTGGAATTCTATAACCCCAGTTTCTTTCAATCAAGAGTTCCCTATTCATCCCTGTAAATTCATAGCCAGTTCCTCTTGAGAGTTCCCTTAACTCATTCCATATGTTTTCTGTAAATTTCCTAACCCAATTAGCCTCCTTGGCTTCAACAACGGTTTTTTTCAACCATTCCTTCTCATCATAATCAACTGGCCAGAATTGAGATATAAATCCTTTGGGGATAATTCCCTTTTCCTCCAGCCTTCTCATTATCATGGCAAATATGACAGAATCCGGTAAGCTTCCTCCTTTTGATTTAACAACTTGCTTAACTAATTGATACCTCCTCTCAAGATTTCCAAACACGAATTCTTTTTCATACCAACTTGATGCAGGTAAAATGATATCAGCAACTAATGTTGAAGAAGTTGGAAAGGCCTCAAGGACAACCGTGATAGGCCAGGGTTCACCTTTATTTGCCCCAGCACATGCTAATCTGTATGGATATGCGTAAGGTAAGCTTTGCCCTGGATTTACAGTTGAAACGAACATAACCTTTATTTGACCAGCGCCATACCTCCTGAACATTTCAACAGTATGAGGACCAGGAATTGGATGAATAGAGATTTTTTTCAGCTCATCCTCAATTTTATCATCTGGATAACCTTTCCTTTTCAAGTAATCTCTAAGGCGATTTCTCCAGATATTTTCAATGGCACTTCTATGCACTGGATTCGCCACTAATCTCCCGTAAGGTAAAGCGTGACAAAGTGCCCCAGGAGCTCTTATTCCTCCACAGGCGTTAGGCTGACCTGTGAAGCTAAACGACTGCCTGCCTGGTTTGCAAACTTTCCCAGTTATCAGATGAAGCATGTGTAAAGAAGCATTTACCCAGCTACCCTGTAATTTTTGATTAACTCCCATTGTCCAGCAAGTAACAACATAACCTTCCGCAAACCATTTCGCAGCTATTCTAATTGCTTCTGGACCACTTATCTTTTTCCAACTTTTAGTTGCTCTATCATAAAGCAATGGGTTCTCGCCTTCAAATATAACATCAGCAACATTTTCGGGTTTATAATCTTCAAGAAATCTTAAAAATATAGCGAATCCCTTCCATAAATCTTTTTCAATCTCGCTTTCTGAGGTATATTTTTTCTTCGGATCAGGATAAACAGAACGAGGGGTATTGGTATAAGATAAATCCCATGCGGTTTGCCTTGTTCCTCCATATTCGGTTTTTATCCAAATTTTCTTTACATCTTCATGAATTCCAAAACTAACATGTCTATAAATGAACTTTTTGTCAAGATAATTCCAATTCGCGTTTACTTCACCTTTTTCAAGATCATATTTTGCATTGTCAAGTTCAAAAGCTATCACATAAGCTATGCTATTTATCAAAGCAACATCCCTACCACTTGAAATTGGCAACCAAATATCAGCTATAACACCTGATCTTGTTTTTCTTGGATCTGCGAGTATTACTTTAACTTTATCTGGATTTTTACTTTTTAAAGCAGCTATTCTATTAAATATAATTGGATGAGCCTCCGCCATATTGCTCCCTATTATAAAGAATGTATCTGCATGTTTTTTATAATCGGGATCAGGCACATCTATATCGTCAAGGCTTCCGTAAGGCTCATCTTTCCCAAATGAATAAAGGTAACCAACAACAGCGCTAGCCATGCATGTTCGTGGTTGCCCTTCAATTGAATTATTTGCGAGCAATCCACCGCCCTTTAATACTTTATTCATTATATGAGTTTCTTCAGTCCCAAGTTGACCACTCCCATAGTAAGCTACACTAAATTTCCCGTGTTCTTTAACCGCTTTTTCAACTGCACTTGAAACAAATTCAATTGCATCTTCCCAAGAGATTTCAGTAAAGTTTTCTTTTAAATCAATCTCAGGAGGTCTTAAAGCCTCGGCATCTTTACTTGTCTTACCTTGAGAAACCCTTGGTGAATTTGAAAGATCAGGTTTACCAGTCCTTGGATTAAGCCATTCCTTTCTTATCAAAGGACTCCTTGGTCTTTCAGGATACTCAAGCGCCTTATGCAAATAAAATGCTTTGGTGCAAAGGACACCACGATTAACAGGGCTATTTTTGTCACCCTTTATTGCAAGGACTTTTAATATATTCCCCTTTTCATCCACTTCACACTCTGCTATAGTAGTGCAACCAATAGCACAATATCTACAAGGACCTACTGGAAAAGACTTTACATTTTTAGGTTGAGAGTAAAGTTTGTTTGGAAAGTAAATTTCAGCTGCAAGCGCTGCTGAGGCTATCGCACTTATTTTTAAAAAATCTCTTCTTGTTATCCTCATTTTTATACCCCCTATTTTATTTCTTTTCTTTTGCTTTAATTTTCAAAACCTCAACCCCAACAACATCCCCGTTGGGTGAATAATCTCCATTTGCTGCAACAGCCATAATCGTAAATTCAATTTCATTAGGTTTTAATGGGGCAACCCATTTAAACTTCCACTCTCTAAACTTGCTTCCCTCAGAGGTATGAGTTAAATAATTTTCTGAAATCTGTGTATTTTTTCTATCTTCAACTATAATTTTACCTCCAGATGTAGTAAGCGCAAAACCACCTTGATATTCCCCCTCACTTGTTACATCACTGTTCACTTTTAGTTTCAAATTATAAGTTTTACCCAAGACATAATTTTCAGGTAAGCCATCAAGCATAATATCAATACTTCCACCCTCGCCCCCGGAATGACAATCCTCACATTCAAAAGACGGAGCCCCGCTTGAGTGAGCATAGGTATCATAATTGTTTTGAAGTAAACTTATAATGAAAAGAGCCGTTATAAGCATTAAAACCAAAATTCTTTTCTTCATATCCAAACCTCCTTATTAAATTTTCTCAATTAAAAGAAGCCCCAGCAAGCCTGGGGCGTTAGAATTAAAAGTTAAACCAGACTTCACCTTTAAGTTCCCAAGCTGCTTTTTTATATTCGTCCGTTCCATTGATAAGATAACCAGCTGCTCGTCCCGGCTTGAAATATCCACCTCTCAATGTTAATATAACTTTGCCATCATGCACCTTATAATCTGCTTTAAAATCAACCTCCCACCCCAAATCTTTGGCAGAAAGGTTCGGATTAGGACCAGAAGAAGACCAAGCATAAATTGGCTTATTTGCTCTTATGTATGAATAAGAAACAAATAAACTAAGATCGGGAACTGGGTTAAAATTTAGATTAGCTTGACCAATTATTGTATTTTCAAGCTCACGATATCCGCGAACATTTGGAGCTCCCAGCCCTTGAGGCGTTATCCCTTCTTCATCTGGCATAATTGAATCCTCCCACACCTCAGTGATGTAGAAAAATCCAGCAGTTCTCAACTTAGTAACATTGCCTTTCCCCTGCCATGGCCCATCAGGATCTCCAGAACCAACACCTATGATGAAACCTGGTTTAACTTTATCACTTGCCGAGTAAACACACTTTAAATAAATATTACCACCATCAATATCCCCATTATTAATATCAATATCTAATGTTGGTCCATAACCAGAATTGTTAATTTTATCTTTCCCCTTCAGGTAGTTTACCTCATAATCCAAGGTTAATTTCCCAAATTTAGAACTTCCAGCAATCCCTATTCCGAAAAGATTTGTTATTTGGGGTGAAAATCTTACCTTCTTATAATCAAGAAGGTTAGGGATATAAGCGTTTCCATCTTTTGTGGATCTGTCAATGTAATAAAAAGCATAAAGATCAAGTTTAGTATTTCCGAACTTTAAAGCTTTTGAATAATTTACAAGGTAAAGATCAGCGTCCCTTGCGTCCCAGCTGTTATTATAATCAGATGCCACACTATCAGCATCGCTCAAAGCATCAACACCCTCATTTACCTTTGCCCATCCGAGTTTCAGAACATCGTTTCCTATTGAGATATCCATCTGAACACCGTCATAGTTATTATCAATTAATATTCGGTTGCCAACAAGCCATTGCATTCTACCAACCGAAAAAGCGGTTTTTAATTCAGGGATACGAAACCAAAGATATGCCTGATCAACATGAAATAAATAATGAACATCTTTGTTGCTAAACAATAAACTGGCGCTTTTTACATTGTAAATTTTTCTTAAGGGTGGTTCGTTATCAACCCCCCACCATCCTTGCGCCATATCAAACCTTGTTATAATTTTAACATCGTTCTTATATGAGATTTCAGGTCTAAACCTTAACATCTGCACAATATACGCATCATTATAAGTCCCCTTACCAAACCAAAAATTTTGCTGGTATTGAAACCAAGTGTTAAAAGTACCATTAAGCTTAAAGGTTAAATTATCAGCAAGTTTGACTTGTGAAAATGCAATTACACTTATTAATGCAATTAGACTAATTAAGTGAAAAGTTCGTTTTAACATTTTGCAAACCTCATATTATTTTTTGAAAAACTCAATAAGAAAAATTTCAAAATGTATGCCATAAACCTTTGTTTAAATTTTTCTAAATTTAAACATCAGAAAATGCTAAAAGACGAAAAAATTTGACGACAAATTGACGTTTGACAAATTTTCGCCATCCCCCGAATTCAAAGGTAGGAAAAGTTTATATTAAACCATATTTCTTCATCTTTTCTCTCAAGGTCGTTCGCTTTAAGTTAAGAATTTGTGCTGCTTTTGTCTGGTTATATCCGGATTTCTCAAGAGCCCATTTTATAGCGCTCTGTTCAATATCCTTCAATATCTTTTCAAGGTCTATTTTCTCTCTGTCCCAAAAGCTTATACCTCCCCATCTCAAAGCGCTTAAAATTTCAGCTGGAAGCATCTCTCGTGTGACGATGTTTCCCCTCGTTAAGACTGCGATTCTTTGAATTATGTTCTCAAGTTGCCTCACATTGCCAGGCCATTCATATTCAATCATTGCTTCCATAGCCTCAGGCGAAAATTTCAATTCTGGTCTCCCAAACTTGTGTAGAAAATATCCAATAAGCAAGGGGATATCTTCCTTGCGTTCCCTAAGGGGGGGTATCTTTATAGGTATGACGCTTATCCTGTAATATAAATCTTCCCTAAATTTACCTGCTTTTACAAGTTCAAATAAATCAACTTTGCTTGCACATATTAATCTTACATCAACACTTATACTCTCATTCCCACCTATTCTTTCAAATTTTTTTTCCTGAATAACATTTAGCAACTTCACTTGGGAACTCAGAGGAATATCATCAACATCATCAAGGAAAAGCGTTCCTCCATTTGCACATTCAAATTTCCCTTTCCGTTCCTTTATAGCTCCTGTAAAAGCTCCCTTCTCATGACCAAACAACTCACTTTCAAGCAGGGTTTCAGGTAAAGATGCACAACTTAACTTGACAAATGGTTTATTTTTCCTTGGACTTAATTGGTGTATTGCACTTGCTATTAAGTCTTTACCCGTCCCGCTTTCCCCTATTATTAAAACTGTTGCATCGCTTTGGGCAACGACCTCTATCTGGGAATATACATTTTGCATCTTCTTTGACTTACCAACAATGTTAGCAAATGAGTATTTTTCTTCAAGCCGTTTTTTGAGCTCTATGTTTTCCTGTTCAAGTTTTTTGTAATTTTCAATTTTCTTTAAAATCATAATGAGTCTTTCTGATGAAAAGGGTTTAGTAATATAATCATACGCACCTTGTTTCATCGCCTCAACAGCATTTTCTATAGTTGCGTAAGCGGTTATCATTATGACCGCTATATCTTGATTGATTTTTTTTATAATTCTTAAAACTTCCAGTCCATCCATATCTGGAAGGCGTATATCTGTCACAACTACATCAACCTCATTTTGTTCAATGTAATTTAAAGCAAATATAGGTGATTCAAAGTCAGCAACTTCATAACCTTCCTTAATTAAAGCATCCCTTAATGTTATTCTTTTTATTTTTTCATCTTCAATAATAACTACCCTCATATTTTATATCTTTTTCTTGAACATTTAAAGTTTTTCTTGGGAGCACCACAGTGAAAGTGCTACCTTTCCCAACTTTGCTTTTAACTTCAATTTTACCGCCATGACCAGATATGACATTATAACTTAGATAAAGCCCCAACCCAGTCCCACTCGGTTTGGTTGTGAAGAATGGGTCAAAAATTTTACTTAATATATCTTCAGGTATGCCATGCCCATTATCTTTTACTTTGATGAATACAGTTTCTTTATCCCCACCTGTTTCTATTTCAATCCTGCCACCAAAATCAACAGCATCAACCGCGTTAAAAACTATGTTCGTAAGCGCTTGCTCAAGGTAATGGAAATCACCTTCAACTATTAATTTAGCGGAGCTTAACTTTTTCTTAATTTCTATCTTTTTCTCGTTGATTCTAAATTGAACTATAGCGAGAACCTCTTCAATAACATCATTAATATTCAGTTCCTCCTTTTCAAAAATATGTGGTTTAGCATAATCAAGTAATCTCCTGACTATAAGTTCAATTCTGTATAAACCCTCAAGTGCAAGGTTGAGGTATTCACGCAACTTCTGCTTATCATCTGGATCAGACAAAACAGCCCTTATACAATTTTGGATTCCATCAAGTGGATTATTTATTTCATGGGCAAGACCAGCAACAAATCTTCCAATTGAAGACATTTTCTCCGCTTGCATTAGAAACTCCTGAGCTTTTCTCAGATGCTCATAAGCTATTCTTATTTCTTCTGTTCTCTCTTTTACTTTTCTTTCAAGTTCCTCATTCATCTTTTTTAGTTCCTTTTCAAGCATAAATTTCTCAGTTATATCTCTTGTTTCTAAAACCAGACCAAGATATTCGCCGTTTTCATCTCGAACGACATTATAAACATTTTCATAATATCTCCCATTCGTATATATAATTTTGTGTCTCTTGGCGATCTCCCCTTTCTTGAAATTTTCAAGGATTTCTCTCACTCTACCATGCACAGGTTCAGGATGACACATCACAACAGAGGTGCCAAGTCGTTCTTTAGCTTTTATGTTTCTATATTGTTCAGCTGAGTTATTGATATAAAGTATTTGCCCCTCTCTATCAACGAAAATTATTCCCGCTTCAACCACATCAAGTATTTTAAATAGCAAATCCTTGTCAATTAAATTTGAAATAGGCATAACGTTAGAGAGTTTGTTTTTTTGAATTTTACTCTACAAATTCTTTGCCAAAACCAAATTATTGTAAATCAATAACTTTTGAAACGTTAAAATCTTGCCGATGACATAAATCTGACACAATTATGTTCAATATAGCTACAGAGCTTCCCCATGAATGAATAATGGGGGGATTTGTAAAAATTTTGTGGGGCGTAAATATTTTTAAAAAG
>Ga0105160_1000478_pt1 | contig 18724 bp, 19 predicted proteins | sample GXS110809BmetaG_FD_89591 | JGI IMG/M metagenome (GOLD analysis project Ga0105160, IMG submission 89591) | Hot spring microbial communities from Gongxiaoshe hot spring, China to study Microbial Dark Matter (Phase II) - GXS 110809B | ecosystem: Environmental > Aquatic > Thermal springs > Hot...
GGATTCGGGTAGTTAAGAAGTCTGAGTCGCTGCTGGGCGGGTTGCGGGGGAGGAAGGTCGCAGTGCTGGGCTTGGCGTTTAAGCCAGGCACGGATGATGTGAGGGAGGCCGCAGCCATCGAGATTATCCGCGAGCTTCTAGCACGTGGGGCTGAGGTGAGGGTCCACGACCCAGCCGCACTAGACAACGCGATGCGCGTCTTAGGCGGTGGCGTCACCTACTGCCAGAGAATACAGGACTGCCTAGATGGTGCAGACTTAGCCATAATCTCCACCGAATGGCCGGAATACGCCCTGCTCGACCCATCCACAGTAATGTCCCTAATGCATAACCCAATAATCATTGACGGCAGAAGGATTCTTGACAATAAGAGGTTTAGAGAGGCTGGTGTAAAGACCTACACCATCGGCCTATACCAGTAATCGGCTTAGTGGCTTGGCCTAGGGTAATGGTTATTTGCAGCAACATAATATGCGAGACTGAGGCCGGGGCCGTGGTCTAGCGGCTATGACGCCGCCCTCACACGGCGGAGGTCGTGGGTTCGAATCCCACCGGCCCCACACCCATGGTCTCTCTTGAAAACGCTTAAGAACCTGTAGTGTGTTATAGTAATCGAAAATGACTTCTCCTGAGATTGATTCTGTGAGAGCTTTGATAGGCTTAAAGCCTGAGGAGGCCTTTGAGGGATGTAAAACGTTATTATCGATACAGCCCCATCCAGACGATACTGATATAGGTGCGGGTGGCCTGGTCGCTAGGCTATCTTCACAGGGCTGCAGGGTCATATACGTGACTACTACTGATGGCGGCGGGGGGACCACCGACCCCTCGATATCCTGGGAGGAGCTTTCACGTATCCGTAAAGGTGAGCAGCAAGCGGCGGCTAAGATCTTAGGGGTCTCTGAGCTCATCTGGCTGGAATATAGGGACTCGGAGCTTAGACCTTCGCTGGAGCTGAGGAACAGGCTGATAACCTTGATAAGACGCTACAGGCCCGACGTCGTTCTGACCGTCGACCCTTGGCTGCCCTACGAGGCCCACCCAGACCACATAGCTACGGGCCTAGCAGCTAGCGAGGCTTTCTTCTTCAGCAACCTCACAAACATAAACCGCGAGGACCTAGAAAAGGGCCTCCAGCCCTACACGCCTAAATACATCGCCTACTACTGGAGCAAGAATCCCAATCTATACATAGACATCTCAGACCTGATAGATGTTAAAAAGAGGGCAATGTCGGCCCACAAGTCCCAATTCACACCAGAGGCAATTGAGCTCCTCGTCAAGTATGACGAGATGCTTGGCAGCAGGGCTGGCTACAGATATGCTGAGGCCTTCAAAATACTCAACCAACTGGCCCTCCACATCAACGTCGCAGCAGAGATGCTCTGAAGCCACGAGCTAGCCCTCAGCCATAATGAAGGTTTTTATTTAAGTAAGTGGATGAGTCATCTGCAAAAACCAGAGGGAGTGAGAAGAATGTCCGCGAATGAGGTAACAGTACTGATTGGCAAGAAGCCGGCGATGAGCTATGTCTTGGCTTGTCTGATATCGCTGCAGCAGGGACAGAATGTGACGCTGAAGGCTAGGGGCCGGTCTATAAGCAGGGCCGTCGATGTCGTCCAGATACTGAAGAACAGGTTCTACAAGGACCTGAAGGTTCAGGAGATAAAGCTGGGTACGGAGATGCTGAAGGGGCAGGACAACAGGGACGTGAACGTAAGCACAATCGAGATAAAGATAGGCTCCTAAAAGCCCGGCCAGCATTAGAGAAGGTTAAAACGAATGAGGCTGAGGATAGACTTGGAGGCGGTGATGGCTGAAGATACCCGTATGCGAGTTCGACCTACGGAGCGGAGCTCTTTGTCCGAGTTGTCAGAGGAAATTAGAGAGAGGAGAGGTTACGCGGCTGGACATCGAGGTTTTAACAGCGCTTATCGACCTGAATTACCCATTCCTAGCTAAGGCCGAGTACGCCGGCTCGATACGTCAAAAGAACAAGATTTTTGTGTTCCTCCGGAACGTAGAGGCAACCATCCAGGATTTCATGGAGCTTTCACTGCAGCTTTCGCGGAGGTTGAGGACGCTTGTCAGAGTGTTGAGGGATTACCGCTCATTCAACAGCTTCCTAGCTGAGCTATTGGCCCCTGCGAAAATCCTCTCGATTAGCGTTGTCTGGCTTCCGGATGGGACTGAGGAGACTCTAGTCACTGTGGATGATACCTCTAGGCTCCAGCTCCAAGTGGATGAGATTGTAGAGCTGGTCAGGGATTTCAAGGGGAAGAATATACGGGTCGAGAAAGCGTCACGGCGCTAGCCCACAACACCTTGATTTCTTTATGATCCACTGGGTTATCACTTAAATATCTGGGGGCTAGCTTTTCCCCGGTATCAGGTAATATGGCTGGAGTAAGGCAACTGGGGCCAGATTTTGAAGAGATACGGCCGGGGTTTGTGAGGCCTGAGCTTGATGGGCGGCGAGTAGTAATTAGAGGGTGGGTCCACGAGATACGAGACCTCGGCTCCCTTGTCTTCATAATTTTGAGAGATAGGTCGGGTCTCTGTCAGGCTGTGTTCAGCCGAGTGGGTGCGGACAGTGGTCTACTAGATGTTCTGGATGGTTTGACCCGTGAGTCTGCTGTGAGGGTTTGGGGGACTGTTAAGGTGGCCCCCCAGTCGAGGATGGGTGTGGAGGTGAAGTGTGAAGGGATTGAGGTGCTTGGCAGGGCTGTGGAGAAGCTGCCATACGACGTGACTGGTAAGGTTCCGGCTTCGATGACGACTAGGCTAGACCATAGGATTCTCGACCTGAGAAAGCCCGAGAACACAGCAATTTTCCTGATAGGCGACACGGTCTTTGCCGCCATTCGCGAGTATTTTCGTGAGCAAGGATTTGTGGAGGTTAGGACACCCAAGATCATAGCCACAGCAACCGAAGGCGGAGCAGCTCTCTTCAAGGTTGACTACTTCGGGAAGACAGCCTATCTGGCCCAAAGCCCTCAGCTCTATAAGGAGGAGCTTGTATCGGTCTTTGAACGCGTCTTCGAGATAGGGCCATTCTTCAGGGCCGAGGCCTCCCACACAAGAAGGCATGTAAGCGAGTTCACTTCTGTCGACATTGAGGCGGCTTTCATGAACTATGAGGATGTGATGCGGGTATTGGAGGGTATGGTTGTCCACGTTGTTAAGAAGGTCTTGGATGAGAGGCGGCGGGAGCTCGAGCTCCTCGGCGTCTCTCTTAAGCCGCCTAGAACGCCCTTCAAGCGGATAACCTATGATGAGGCCCTGAAAGAGCTTCGGGAGCTTGGTTATGAGAAGGAGTGGGGTGGAGACCTGGAGACCGCTGATTTAAGGCATCTGGCCAAAAAGCATACAGGATTCTACTTCATAACGCACTTCCCCACAGCCATTAAGCCCTTCTACATACAGCCCGACCCTACTAACCCGCAGGTCTCAGAGTCCTTCGACCTGATGTATCAGTGGCTAGAACTGGCCTCGGGTGGGACTAGGATATCCGACTCTGCGCTCCTCAAGCAGAGGCTGCAGGAGCAGGGGCTCAACCCCGATAGCTTCAAGCACCACCTAGCGGTCTACGACTATGGCATGCCGGTCCACGCAGGCTGGGGTCTCGGCTTCGAGAGGCTATTAATGGTCCTGACAAGGCGCACAAACATAAGAGATGTCATGCTCTTCCCCAGGGATAGGTTCAGGCTGACACCATGAGCTACCCCGTAGAGGAGTTTAGGGAGATCTCTAAGAGGATGCTGAAGAGAGATCTTTCGGAAGAGGAGATCGAGGAGCTTGCGTTCAGGTGGGCTAGCTTGAAGGCGAGGATTGCATCGGGGCTGGAGGCTCGCGAGCCCAGCCGGGAGGAGGTTGACTATCTGAAGAGACGGATTATCGAGCTCAGAGCCCTAGTTGGCGTCGATTCTCTCGGACAAGAGGGGTAACCAGGTTTTCCCCCTCTTAGATGGTGGCGTCGGATGAGCCGCTGACTAGTGTATAAATCTTGGTCTATTGCTGTTTGTCGTGTTGAGTCCAGAAGGGCTTGACGCTGCGCTTTGGACACTGCTGCTTTACCTTCTCCTAACAATAGTTGCTCCGCCTATATTCTATCTTGTCTCTGTCCTAATCGCTCCCAAGAAGCCATCCCGTGTCAAGAGGATGCTCTTCGAGTCAGGCCAGACACCAATACCTGTCAGGACAACCCCATTCCCCATAGAATACTTCCCCTACGTCATCATCTACATTGCGTACGCAGTCTTTGCAGTCATCGCCTTCATAGTCGTCTTAGACATGTTGAGGGCTGGTGAGAGCCTGGTCCGTGGGCTGATAATTCTCGCAGCAATCACTGCGGGGTCAATCTATGCGTCAACCCAGCTTCCCACTTTGAAGCAAAGGCTAGAGAAGGGTGCTGCAAGTTGATAGACCCAATCCAGCCCTTCGTCCAGATGTATAACTCCCTCCCCCCCATGTTGCAGGAGCTGGTTCGCTTCCTCTATAGCGAGCCATTCATCAAGGCTGCCATCTTCCCCGGCGCGCTCTTCAGCACACTGCTAGGCATGTTTGCAGTCTGGTTTGAGAGGAAGCTCTTCGCCCGCATCTCACTCAGGATAGGACCACTACACGTTGGAAAGGTTGCCGGAATTCTGCAGCTGATAGCCGACGCAATCAAGTTCCTCTCTAAGGAGAGGATAATACCCGAGGGAGTCAATAGGCCGTTATTCGTCCTCATGCCCTGCTTGGCGCTTGTCCTATCGCTTCTCCTCTATGCCTTCCTCCCATTCGGGGCTGGCTGGATAATTTATCCCTCAGAGATTGGCCTCCTTCTATTCTTCCTTGTGGCAGCATTATCACCAGTGCCGATAGTCCTAGCAGGCTACGCATCGAGGAGCAAATACCCATTTATAGGGATGTCGAGAATCGCTCTCCAGCTCTTCGGATACGAGGTGCCCCTCTTCCTAGCCTTGACAGGTGTCGTCCTATCTACGAGGACGTTGAATCTGGAGAAGATAGTCGAGGCGCAGGTGAGAGTCCCGCTCGCCGTAGCACAGGTAATAGGTTTCGTAGTTTTCATGATTACATTGTTGGCTGAGACTGAAAGGCTTCCCTTCGATATACCGACTGCTGAGGGTGAGATCGTTTTCGGCTGGCAGACTGAGTATTCAGGAGTCTACTTCCTCATGATTCAGCTAGCGATGTTTGAGAAGGTCCTGGCCTTCTGTTTCCTAGGCGCAGTACTCTATCTCGGTGGCTGGCTAGGCCCCCCAATACCCGGGCTCCCCGAGACACTCTCCGCGCCCTTCTGGATAATACTCAAGGCCCTCATACTATTCACACTTGTAGCCCTTCTACGCGGGGTCTATCCGAGGCTGACGATTGAAAAAGTCCTCGACCTAGGTTGGAAATATCTCATCCCGCTCGCTTTCGTGAATCTAATCATAACGGCGGGGACATCACTCGTCGCAGGGGCCCTGACAATTACGTTCTAAAGACCCGCTGAATGGTTTATCAAAAACTCCTATACTCGAGAATCTATTGGATTTGGAGGTCCCTGAGGAGCGTATCCGGGTCTTCTTCGAGATGGAGGAGCGGTATAGGGAGCATGACGCCGAGTTTTTTAGGAGACTTCTTAAGCATCCGGACCTCACCATCAGGGCTCGGGCCACATGTATCCTCGCTGAGATAGGTGGGCGCGAATACATAAGAGAGCTGGCTGAGGTCCTTCTGCACGACGAGAATCCGATAGTGCGGCATGAGGCAGCCTACTCTCTTGGGCAGCTGGGCTACCGAGATGCCATTCCATACCTTCTACAGTCCTTAAAGACAGACCCCCATCCAATAGTCCGCCACGAGTCGGCGATAGCTTTGGGCGTAATCGGGAGCGATGAGGCCCTACCCGGCCTGCTGGAAGCTCTGAATGACGAGTCGCAGGAAGTTATAGACTCGGCGGTCATAGCCATAAGCAACATAGTGTTCTGTAGGCGGCTATTCGGTGTTTCGAGGGACGAGGTGGCCTCCGAGTTTGCGCGTAAGACCGGGGGCTGAGAGGCCTAGCCTCCCCTAGCCCTCTTGAACCTGAACTCTAGGCCCGTGGCCAGAATGTTTGACCGGGAGATTACATAGACTGCCTGCTGCGCCAAGAGGCCGTGTTCTATCGTGGAGAGCCTGTAGCCGCTTCCCTCAACCTTCTTCCTCATCATCCTGAGATTCTCCAACAGGTCTCTCACACCACTCAGCTCCGAGGCCTCACTATTTGAGGCCAGGGACTGGGCCCTCTCGTGGGCCGCAACCACGTATCTATAGTCGTCAGTCTCGAGAAAGCCCCTAAGGTCAGCTATAATCTCTCTTAAAGCTTTCCAAGCCTCCCGCAAACCGGCTGATCTCTGGCCGACTGACAACGCGAATCAAAGGAGCTGGCAGCATTTAGATATTCCCTAGGCTGGGGCTAAAGCTCCAGCTTTATTCCACGCAGCTCCATGTACTTCTGGAGGTGCTCCCTTGTGTAGCCTCCCTGATAAGGCGCTTGTACCTCACCATACACCTCCCTCAGCCAAGGCGCGACCTTCTTTCCTAACGTCTTGATGAATCCCACAGGGTCTCCGCTGACTGAGAAGGCTATGTGCCTAAACCCAAGCTTAAGATATCTCTCGAGATACCTGATGACCTCCTCAGACCCTGTGGCAACTAGAAAGACGTCCTCGACAATCTTCTCAGAGACCCTATTACCATGCATCTCGATGTATCTCGGGTCGTAGACGTTTAGGTCGAAGAAGATAGGGAGGAGTGTTCCGCGCCAGGGTAGAAGGGATTTGAGAGCCTTCTCATAGTCCTGCTCGTCGAACCCCACATGTATTAGGAGTGACTTCTCGATGTCTTCGCCGCTTCTACCCACTTCCCTAGCCCCTCTGTCTATGGCTGGGAAGAGCCTCTGTGTATATATCGTGTGGTCGTCGACCGGTAGAGTCATAAACGCGTCGGCGAGCATCCCTGCAAGCCTAGCCCCTCTCGCGCCGCTTGAGGCTATGTGTACTGGTATGTTGATTGGCGGGGGGTCGTAGAGTTTAGCCTTATTAAGGCTGTAGTATTTGCCATGGTATGTGACCTGTTTACCATGCCAGAGGAGCCTTATGATGAAAACGGCCTCCTCAAGCCTCTCCAGCCTCTCGCGGTAGGGTGGCCAAGAGAATCCGCATGGGACCTCGTTTAAGGCCTCGCCAGTCCCCACGCCTAGGAACATCCTGCCTGGAAAGAGGTTCTGCATCGTCGAAAAGGCCTGAGCAACAACGGGTGGTGGGTATCTGAAGAGCGGGCAGGTGACGCTGGTCCCCATCACTATCTTCTTTGTGAGGGTGCCGAGGGATGAGAGGATGGACCAGATGAAGACGCCGTGGGCCGCGGTGTCAAACCATGGGTGGAAATGGTCTGATCCCCATGCCACATCCAGCCCGTTCCTCTCCGCCTCAACCCCCTGTCTAACCAGCTCGTTGGGCGAATACTCCTCCGACGCCAAAACGATACCAACTCTAACACCACTCAAGCAGGAGCCACCGCTCGGAGAATCACTTTCTAACGGTGGCTAAAAAGAATAATCTCGCAGGATTGGGGGTTACTGGCCAAGCTTGGCCCTGAGCCAGCCGTATAATGCGTCTATGGGGTTTGTCGAGGGTGGGTTTGTGGAGATCTTCGGGCCTGCCAGCATGGAGGGGTTGTAGACTAGGCCTTGGCGGGAGATTGATGAGAGCTCCACGTCGGGTGTCATCTCGAGGGCGTAGAATGGGCAGGCGTCGACGCAGAAGCCGCAGAAGACGCATCTACCATAGTCAACTTGTGGGAAGTAGGACTTCTTGTTCTGTGGATATTTGAGGTCGCGCTTCTGTATAGTTATCCTCACACTACAGCCATCCTTACTTGCTCCATACACCACAGCGTCTGGAAACTTGTCTTCCAGCATGGTGAAGCTCCATCCCCTCTCTCCTAGCCTGCCGAATGGCTCGTCGAGATAGTTACTATAGAGTGTGGCGGAGTTGTGCTCCCATATCGCGTCAACGTTCAGTCTTATCGATACCTTGCCATCGGCCTTGGCCGCCCTCTTCAAATCAACGACGTGCCCTAGGAGGGGGTGTGACCCACCTACCCCGTATCCAGGCTCGACAAGGGGCTTGACGAACCCTTCTACAACCTGGCTGAGAAGCTCTGACAAGATGCCTCTCCCCGAGGCGAGCTCGTTATAGTCCTTCTCCTCCACCTCTACAGTCACGTCAAACGCATAAACCATTGTTATGGCCTCAGATATGTTCTGGCAGGCTATGTCGCAGAGGCTGCAGCCTGTGCATTTCTCAAGTATGAGGAGGTGCCTGCCCTTAAAGCCCGGGTAGGCGAACCCCTGCTTAGGGTCAAACCTGTAGTTTTCACTGGGGAGGTTAGGTATCTCCTCATATGGATACTTGTAGGTGTAGGGCTTGAAGAATACATGCCTAGCGGCTACCCATATCGGTCTTAGAATCTCTCTAAGCAGAGTGGCTGCGGACATCTGTGCCACTAGTCTGCCCCCGGTAGCCGAATTTAAAGGCTACACAGGCCCCCAGATGGGAATTGTTATCTCACACCTGAACACTTTCTGTGCCGATTGACGGTCGGCGACGAGGTTCTCCGAAGGCTGAGGATGCAGTACCGGATACAGGCGGAGGAGTATGTCTCACTCTACACTCATCTCCAGAGTAGAGACCCCTTCCGAGTCCTAGTAGCGACAATATTATCGCAGAACACGACGGATAAGGCGGCCCTCAACGCGCTCAAGACGCTTGAGAGAGATGTGGGGCTTTCTCCTCCAGCGATTTTAGGGGCGGGAAGGAGGAGGGTTGAGAAGGCTATACGAATGGCTGGCATGTACCGGTCTAAATCCCAGTGCCTCTTAGAGGCCTCCCGTATTATCGTTGAGAGGTATGGCGGCGATATGTGGAATCTGCTTAAGGGTGACGCTGAGGAGGTGAGGGAGCGGCTCATGGAGCTGCCTGGTGTGGGTGGGAAGACGGCCGACGTCCTTCTAACCACGATGGGGATAATACATACTGTCCCGGTGGATACTCATGTCCGGAGAATCTCAACTCGCCTCGGTCTAGTAGATGAGGGTGCAAGCTATGAGATGGTCCGTAAACGGCTAGAAGATGTCTTTAGCGCCAACTCGAGACACTTGGCGCACCTTCTCTTAATAGCCCACGGGCGTAGAGTCTGCAGGGCCAGAAGGCCCCTGTGTGGAGACTGTGTCCTAAATGATCTCTGCAAGTATTACAAGGAAATCCGGAAAAACTAGCTCTAACCCGAGTGATGCAGGACCTGTAGAAGTAGCGCCGGTAAAACCGTGAGTGCTTGAATACAAAAGCATACATTTGCATACATTTTTAGACTTTATATTAAATTTTCCGAAAATGTAGTCAATAGCGTAATGATGTGGCATGTCAGGCGTTAGCAGAAGGGACTTTATGAGGGTGGTATCAGCCACCGCTGCTGCCAGTGCTATAGGCTCACTCATCGCAGCGCCGAGAGATGCTCTTCTCAGCCTACAGACAGACGTACTGCAAGCTAGGTCTGACTATAGGTTCGTTGAAGATAGCTGGGTGACGAGCACGTGTCTGCAGTGCCCAGCCGGATGCGGGATAGCTGTGCGGGTAACAGGGGGAAGGGCTGTCAAGATAGAGGGTAATCCTCTCCACCCAATTAACAGGGGCTCAATATGCCCCAAGGCACACTATGGTCTCCAAATACTATACGACCCTGATAGAATCACGGGGCCTCTCGTCAGAGTGGGCGAGAGAGGTAAAATTGAATTTAGAGAGGTTAGCTGGAGGGAGGCCATCGACCTAGTTGCTTCAAGACTCTCTGAGTTGCGTCGTGCCGGAACACCTGAACGTTTTGTCTGGCTTGAAGGCAGGGTTCGAGGCAACATGGGCGACTTCATCTCGAGGTTTACGACTGCCTTTGGAACACCAAACCGTATAGGTCATAGTAGTATTTGTTCTGATGGTGCGGTAATTGCGCATTACCTTATGCAGGGTGTCAAACATTATCTAGGCTATGACTGGCAAAACACCAACTATCTGCTTCTCTTCGGGGCAGGCTTCATAGAAGCATGGAGGCCGACAGTGAGACTTCTTAGAAGCTATGGCCACATTAGGGGTGAGAGGCCTGTGAGGGCCAAGATAGTTGTAGCAGATGTAAGATATTCAACTACTGCCAAGAAGGCGGACGAGTGGATTAGGATAAGGCCTGGTACTGACGGAGCCTTAGCGCTCGGAATAGCACATGTGATAATCAGAGACGAACTATATGACAGGGTGTTCGTCGAGAACCACACATACGGTTTTGAAGAATTTGCAGAGACGGTCCTCTCCAAATATGGAGTGGAATGGACTGAGAAGGTTACCGGCGTTTCTACCGAAACTATTGAAAGAGTAGCCCATGAATTCGCGACGACTAAGCCCGCTATCGCCGCCGGTCAGCGCGGTGCTATGATGCAGCCCAACGGCGTCTATAGCTACATGGCTATCCACGCCCTGAACGCGCTAGTCGGAAGCATAGGTAAAAGAGGTGGTGTGATCGCGCAGAAGTCGCCACCTTTCAAAAAATGGCCGGAATTTAAGCCTGACGAGGTCGCTGGGGAGGGGCTGGCTAATATGCGCATAGACTACGCTGGGACAGAGAGGTATCCATTTGCGAAAAACGTGTATCAGCAGGTGGCCGAGTCGGTCGTTGAGGGAAGACCCTACCCAGTAGAGGTTTTGATGATCTACTACACTAACCCGGCATTCTCATCCCCCAACGTGGCCTTGTGGGAGAAAGCTTTAGAGAAGATACCGTTCATAGTTAGCACCTCTCCATTCATGGACGAGACAACAGCCTACTATGCGGATGTGGTCCTACCTGACCACACATATCTCGAACGCTGGATGGATGACGTAATCTACCCAAGCCTCGGCTACCCCGTTGCCTCAATACGCCAGCCCGTCGTTAAGCCTCTCTACAATACCGCGAATACAGGGGACGTGATAATAGAGTTGGCGAAGAGGGTTGGTGGCGCCGTAGCTGATGCTCTTCCGTGGAATAGTTTTGAGGAGGTTATCAAGTTTAGATGGAGCGGGATATGGGAGAGCGGGCGTGGAAAGGTTGGCCCCGTTCCTGTATCCCGAATGAGTAGTTTTGAAGAATTCTGGGCTAATGTGTTGAAGTATGGTTTCTGGGCAGATCCGCCTTACATCTTTGAAGACTACAAACATGAGTTACAGACAAAGACGGGAAAGTTCGAGTTTCACTCTAAAACCCTCGAGGAGAAGCTGAATAGTCTCGCCCAGAAAATCGCAAAAGAGAAGGGGGTAGAGTTTGACCAGGCATATGAGACGTTGCTGGATAATCTAAACATCAAGGCAAGAGGGGCAGAGGTTTTCATACCACATTATGAGGAGCCAGAATTCGCCGGGGACGCATCCCAATACCCCTTCATCCTAATTACATACAAGTCGATAATGCATGCAGAGGGGAGAGGGACAAACTCTCCTTGGGCTTTAGCCAGTTTTGGGCCACACGTCAGGATGGGCTGGCGTAACTGGGTGGAGATTCATCCAGAGACTGCCAAGCAGCTCGGTATAAGGGATGGTGAGTTGGTCATGGTCGAGTCGCCTGCGGGAAGTTTGATTACCGTGGCGAAGATACATCCGACTTCAGTGCCTGAGGTCGTGGTCATGCCTTTTGGAATAGGTCGGAAGGCCTATGGTAGGTGGGCATCGAAGACGGGAACGAATGTCAACAACATCCTCATCGAGAGGCGGGAAAGGTTGTCTGGCTCGGCTGGTTTCTCATCGACACGTGTCAGGATTACAAAGTGGGGTGGTGCCTGATGGTCCGGTGGGGTATGGTTATAGACTTGGATAAATGCACAGCCTGTCAAGCGTGCGTCGTAGCATGTAAAGCCGAGAATAATATACCGATAGGTAGTGAAGCTGAGCAAGCGGCTGGCCGTCAAATCTCTTGGATGGACTTAATAGTTAAAAATTCTGAGGGGAGGGTCGCTATGCTCCCAAGGCCCTGCATGCACTGTGACAACCCTCCATGCGTCCAAGTTTGCCCAGTAGGCGCAACATTCAGGCGCGAAGATGGGATAGTGGATCAAGACTATAACAGATGCATCGGATGCAGGCTCTGCATGGTCGCCTGCCCCTATGGTGTCAGATACTTCAACTGGCGTGAACCATCATGGCCGGACACCTATCTGGAGTATCTCAATCCGACCGTGCCAGTAAGGCCTGCGGGGGTTGTAGAGAAATGTACTTTCTGTGTCCACAGAATTACACGTTTAAAGAGAGACATAAGTACTGGAAATGTCCCAACGGCCATAGCCAAGGTCACCAAGAACAATATGAGCCTAGAGGAGAAAACCAGTAAAGCCGTGGATACCCTAATGCGGAGACTTATCATGAAAAGTGACGAGGTTGAGAGAGCGGATCCAGAGGATTTGTGGATCGACTTCGACTTCAGAGAACTCAACTACCTGCCGTCATGTGTCAGAAGCTGCACCGGTAGAGCACTAATATTCGGAGACCTTGACGATCCAGAGAGTTTGGTTTCGCAGATGGCTAAAAGTAAGAGGGCTTTTAGACTGTTTGAGGAGCTGGGCACAAATCCGAAGGTGATATATCTCCAGGAGGGGAGGTAGATGGAGGTAGGTTATAACAAATACTATAACCCCGGCGGCTTCAGCAGAATAGCATACGCCACTCTGGGAATATTGATAATCGTGATTGCTCTGGCTTTGCATGCGTGGCTTCAGCAGTTGACACAGGGGCTGGCTGTCACAGGTCTTAACAGGCCTGTCGTCTGGGGGATTTACATGGCTAATTTCGTCTTCTTCATAAGCATAAGCATGTCGGGGACTTTCATCTCATCTGTTATGAGGCTGCTCAGCCTAGAATGGGGCAAACCGATAACTAGGATAGCTGAAGTCATAACTGTTGGAAGCCTCCTGATGGCCGCCCTTAACATATTGTTCGATGTGGGAGGGCTCTTCCGCGCCCTCATCTACATACCCCTCTTTGGCAGGATACAGTCGCCCGTCGGATGGGACGTAATCGTCCTTCTCTTCTATCTTCTCACAGGCCTAGGCTATCTACACGTAGCGCTTATACCCGATATAGCGGTCATGGCGGGGAAGGAGAGCCGTTTTTCATGGCTCTATAGTCTGCTACGTTATGACTGGCGGGGAGATAAAGACCAGCTCCACCTACTTGAGTCAGGGCTTAAAATCCTCGCAATAGTGACAGTGCCAGTTGCGGTGATGATGCACACTGTTACCGGCTGGATATTTGGCGGGATGAAGGCTGTCTCAACATGGAATGACGCAATCATGGGCCCATACTTCATAATAGGCGCGCTTCTGTCAGGGTTGTCTCTCGTCATAATAACCTCGGCCATTATCAGATGGAGATTCGCTCTCCACGAAGTAATCCCCGACAGAACATTCATTAACTTGGGAAAGATGCTCTTGGTCTTCTTGCTTGGCTATCTCTACTTTATGCTAGCAGAGACATTCACCGTCAGGTACGCGGCTGTATCTGAAGACATTAGAGTCTCAGAGTTTTCATGGACTGGGCCGTATAGCCCTCTAACATGGTATGTGTTAGCCTCTCTTGTAATAGCTAGTGTTGTTTTGCTTATACCGAGGCTAAGAACCTATAAAGCGGTTATTGCCATGTCTGCGGCGGTCCTCCCAGCCATGTGGGTTAAGAGAGTGTTAATAGTTTTGCCGGGGCTGATTCACCATGACAGTCTCCCGACAGTTCAATCAGCCCTCCCCCAATATACGCCTACATACGTGGAGTTTTTGCTCACTGCAGGCTCTTTCGCAGGTCTCGCACTGATTCTATTGTTGTTTGTAAAGCTATTCCCAGTCCTTCCAGTCTGGGAGGTTTTCGGGGTGCAGAAAACCAAAACCGAGCCAACTACAAACATCTCGCTTCGCGCTGTCCTAACCGGGTGGATGTCAGGAATATTAGTCACCACAGCTTACGTAGCTGTATGGGCTGCATCAACTATTATATTCGCAGGAGAAAACTCGGCGGTAACTTACTCTGTCAAGCTCGCCCCAACAGCTATTCAGGTTCTATCCATACCAGAACTCGCCACGACAGCTATGTTCAACCTCCTAATCATAGTTGCACTGGCAGGCGTTTTAGCCATATTGTTTGTTAGAAGAAGAGGCTGAATAACTCCAGCATCTCGCCTATTTTCATTTTTTAAGTGTAGCGCCAAGACTATTAGGAAAGCTACCTGTATCTGTGTCGTCCTGTCCTATGGGAAGATTTTAGAGTAGGACTAAGGTAGATGGTGGTGTCGTCGTGAAGGGTGTTAGAGAGTTTGTTGACCCATCGGCTCTGGCAGCGGCCATGTCTGAGAGTTCAAGGTTTAGGAGAGGGGTCATTGTCTTATTGGCTGCCTTCATCTCTCACGTGGCCTCATCGGTCTACTACTTCTTAGAGAAGCTGCGGGTCAGATATGCTTCACCGGGAATTGAGCTGCCTCTCCCCCCTATAACTGAGGCTCCCGAGGCCGTCTTTTTGGCGACGCTGTATCTGAGCATGGGATTTCTAGCAGTTATCGGAGTATTCTCGATTACCGTTTATCTGAAGGGGAGGGAGAGGAGGAGTCTGATACCCGTCTTTAGCTCAGCCATGCACGGCTTCCTAGCCTTCACAGTGGCAACACTACTCCTACTCCCCATCCTACTTCCAGCACCCCCCACCGATGTGGCTATAACCTATGCGGAGGTTAGCGAAGTCAAGCTTGAGAACGCGAGGATAGATGGAATGCTGAGGTCTAATGGATCGGAATTGACGATTACTGCCCAAGTCTTGCGGTCACCACGGCTAGTATACAACGTCTCAAGCCACAGCCACCCCCTCCTCATAGAGTCTGCGACCGCTAGGGTCTCTGATCAGATTATAAGTCTGGGGGATATACTGGTTGAGAGGCTTTCGTGGGATCGGGTAGAATTCAGTGGCTACAGCTTTGCGACTGAGCCGGCTATGAGCCGCGAGCCGTGGAGTGCCCTTGCCACGGTGCTGTCTTGGCTATGGCTGGTCCTATACGTTGGACTGGCTTGTAAAAAATTTTACAAGCTTAGCTCTCAGACCATTACACTCTCTATCATCATCACGATTATTGTCCTGCTTGTTTTCGGCATGCTATGAGTCTTCCAGCCCTATCAACCTCGCCTAGCCTAACCCTCGTACTGCTGATGGGCCTACCATCCTCTGCGAGCACGAGGGGGGAGAGCTCCAGAGCAACGGGCGGCAATCCCCTAGATACTCTAAGGTTAACCGCCTCCTCAGCCCTGCCCAGCGTGATTGGGCCAGTTACCAGCATGTCGATCCTCTCATCGGATAATAAGGGGCCATAGGGGTCGTTTAGCTGGGTTATCTCAGCCCTCGATAACCATCCATACTTATCCAGTGTCCTTCTAAGCTCCTCAATCCTCTCCCTCATGGGGGATATCTTCCCCTCCTTCATCAGCTTCGAGGCAAACTCGTCGCTTGTTACGCCTATTATTACCTTCTTCGAGAGTCTAAAGGCGGTGTTGAGTAGGGCGAGATGTCCTACGTGTAGTTCGTCAAAGGTGCCGCCAAGAGCGCCCATATTGTAGATGGGTCTGAAGCTCCGTGATAGCTCCAGCTCCTCCTCCACCTCATAGTACCAGAGCCTGTGGCTCCGCAGAAGGATTAGGGCCTCACCCTTCATAACCCCAAGCTGCAGCGTAAGCTCGTCCAGAGTAATCTTCGGATACTTGACAAGAATCTCTTTAACGAGTAGGTCACGCTTGCTATTGTAGCTCCCCATCCCCCTAACGACCTCCCACAGCATAGGATACAGCTCGGTCACTGCAACCCTGTTCAACTCCGCTTCTCAGTGTAGATTGCTATATGCTATTAAACCATTATGCTGTTCTGGGAAAGACTTATAGCTTGAGCCCAACTTTTTCTGGATGCATGACGACGCTGAAGCAGATACACAGAATCTACGAAGAGCTCAAGGACACGGTAGACTTCTTCGAGGAGCAGGTCAATAGTGGCTCTCGGCTCGAGATGGTTGCGAACAATATAGCCGAGGTCATAGAGACTATTGAGAGCCTACTCCTTGACCCTCGCCTCTCCTCCTCCACCCTCAGCCTCTTCGAGGAGCTCAGGATGCGAGCCCTCGAGATTCAGAGGAGAGTTAACAACGCACTAAGCAAGATGGAAGAAAATATTAGTAACGAGGGTGGTGGATTGGAAGGAAGGAGATGGCGGCGGTGGAGGACCTATTAGTATATGCGTTAAAGACTGCCTCACGGTTGGGGGCTTCTTATGCAGAGGCTAGGTTTGAAAGCCACTTAGGGGAGGCTCTTATCCTGAGGAACGGCGTCGTCGATGTATCTGCGCGAACCGTGTCGCGCGGTGTTGGTGTGCGTGTCCTCTATAATAGGGCCCTCGGATTCAGCTCCACCGGCAATTTGACCAGGAGGGGCGTGTCTGCGGCTGTTAAGAGGGCTGTAGAACTTGCAAAAGCCTCGTCTAGGCTACTCTCCAAGGGGGTTTCCATGAGTGATGAGACTATGGAGAAGGCTCGAGTGACAGTTAGGCCTAGGGTTAGGCATGAGAATGTCTCTACAGAGGATAAGGTTGAGCTTCTAAAGATTGCGGACGGCGCGATCACCAAGGCTGCAGAGGAGAGGGGTGTTAAGGCAGTCGCTAGAATGTTTGAGCTGAGTCTGGGCCATGTTGAGAAACACGTTATGAACACGGACGGCGCTGATGTATACTTGGACAAGCCCCTATCGGCTCTGAACTGTATATTCACAGTATTCGGCGAGGGTAGATATCTCCAAAGATTCGTCAACCTAGGCGAGTCTCGAGGATGGGAGGCTGTTGAGAGGTGGCGGCTTGATGAGGCAATGGGTGAGGAGGCTGCGGCCGTCTCAGAGGCGGTTAAAAAAGCCGTTGAACCTCCTCGGGGTAAGATGGACGTGGTGCTGGGCTCCGAGATCATAGGCCTAGTCTGTCATGAGTCTGCTGGTCATCCTGGAGAGGCTGACAGAATGCTGGGGAGGGAGGCGGCGCAAGCAGGTGAGACATACATTACAAGGGGGCATCTGGGCTCGAGGATTGGCTCCGAGGTAGTTACAATCGTCGATGACCCCACACTCCCAGGCTCATTCGGCTACTACCTCTACGACGATGAGGGCGTTAAGGCCTCAGAGAGAGTATTGATTGAGCGCGGCATAATTAAGGAGCTGCTTCATAACCGTGAGACTGCCCCAGAGTTCGGTGTTAAGAGCAACGCATCCTCACGGGCCAACAACTACAACAGGGAGCCCATCGTCCGTATGGCCAATACTTACATGAAGCCTGGAGACCACTCGCTGGAGGAGCTTATCGAGGGCGTCAAGGAAGGAGTGTATGTGAAGAGCTTCATGGAGTGGAATATAGACGATAAGAGGTGGAATCAGAGGTATGTCGGAGTTGAGGCATATCTCATCAGGGATGGAGAGCTCGGCCCCATGGTCTTCCAGCCAGTCATAGAGCTGACCACTCAGGCCCTCTACTCGGCCATAGACGCGCTTGGTAAAGACCTGAGATTCTACGCTGGATACTGTGGCAAGGGTGACCCGATGCAGGGCATACCTGTCTGGCTAGGAGGACCATCAGCCCGTCTAAGAAACATAACTCTCGGAAGAGTCACAGCACAGTAGATACTCACAAGTCAGGGAAGCAGGCTAACTCGAGGATATGCTCGCCAGGGCTTCACTAAGCCTATCCGCCCCTATATCGAACAAGTACGGCCCAAGCCTAGGGCCGCTCGGCCTACCTAGAAGGAGGAGGTAGATCTTCGAGAATAGCTGCGGCGGGTTGATGCCTCTCCGTCTCGCCTCCTCGAATATCGCGGCCTGAACCTCTTCGCCGTCTGCGGCCCTCCCAACCCTCTCTATGATCGCCTGGATAGCCTCTCTCTCGCTGTCTTCAAGCTCAATCTTCACTTTAGCCCTTGGGACCTCCCCAAAATCCATGGCGTAGAGCCGCGCCTTCTCAGCCTTCTCGAGGAGATACTCGTCAACCTTGTAACCGTATCTCTGAAGCCTCTTCTCTAGGAATTCGCGTAGGTTCTCGGCCGGGGCCACCGACCCCATTTCTGCAAGAAGCTTGAAGGGGGCGTGAGCTCTTGGGCGCTGAGGCGGCCTCAGGAGGTAGATATATTCGTAGAGCCCGCGCAGTTTAGACCTAGTCCGCTCATCGACTATCTTGACCCTCCCGAAGTATACGTCCTCAAGCTCCTCAGCCTCGTCCCAGAGCCGCGGTATCAACTCAGGTGTCACAACCCGCGCACCGACGCTTCTCTTAAACATCAGTAGGAGAAGGGTCTCAGGCGGGGCGTATTTAAGCCACATCTGGGGTGTGAAGACATTTCCAACGGACTTGGAGAACTTCCTTCGACTCGCGTCTATGAAGTGTTCATACTTGACGTGCATGGGCGGCTCGAAATTAAGTATTTTTCTGGAGACCCAGTCATTGACTTTTACGCTGTCTATGAGGTCTTTCCCATAGGCCTCGAATCTGATGTCGAGTAGCTTCCAGCGCGCTGCGAACTCGACCTTCCAAGGGAGTTTTCCGTTCCCTCTCTCCAAATCCGACCAGCCCTCAAATCCGCA
>Ga0105160_1000479_pt1 | contig 18715 bp, 14 predicted proteins | sample GXS110809BmetaG_FD_89591 | JGI IMG/M metagenome (GOLD analysis project Ga0105160, IMG submission 89591) | Hot spring microbial communities from Gongxiaoshe hot spring, China to study Microbial Dark Matter (Phase II) - GXS 110809B | ecosystem: Environmental > Aquatic > Thermal springs > Hot...
AAGCGCGACGCCGAGCACGGCCTCAACCTGCGCGCGCGTGACGCCGCCCGGGCGCAACAACTGAGGCGGCTCCGTTGTGAGATTAACTACGGTGCTCTCCAGACCTATCGGCGTTGCGCCGCCATCGAGCACTAAATCAATGCGACCGTCGAGATCATCGAGCACGTGCTGCGCCGTTGTGGGGCTTACATGACCGAAGCGATTGGCGCTCGGCGCTGCAATTGGGCATTGCGCATAGCGTATCAGCGCTTGCGCAATGGGATGAGAGGGGAAACGCACAGCGAGCGTATCTAACCCCGCAGAGACGTTCGCTGGCACGCTCGCTTTGCGCCACACAACAACCGTGAGGGGGCCTGGCCAGAACGCGCCTGCCAACGCATCAAGCCGCGCACGCTGCAAATCGCTCAACGCTGATAGATCGGCAACCTGCTCAAGCTGTTCAGGCGCTGCGATGTGCACGATGAGCGGATCGTTTAATGCGCGCTGTTTTGCCTCATAAATGCGCGACACTGCGCGCGCGTCCAGCGCGTTAGCCCCTAACCCATACACCGTCTCAGTGGGAAACGCGACTAATCCACCTTCTCGTAGCACAGCCGCAGCATGGCGGATGTTCTCTTCAGTCGCGGGCAAACATAGCGTTGACAAGGCAGCGCCGATTGTAACTGTGCGATGATGTGCAACATGCGCAAAAAGCGCGCTTTGGCTTTCGTCTTGCTCATTGCCTTCGTGAACGTTTTGCTTGCCGCTGCGTTGCCGCAAGTTGGCTACCCCTTCTGGTTCGACCAGGGTGCGTTTGCAACCTGCGGGATCGTGCTCAACCAAGGTGGCGTCTTCTTGCGCGATTGTTGGGATGTGCGCGGTCCGATCACGCCTCTGCTCTACGCCGTCGCGCTGCGCCTCGCCCAAGAGCCTGCGAGCGTCTTTGCTCTTAACCTTCTCTGGCAAGCGATCACGACGTTGGGGATCAGCTGGCTGGCTCTGCGGTGGTGGGGACATTGGCTCGCAGCGCTCATTGCCGCAACCACCTATTGGCTCAGCATGGCATCGCTGAACTATTGGTCGGTGGCACAGGCAGAGGGGTTTGCAAACCTGCTTTTCGTGGGCACTACGCTCGCTGCGTGGCAAACGCGCAGGCGTGCGCGGGTTGGCTGGGCATTCCTTGGCGGATTGCTCGGCGGCGCGCTGTTCTGGGTGAAGTATCCATTCGCAGCATACGCGCTCGTGCTTCTGATCGGGCTGCTAGTGCAGCGCGCGCAGCGCAGGACGTTGTTGTTCTGGAGCCTGGGCGGACTCAGCGCGTTCGCGCTTGGCATCGCCTACTTTGCGCTGGGCGACGCCTTGCCAGCGCTTTGGCTGCATGTGCGGTACGCGCTCGCCAATTTCCACAACAAACCGCTCGACGAGCGCTGGGCTTGGCTCACCGAGCTGTTCTGGGTGGAGATCACCACCTTTGCGCGCATCGGCAGCACACCCACCGCAGGCTTCAAGGACACCGTTCCGCAAGTGGAATGGCTAGGGCGCGGCTACCCGATCTGGATGCTGCTCATGGCGCTTGGACTTGCGCGCGCGCTGTGGCTCTCCGAGCGACGACGTGCACTGAGCTGGACCATGCTCTGGCTGGTCACGGCGATCTTGCTCAACATCTGGCAAGGGCACTCTTACCGCTACCATTTCATCATCTGGCTGCCGCCCATGGCGTTGCTGGCTGCTGCTTCTGCGGCAAAGCCAGCTTCGGAACCGCTGCGCCTGTGGGTACGCCTGCCCAGCCTTGTGCTGATGACGTTGTTCGTCGTCGGGCAATTGGCGGCGCTTTTTCCGTGGATGCGCGATGCGTTCGACAACGTGATCGTGCAACGCAAGCCGCTCCGCGCGCTTTACCTCGAGTCCAAAGAGGCGCCGATAGTCTTGCTCGCGGACTTCCTCACGCAAAACACAAGTCCCGAGACGCGCGTTGCGCTTTTCAGCGACACGCCTACTGTGCACCTTTTGGCGCAGCGCCTGCCTGCGACACGTTTTCCCTACGTGCGCTGGGCAGACGAATCACGCGATCCCGCATTGCGTGAAGCCCTGGCGCAGCTTTACCTGAGCGACCTTCAACGCAGCATGCCGCGCTTCTTCATCCTTACGCAAGACGGCTACCCTTGGGCGTCGGCGCGCTTCATTGAAACGTGGAAGCAGCTCCCCACACTCCATAGCTTTGTGGAAAGCAACTATCGCTACATCGGCGAGGTGGGTCCCTTCTTAATCTTCGAGCGCCTACAATAGTGCTACGGGGCAGTGCAATCCGCTGCTGGCAGACGTGAAAGCTGCCCCTTTTGTCGAGGTCATCGGCTTGACCAACTGCTTCCCAACGAACCCACCGTGGGCGTTGACCCGCAATCGCGCAACTTCATCTTCGAGCACATTGAGCGCCTCAAAGGCGAAGGCATGACGATTATCTACACCACGCACTACATGATGGAGGAAGCAGAACGGCTCTGCGATCGCGTGGCGATCATGGACGAGGGCACGATCCGCGCGCTCGACACACTGAAAGAGTTGGTTCAACTGTTGGACAGCGGCATCGTCCATGCCCGACTCAAGACCAAGACGCCCGAGACAGCGCGCCGATCGCTCGAAGCGCTCCCCGGCGCGCTCACCGTCTCGCAACAAGCACAATCGCTTCAAGCTCGAGACGCGCAATGCCTCGCGCGCTCTGCTCGAGCTCGTCGCATGGTGCTACAGGGCTTGGTGTGTTGGTTGTTGGTTGCTGCGCTGGCGCGCACTGAGGCGCAGGTTGGCAGGCTCACCGTGTTGCTGCGGCTGCTTTGTACGCGCTTCATCGTGCGTGCCCAAGTGGCTGCGCATGCTAGGGTTGCTCACGCCTCATGCCTGGGCGCTCCCTAAAGTGAGCGCGCTGCTCGGATTTGCTGGGCTATTTTTCGGCGTGGGCGTGTGGCGTTTTCGCTTTAAGCTGAGCTAAGTCTTGCTCTGCCCAGCAAACCCAAACATTTTGAGCGCACCCCGCTTTGAGGCACAGCAGAATTTGTGAGCATAGCGAGGCAACTCTCATCACCCCTCTAGCTCCGCGATCAGCACCTCGAACGGCGCGAGGTGAAGATGCCGAGGAGCGATGCCGCGCCCTTCGCGCCCGTGCGAGGAGAAGATGCAGCGCGCGCGATCGGCGACTGGCAACGAAGTCGCCACAGGCTCTGGCGACATGTTCAGCACCACCAGGCACGTTTGCCCACTTTCTTCATCGCGGCGCGTGAAGGCAAGATATTCCTCTGCCTCGTCCACGGGCGCGTACTCGCCCTGGTAGAGCGCTGGCGTGCGCTGGCGCACACGGATCAGCCGGCGGTAGTAGTTCAGCATCGAGTCGGGATCGTGCTCCTGCTCGGCAACGTTGATGCCTTCGGCGTAGTTCGGGTTGATGGGCAACCACGTTTCGACTCCTGCTGGGCTAAAGCCTGCGTTGGGCGCATTTGCCCACTGCATCGGTGTGCGGCAACGATCGCGCGAGATGCGCGCAGCGAGCGCCAGCGCCTGCTCAGGCGTTGCGCCGTCGGCAATAGCGGCATGATAGGCGTTGATCGCCTGGTTATCGCGTAGCTGGTCGAGGCGCGAGAGGATGAGGTCGGTCATGCCGATCTCCTCGCCGTTGTAAAGCACGGGGGTGCCTTTCAGCGTCAGCACGAGCGCGGCATTGACGCGCGCGATCGAGAGATCGTGTTCGCCATCGCCAAACGCAGTGCGCATGCGCGAGACGTCGTGGTTGTTCAGCGTGTTGCAAGGCCAAGCGCCGGGCGGCAGCTTGCTCAGGCGCTCGGCTTGGTTCGCGCGCACGAACGCAGGCGTAATGCGATTGGTGCGCATCAGTGGAAAGTTGAACACGAGATGCAGCTCATCATCGCCGTTGCCGTAATAGGCGATGTCGTCGTCCTCACCGATGAGCACGCGATCGCCGGCGTAGGTGTCCAGCAACGCGCGCAGCTCCTTCATCAAATCGTGCACCTCGGGCTGACCAAATTGGTAGCGGAACGTCTCCATCATCGCGTTGGTGAGTTGTTGCATTTGCTCCGCGGGCAGGTTCTCGCGCCACGCGCGCAACACCTCAAGCTGCGAGAGCGTGCCCTGATGATTGGGCATGGTTGGGTCTTCGTAAATTGTGCCGATGGCGTCCAACCGAAAGCCATCTACACCCATGTCGAGCCAAAAGCGCACTGCGTCCCACATCGCCTGCTTGACAGCAGGGTTGCGCCAGTTGAGGTCGGGCTGCTCCTTGAAGAAGAAGTGGTAGTAGTACTGCCCAGTGCGCGCGTCGAACTCCCAAGCGGAGCCGCCGAAGACCGACCACCAGTTGTTCGGCGGTCCGCCGTCTGGCGCAGGATCGTGCCAGATGTACCAGTCGCGCTTGGGGTTGTCGCGGCTGCTGCGCGACTCGACGAACCACGGATGCTGGTCGGAGGTGTGGTTGAGCACCAGATCGAGCAACACGCGAATGCCGCGCGCGTGTGCCTCTTGCAAGAAACGCTTGAAATCTTCCAGCGTGCCGTACTCTGGAGCAACGTTGGTGTAGTCGGAGATATCGTAGCCACAGTCCACGTTCGGCGAGGGATAGTGCGGCGAAAGCCAAACTGCGCCGATGCCCAATGACTGAAGGTAATCTAGCTTGGCGATCATGCCTGTGAAATCGCCGATGCCGTCGCCGTTGCCGTCGGCAAAGCTGCGTGGGTAGATCTGATAGAAGACCGCCGTCTGCCACCAGCGTTTTGTCTTGTTCATCATGGTTTGCCTCGACGATGCAAGGTATAGCTGAAGCGCGCGCAAGCGTCAAGCGACCCGTTTAGAATTGCGCGCAACGCTGGCGCGCCATGAAGAAGATCACGCGCAATGTGTACTACCACACCACCACAGACGGCATGAACATCGGGCTTGTCATCGGCGAGGATGCGGTGGTGTGTATTGATCTCCCTGTGAACCCCGACGAGGCACTGAATTGGAAGGCGCAGATTGCCGAGGTGACCGATCGCCCTATCCGCGCAGTGATGTTCACTGCCTCGGATCGGCTCAACAGCGAAGCCGCAGAGGCATTCGGCGTCACCATCATAGGACACACCTCCGCGTTCGCGCAGCCCACGCCTCCTTCTGAGCTTGAAATCGTCACCCTCACCGAGCCAACGCCGGTCGTGATGACCCCTTTGCGCTTACTGCCCGGCGTGCCGCAGATCACTTTCGACCGCGCTGCGAGCGTCGTCGTCACACACAACCCGCCGCAGCTAGTGGACATTGTGCATCAAGGCGGCTACGCGCTCGATGCGAGCATCGTGGTGCCACGCGGCGTGGGGGTCGCGTTCGTCGGTGGCATTGCCTCCATGAACCAGCCCCCCACCCTCACCCAAGCGGACTTCAGCCGTTGGTTTGAAGTGCTCGCAGCGCTGAAAACGCAGCAAGATTTCACCCTCGTCGTGCCGGGCTGCGGTCCGCTGGTCACGCCCGCAGAAGCAGCAGACTTTACGCGCATCTACCTCGAGACAGCCATCGCGCGTGTGCGCGAGCTAGTGCGCGCCAACCAAACCCGCAGCGACCTCACCACCCTCGTGCCCGAGCTGGTCGAGCTGTGCGAGACCTACGGCGGCACCAACACCCGCCGCAGCAGCGCGCCGATCGACCCGCGTGTGGTGCGCGCAGGGCTAGAGCGCATCTACGACGACTTCAAATCTGGCAACCTGCGTTAAGCAACCATGATCGTTGTTGTCGGTAGCCTCAACTTCGACCTCACTGTGCGCACAGCACGCTTTCCCCAACCCGGCGAAGCGGTGCTTGGCGAGGATTTCACGACAGCTTGCGGCGGCAAAGGCGCCAACCAAGCCTACGCTGTTGCGCGGATGGGTGGGCGCGCCGTCATGATTGGTTGCGTCGGTCAAGACGCCTTTGGCGAGGAAAGCTTAGCCAGCCTCAACGCCGTTGGCGTGGACACACGCGCGGTGCTGCGCCGCGCCGAAACACCCACCGGCGTTGCGTTCATCCTGCTCGACGCCAACGGGCAGAACGAAATCGTGGTTGCCCCCGGCGCCAACCGCACGCTGCGCGCAGCGGACGTGGTGCAGTTTGCAGATCGCTTTCGCGCCGCGCGCGCCGTGATCACGCAGCTCGAGACCACCCTCGAGGCAACGCAGGCGGCGCTTGAGCAAGCACGCGCCGCCGGCGCGCTAGCTGTGCTCAACCCCGCTCCCTTCTCGCCCATTGACGACGCCACACTGCGCTTGTGCGACTTTCTCATCCCCAACGAGAACGAAGCCGCTCACCTGTGCAGCTGTCCTGTGCGCACTGTGCAAGAGGCGCAAGCCGCAGCGGCGCAGCTCCGCGCGCGCGGCGCGCGCAACGTGTTGATCACGTTGGGCGAAAAGGGCGTTTGGGTGGACGCAGAGCAATGGCAAGGGCACGTGCCAGCCTTCACCGTGCCCGTGGTGGACACCGTTGCCGCAGGCGACGTGTTCATCGGCGCATTCGTAACGCGCCTTGTCGAGGGCGCAACAGTGCAAGAGGCAACGCGCTTCGGCTGCGCCGCATCCGCCATTGCCGTTACCCGCAAAGGCGCCCAGCCAAGCATCCCAACCCGCCAAGAGGTTGAGGCCTTCTTGAGCAACAAACAATAACGCTGCTGAGGAGAGTATGCCCCAGCAGCGCGCTTGAAAGCGGCGTGAGCAGCGCAGCCTCTCAGGACTGCTGCTTGCTCGCCATGTGCTGTTCGAGATAAGCCACGGCTTCGCCGACGGTGGTGATCTTCTGGGCGTCCTCGTCGGAAATTTCGCCGCCAAAGGCTTCCTCGAACGCCATGATAAGCTCTACCAAGTCCAATGAGTCTGCCTCAAGGTCCTCGCGGAAGCGAGCCTCCATCGTCACTTTCTCGGGGGGAACCCCCAGCAGCTTCACGGTGAGTTCTTTAACGCGCTCGAACGTGGATTGCTCTGCCATCAGTGTCCTCCTGATTCGGTGAATGCGTGGCGCGATTGTAACCCACGCAATTCACAGGTAGCAACACCCACGCCCTCAGCGAGTTACGATGCGTTCCCGATGACCGCAGAGGAAAAGCAACTGCTTGAGAGACGCAAAGCCGACCACATCCGCATCAACCTTGCTGAGGACGTTGCTTCGCGTGTGACCACCGGGCTAGAGCGCTACCAGTTCATTCACAACGCGCTCCCCGAGGTGGACGCGCGCCAGATCGAAACTTCGTTGACGCTGTTCGGCAAGCAGTTGAACGCGCCGCTGCTGATCTCTTCGATGACTGGCGGCACGGAAGAAGCGCGGCAAATCAATCGCCGCCTCGCAGAGGCAGCGCAGGAAGCACGCATTGCCATGGGGCTTGGCTCGATGCGCGCAGCGTTGATCAACCCTGAGTTAGCGCCTACGTTCCAAGTGCGCGATGTAGCGCCTGACGTGCTGCTCTTCGCCAACCTCGGTGCAGTGCAGCTCAACTACGGTTTCACCCCAGACGACTGCCTCCGCGCCGTGGCGCTTGTCGGCGCGGATGCGCTCGTGCTCCACCTAAACCCATTGCAAGAAGTCTTGCAGCCCGAGGGCGATTGGAACTGGGCTGGGTTGCTGAACAAGATCGCCCAGGTGGTGCGCGCGCTGGAGCGAGAAGGTGTGCCCGTCGTGGTGAAGGAGGTCGGCTGGGGGATCTCGGCAGATGTGGCACGGCGGCTTGCTGAGGTAGGGATTGCTGCAATTGACGTAGCGGGCGCAGGCGGCACCTCGTGGAGCCAAGTGGAGATGCATCGCGCGCGCAACGAGGTGCAACGGCGCATCGCTGCCGCCTTTGCAGATTGGGGCATTCCCACTGCGGACTCGATCCGCTACGTGCGCGAAGCTGCGCCACACCTTCCCGTGATCGCTAGCGGCGGCATCAACAACGGCGTGGATGGCGCAAAGTGCATTGCGTTAGGCGCCACAGCGTTTGGCATGGCGCGCCCCTTCCTCACCGCTGCCGCGCAGTCTGCTGAGGCAGTCGCTGAGGAAATTGCGGTGGTGGTCGGGCAACTCCGCGCAGTGATGTTGGCTGTGGGGGCGCAAAACCTCGCCGCCTTGCAACGCGCGCCTTTGATTCAACGACCGTGAGCTGCGCTCGCGCGCAGCCGCGAATCCTCTACAATCGCGCCCGCTATGTCCCTTGAGCTAGGGACTGCCGCGCCGATGCCGAAGCGGCTTTCGATTGAAGCCGCGTGTTGGGTCTTTGTGGTGCTGATCGCTGCGCTACTGCGTTGGAGCCACGCCACTGCACCCCTCGATGAACGCGAAGCAGCGCAAGCATTGCGCGTGCTCGTAGCCCTGCGCGCGCCTGATGAGCCGTTGAGCGGCGCAACAAGCCTCGCCCAAGTCGCCAGCTTTGCGCTGTTGGGCAGCAGCGAATTTGCTGCACGCCTTCCCGCGCTCATCGCCGGCACGCTGCTTGTGCTCATCCCCTTGACACTTCGCCCTGCGTTAGGGCGCGCTGGTGCTTTGGCGTTCGGCGCGCTCGCTGCGTTCTCCCCTACCCTTACCTTCGCTGCGCGCCATGCAGAAGCAGCCATCGTCGCGTGGAGCATCGCCTTGCTCGCGTTCGCACTCGCCGCACGAGGACGCACGCGTAGCGCTGCCGCCGCATTGGGCATCACCCTAGCAACTGGACCCGAAGGAGCACCTGCTGCGCTTGTTGCGCTTGTTGCCGCGCTGTTTGCAGGCGCACGCTTCGACCAAACGGCGCTGCCCGTCGCGGGGCTTAGTTTCATCCTCACCGCTACAGCTAGCTTGAGCCGCTGGGTTGGGCTTGGGGAAAGCTTCAACGCGCTCGCAGCAACGTTGCACACCACAGCTACGCTCTCCACCGCACGCCTCCTTGCGGGCTTCGTTCTTTACGAGCCGCTTGCTTGGGTCAGCACACTCGCCTCTTTTGCATGGATGCTGGCGCAGCGTCGCTGGGCACCGCTTGCCCCAAGTTGGCTCGTGTGGCTAAGCGGCGGCATTGGACTCAGCTTGCTGCGCCCAACGTTGGGGAGCGCTCTGCCGCTCGCCATTGGCGCACTTGGGCTAGCCAGCGTCAGCTATGCCGCGTTCGCCGAGCGCCTCTCCGAGGAGGAACCAGCGCTTCTCGCCACCGCCGGGCTTGCGGCACTCGCCTTAGGATATGCCGCACTCGGGCTGCGGCAACTTGCGAGCACTCAAGCGCTCGGATGGGCAACCACGCCCTTGGTGAGCGCCGCGCTGTTGCTGCTGATCCTCGCTTTCGGTGGTTTGAGTTTTTCGTACGCGAGCCTGCTGCGCGCCACTGCGCTGCCTGCGGTTGGCTTCCTGCTCGTGTATTCGCTTGCAGTCAACACGCAGCTCAACCTCACGCGCGTGAACAACGCGGCAGAGCCTTACCGTGCTGAAGCGCCCACAGAAGGGCTAAGCGCGCTCACGCGCACCCTCCAAACGCTGAGTCTGCGCGCGACAGGCATGCCCAACGCCCTGCGCCTGCACTACGCGAGCGATGCGCCAGCAACGCTGCGATGGGCGCTGCGCGATTGGCGCACAGCTAGCGCGCGCGAAGCGCAGGCATGGCTCACGCCCGCTGATGCTCAACCTGAAGCGACGCGCGAGCAAATTGGGCACGGTTTCACGCTCACGCAGCGCACTGCGCTACACACGCTCACGTGTCCCTCGCTCGAACAATGCGGCGCGCTAATGCGCTGGATCGTCTTCCGTGATGCGCCTGCAACCCAAGCAAGCCGCTGGGTATTGTGGATTGACTCCGACCTTGCTTTGCGCACAAGTGGGTATCGCTAAGCCGTTGCGCCATGCACGCCAATCACGAATCCTCGCCCCCCGCTCCGCACAGCCGACTTGAGGCTTGGCTCTCGCAGCCCGTGCTGCATCGCCTCACGTGGGAGCATCTCGCCTACGCGCTGATCTTCGTGCTTGCGGTGCTCACGCGCTTTTATGACCTAGGCGCGCGCGTGATGAGCCACGACGAGAGCTTGCACACCTACTTCTCGTATCAACTTGCGCAAGGGCGCGGCTTCCAGCACACACCGCTCATGCACGGCCCGTTCCTCTTTCATGTCACGGCGTTGAGTTACTTCCTCTTCGGCGCCGATGACTTCACCTCGCGCGTGCCCATGGCGATCTTTGGGGTGGTGCTGGTGATGCTGCCGCTTGCGTTGCGCCGATGGCTTGGGCGCTGGGGTGCGCTCGCCACGGCGATCATGTTGCTTCTTTCGCCGTCCATTCTCTACCACGCGCGCTACATTCGCCAAGAGCAATCCATTCTCGTCTGGACGTTGCTCACCGCAATTGTGATCTGGCGCTACCTTGATGCGCCGCAGCCGCGCTGGTTGATCGCGCTCTCAGCAGTGCTCGCATTCCACGCGACCGACAAATCCACTTCGTTCCTCGTGGTGGCTTGGCTGATGCTCTTCCTCGCACCGCTGGCGCTGTGGCAATTGAGCCGAATGCGCAACACCACGCGCGACGCCGCGACCCTCGTCGCGCTCGGTGCGATCACCGCGCTCCTGATGGTGGGGTTGAGCATCGGCTTTGAGCGCGTGGGCAGCGCGCTCGCCACAACGCTGGGCGTCACGGCGCTCGTCTCGGCTGCGGAGCCGACGCTGCTCAACATCAACCTCAATACGCTCGCCCTCATCGGCGCACTCTTAGCGCTCACCGCGTTGGTCGCTGCTGCGTTGAGCGCGTTTTACGTCTGGGGTTTTGGCGCATGGATGCAACGCGCAATCACGGGCGCGCCGGCGCTCAACGTGATCTTCGTGTTGGTGACCACGACAATGTTCATGGGGTCGCCCGCGCTGCTGCTGATCAAGAACCGCATTTGGGAGCTCTTCCGCGGCGAGGAGCTGGTGCCGATCAGCTTGCTGGGCGATATGGCTAACTTGCAATCCAACCCACAGGTGATCACCACCATGCTCTCGATGGCGCTAGCGCTGGTTGCGATCGCCATTGCGCTCGGCGTCGTGTGGCAGCCGCGGCAATGGGCAGTGGTGATTGCCGTGTTCTTGCTCATCACCACAACCTTGTTCACCACGGTCTTCACAAACACCGCTGGAATCGGCACAGGATTCGTGGGGCAGCTAGGTTACTGGATGGCGCAACAGCCTGTGCAACGCGGCAACCAGCCTTGGTACTACTACTTCCTCATCACGCCGATGTACGAGTACACCGTGATGCTGGGGAGCTTTGGGGCAGGGCTGTTGCTCGCGGTGCGCTTGCTGCGCAGCGTGCGCCTGGGTGAGACGATCGCCATGCTGCACGCGCACCGCTTCGTGATCTTCACCACGTGGTGGACGCTCGCAAGCTGGGCGATCTACACCATTGCAGGCGAGAAGATGCCTTGGCTGACCACCCACCTCGCCTTGCCGATGAGCGTGCTCACAGGTTGGTTCATCGGGCAAAGCTTCAAGCGCCTAGCGACTGCGCTCCAAGGTGCGCCTGCTGCGCGATGGGGCCTCGCGTTTGGGCTAGGCTTGCTCAGCGTCGTGCTCTTCGTGCGGCTACTGTCGCTGATCGGCAGCCTCGACCTCGTCGCCTTCGATGCACGCGCGGCCTCTTGGGGCTTCCAGGTGCTGCTCACGCTTGTGCTGCTGGCGGGGGCTTGGCGCGCGCTCCAGCGCACGGTGGCTCATGGCGTGCTGGCTGCGCTAGCGCTTGCTGGTTTCACGGCGCTCAGCGCGCTCACGCTGCGCACTGCGGTGATGGTGACTTACATCAACTACGACTACGTGAAGGAGTTTTTGTTCTACGCACACGGTGCGCCGGGCGTGAAGATCGCCCTGCGGCAAATGGAAGACCTGCGCGACCGGCTCGGCGGCAGCGAAGCGCTGCGCATTGGTTACACCCAGAACGTGAGCTGGCCTTTCTCATGGTATTTGGTGCACTTTCCTGGTGCGCGCTACCTCGGCAGCGCACTACCGCCCGACGTGAACACCTTCCATATCGTGCTCGCCAGCGAGCAAGACCCCGACTTTCTGCGCTGGAGCGACCAACTCAGCGAGCAGTTCGTGCGCTTCGACTACACACTGATTTGGTGGCCCATGCAGGATTACTTCAACTTGACGTGGGAGCGCATCAGCTACTCACTTCTCAATCCCCAAGCGCGCGCTGCGCTGTGGGAGATCGCCTTCAATCGCAACTTTGAGCCATACGCGCAGTTGTTCAACAAGACCACACTCACGCCCGAACGATGGTCGCCCAGCCACCGTTTCTCTCTGTTTGTGCGGCGCGACCTCGCTGAGCAACTTTGGGATTACCGCCTCGCTGATGTGGTTGGCGTTGGCGAAGCGCCCACGCGCGCGCTGCGCCTCGTCAGCCCGACGTCCATCGCGTTTGCGCCCGACGGCACGCGCTATGTGATCGATCACCGCCTCAACCGTGTGTTCCACCAAGACGCCGAGGGCAACACATTGCGAAGCTGGGGCGGCGCAGGCAACGCGCCGGCACAGTTCAACGACGCTTGGGGCATCGCCGTGGACGAAGCGGGCAACGTGTACGTCGCGGATACCTTCAACCACCGCGTGCAAAAGTTCGACCCCTTTGGCAACTTGCTGCGCGTGTGGGGGCTGCCTGGCATCAGCAACGCGCCTGGTGAGGGCAATACCACCTACTTCTTCGGTCCACGCGCCATCGCCTTCGACCGCAACGGGCACGTGCTTGTGACCGATACAGGCAACAAGCGCGTGCAGGTGTTTGACAAGGACGGCAATTTCATCACCCAATTCGGCGCGCCAGGCACAGCGCCAGGGGAGTTCAACGAACCCGTGGGGATCGCAGTGGACGAAGCCGGGTTGATCTACGTTGCCGATGTGTGGAATCGGCGCGTGCAAGTGTTCGACGCTAGTTACCGTTTTGTGCGCGCCTGGCTAGTGCCGGCTTGGGAGCAACTTGACCCAGAGACGCTTCAAGCTGTTGACCACAAGCCCTACATCGCGGTAGGCGGAGGGCGCGTCTTCGTGAGCAGCCCACGCACTGGAGAAGTGCTCGTCTTCACGCCACAGGGAGCACCGTTGACGCTCCCCCAACTGGGTTTTGCGCCCGAAGACCGCCCCACCGGCGTTGCGCTGCACCGCAACCAACTCTACGTGACCAACGCCGCCAACGGCGATGTGTTGCGCTTTGAGCTAGGCCCCTACCCTTCGCTTCAGTGATGTTACAACGCGCTGTTGACTTGTGTTAATCGCGCGTTTGATGCGCATCAAACACCGTCGTTGTCTTTGGCGATTGCCAGCGCGCGCTTTGGTCCTTACACTCTTGCGAAACTTCGCCGGAGAGGGAGCAACATGCGGCTGAGCGACGCTCTACAAGGACAACGCATCAAGATCGTGAAGGTGCGCGAGGAGTGCGCGTTGCACGCAAAAGTGCAAGCGATGGGGTTGCACAGCGCCCGCGAAGCAACAGTGCTCTCGCGCAGCGGACGCATGATGTTGGTAGAAGTGGGCAACGTGCGCCTCGCTTTGAGCGACGAGATCGCTGGATATGTCGAGGTGCATCCCCAGCTCTGAAAGTCAGCACACCTCCCCTACCCAAAGCTCCCACTGAGCGCCTCAAACGCATCTCCCCCTTGCCATGAGCGAGAACGGGCGCACCGTGCGCGTCGCTATCGCGGGTAACCCCAACACCGGCAAGACCACATTGCTCAACCGCTTGGCGGGCAGCACCTTCGCTGTAGGCAACTGGCCTGGCGTCACCGTCGAGCGCAAAACGGGCTTCGTCCAATTTCAAGGGTGGCGCATTGAGCTTGTGGATTTGCCTGGGCTATACACCCTCGAGCCGCTCACCGAGGACGAGCGCATCGCGCGCGATTATCTGCTCAACGAGCGGCCCGACGTCATCCTCAACGTGGTCGAGACGCCGCGCCTCGAGCGCAACCTGAACCTCACCGTTGAGCTTGCCGAGTTGGGCATCCCGATGGTCATGGCGCTCAACATGATGGACGAAGCGCAGCGGCTCGGCATTAGCGTGGATGTCGGAAAGCTCTACGCGCTGAGCGGCATTCGCGCCATCCCGACGAACGGCAGAAGCGGTCAGGGGGTGCGCGAGCTGCTGCCTGCGATTCTCGAAGCCCACCAGCGCCAGCAACGCCCGACGCTCGCACTGATCCACGACGAAGACCCGCTCATGGCGAACTTACGCGCTGCTGCTGAGCTTGATGCTCAAAGCAGGCGCCTCGGGATCGCTGAAGGGCTGTATCGTGCCGTTGTGCAGCGCCGCGAAGCCCAAGCGCGCGAATTCTCAGCCGCGCTCGACCGCGTGCTGCTCCACCCCGTGCTCGGCTTGGTCGCCTACCTGGCGATCATGTATCTGTTCTTCAAGGTCTCGTTCGATTTTTCCGCGCCGTTGATGGACTGGCTGGATGGTTTCATTAACGGCTACGTGGGGCAGATCGCCGCAACAGCGCTGATGCAGATCGGAGCGCCCGAGCTTGTGGTGCGCTTCATGAGCGAAGCCGTGATCGGCGGCGTCGGCTTTGCGCTCACCTTCCTGCCGCTGATCGCGGTGATGTTCTTCCTGCTCACGCTGCTGGGCATGAGCGGCTACATGGCGCGCTTGCCGTTCCTGCTGGATCGCTTCATGCGGCACCTCGGGCTGAACGGCAAGGCCGTGATCCCGCTGCTGCTGGGGTTGGGGTGCAACGTGCCCGCGGTGATGGCAACGCGCACCATGGAAAGCCCGCGCGACAAGCTGCTGGTGGTGATGATGATCCCTTTCATGAGCTGTCCTGCGCGCTTGGTGATCTTCTCCTTCTTCGCAACGCTGTTCTTTCCCCAGAACGCTGCGCTGGTGATCTTCGGGATGTATGCGCTGGGCGTGGTGGTTGCGCTGTTCACCTCGTTGCTGCTGCAACGTGCTTTGTTCAAGCATGAATCCTCGGCGATGCTCATCGAGCTGCCGCCTTACCGCCTCCCACATTTGCCAACGGTGGGCGTCATTGTCTGAAGCCACGAGCGCGAATTTCTATACCGCGCGGGCACGGTGATCTTTGCGGTGTCGGTGGTGATTTGGTCACTGATTCATTTGCCACCTGGCACGACCCCCGCGGAGAGCATCGTTGCGCGCATCGGGCAGGCGATTGCGCCTGCCTTTGCTCCCTTAGGCTTGGGCGACTGGCGCATCACCACCTCGCTTGTGCCGGCATTTCTCGCACGCGAGGTCTCATTGAGCTTCATGGCGACCGTGACCGCCGCCGAGGAAGAAGCTTCCGAGGAGCGCGCCTTCGACTTCATCGCCGAGACACAGGAGCAAGCCGAAGGACTGCTTCGCGCGCTGGGTCAGAGCGTCTCTTCGCTTCTCAACCTCAACCTGCAAACGTTGAACGTCGAGGAGGACGAGGAAACCGCATTCCTGCGCGATCGCGTGCGTGCGCTTTTCACCCCCGCAAGCGGGCTGGCGTTCATGATCATGCTCTTGCTTTACAACTCCTGTCTTGCGGTGTATGGCGTGATGGACAAAGAGGTTGGGCGCAAGTACGCGCTGGGTTTCCTTGCATGGAGCTTTGTCGTGGCATGGGTGGTGGCGTTCGTGGTGTATCAAGTAGCGCAGCGCGTGCTCGCTTAGCGCAGCAACAGCAGCGAGGAAAGGGGCAACGCGACGATGCGTTGATCATCGATCTGAACCGCATCGTCCAGCGTGACGAGCAAACCGAAGGGAGCGTTGTAAGCCGTCTTCTCCAGAAAAGCGCGCAGCCCGATCGTGTCGTGATACCCGTCAACGCGCTGGCGGTATTTCACTTCGAGGGGGATGCAATACTCGCCAACGCTGATCACAAAGTCCACCTCTGGCTCCAGCGCGCGCTTCGGGAACCAAGCAAGGTTGAGGTTTGGCAACGTGCCCAGAAAGTGGCCTGCAACACTCTCTGCGAGATGTTCTGCAAGGTCGCTCAAGTGAGAAAGGCGCTTCAGCGCATCAGGCGCAAGTGGGACAACCTCCTGAAGCCAGCTTGCGCGCAAGGAATGATCGGAAAGACAGATCTTTGGCGCCCCCTTTCGTCGCTTGAGGCGCAGCTCCAATGGCGGCACAAGCCGAATGAGGAGTGTGTCATTGAGAAATCGCAAATATGCAAGCACTCGCTGCCAGCCCACGTTTGCTTGGAGCACCGTGCGCAGCTCGTTAATGAACACAGCGCTCTCGGGTGCTTGACCTGCGTATCGCGCACTTAGGCGGAAGAGCGCTTCTAGCAAATGCTTATCTCGCTTGCGCCCTCGCTCACCAAGCCGCAGGTCGTGTTGAATAACGCGGCGAACGATTGTCTCATTCAATTGGCTAGCAATCTCCTCCCAGGGCGCATCAGCATTGGCGTGCGCGAAAGGATACCCACCCCGCTCCGAAAACGCAGCAAAAGCTTGATCGCGCACTTCTCGTTGCCTCAAGCCCAAGTCTCGCAAGTTCCTCCAGAAGTCGCGGCGGGTTAGCTCACCCCATCCATTTGCCTTCTCTAACGCAGGGCGCAAATCGCCAAATCCCCTAAGCGCGGCAATCTCACGGAGAAGCAAGGTTCCCATCTCCAAAGTGGTGACGCGACCCGCGAGGCTATCGCGACCTTGCTCAATGCGCAGTGCAGAACTCCCTGTCAACATCACGCGCACGGAAGCATGGTCAACAAGTGCTTTCACTTGCGGCGCCCAATCCCGCAAGTTCTGCACCTCATCGAAAAAGAGATAAGCAGGCTCGCCGCGGTGGGCAGATTCGTTGAGCGTTGCGCCGAGGATGTTTTGCTCAAACCAACGCGCCAGCGTCAAAACAGGCAGCTCTAAGCGCTGCAGCGGGAGCAGTTGGTCGAACTGAACGCGAAAAATCCGCCTGGGGTTGACGCCCACACTAACGAGATGCGCAATCACTTGCTCTTGAAGTGTCGTTTTGCCTACCTGACGAGGTCCGCGCAGCGCAATGACAGGAGCTAAACCACGCTCCAAGCCGCGCACGACTTCGTCGAACAGCCAGCGCTTCAGCGCGGGCAGCACCCTGCCTGGCTTGCCTTCCCACCAAGGGTTTGCTGCGCGCAAAAGTTGTTCGAGCTCTGCGCTGATGGGGAGAGCAGCAGATACGAGGCGGTGGTGGGAAAACGCTGCCATCTCGGCTTTATTTTTATAGAAGCGAATGTTTCTCGCGCTACGATCAGCACTCCTGAGGGATCATGAAGCGCACGCGGGTGGTCGTCGCCATGAGCGGCGGCGTGGATAGCTCGGTGGCAGCAGCTTTGCTGGTGCAGCAAGGCTACGAGGTGATCGGCATCATGCTGCGCCTGTGGGCAGAGGAAAGCCCGAACGGCGCAAGCACAAACACCAACCGATGCTGCACGCCAGAAGCTGTCGCTGACGCTCGCGCCATCGCTGAAATGCTGGGCATCCCCTTCTATGACATCCACGCCGAGCAGGTCTTCAAGACGCGCGTGGTGGATAGCTGGATCGCGGCATACGCGAACGCGACCACCCCCAACCCGTGCTTCACGTGCAACCGCAGCGTACGCTTCGGCTTCTTGCTACAAAAGGCGCGCGCGCTTGGCGCGGACTTTCTCGCCACTGGTCACTACGCGCGCGTGGTGTACGACGCGCAAAGCACGCCGCCGCGCTACCGCCTGCTCAAGGGGCGCGATCTGCGCAAAGACCAAAGCTATGTGCTCCACGTGCTTGGTCAGCGAGAGCTTGCACATGCGATGTTCCCCGTTGGGGAATACACCAAAGAGGAGGTGCGGCAGCTCGCGCGCCAATTTGGCTTACCCACCGCAGAGCGCCCCGAAAGTCAAGACCTTTGCTTTCTCACGCAGGGCGACTATCGCAGCTTCTTGTTGCGCCATGCGCCCGAAGTAGCGCGCCCTGGTCCGATCCTGAACACGCGCGGCGAGGTGATCGGACAGCACGAGGGGCTGCCGTTCTACACCATCGGTCAGCGCAAGGGGTTGCACATTCACCCGCGCACCGCACATACTGAGCCGCTCTACGTGCTGCGGCTCGATCCTGAGCGAAACGCGCTCATCGTCGGCACTGCTCAAGAGCTTGGCCGACAAACCGCCTTCGTGCCGCACATGCACTATGTGAGCGGCGCGCCGCCCGCAGAGCCGCTGCGCTGCACGGCGAAGATCCGCTACCGCGCGCCCGAAGTGCCCGGCTGGCTAAAGCCGCTTCCCGACGGCGGCGCGATCTTCGAGTTCGATCAGCCCCAACGCGACATCACGCCCGGACAAGGGCTGGTGTGCTACTTGGGCGATGAAGTGATCGGCGGCGGCGTCATCGGTCGAGAGGATCGGTAAGCGCGTCGCTGAGCAAGAAATGGGGCGAGCGCTTGCGAATCACTCGCCCCGTTTTTATCCTCACGCGCCAGGCGGCTGCACGAGAAACGTCACGCTCACTGGCGGCGGGACGCTCAGTTTCGCGTGGGTGTTGTCCCCCGTCACGGCGGTGATGGTGTGCACGCCAGGCGTAAGCTCGATCTCGCGCTCGGCAAACGGCGGCGCGCCCATGTGCACGAACTGCGGCTGACCCAAGATGAGCGCGTCTTAACTCGGATGGAAAGCAAGCGGGTGGCGACAGTCACCTAAACTGAGTGCCTGTATAGATACCTTGGACGCCTTCTTAAGGTTTGCCGATGACTGGGAAGCGTGTGATGAAACACGTGCCCACGCCAGGAGTGCTTTCCAGACACACCGTGCCGCCGTTTATTTTGGTCAGCTCCTGGGTAATAGTCAGCCCTAAGCCACTGCCTTCGCTGGTGC
>Ga0105160_1000482_pt1 | contig 18693 bp, 17 predicted proteins | sample GXS110809BmetaG_FD_89591 | JGI IMG/M metagenome (GOLD analysis project Ga0105160, IMG submission 89591) | Hot spring microbial communities from Gongxiaoshe hot spring, China to study Microbial Dark Matter (Phase II) - GXS 110809B | ecosystem: Environmental > Aquatic > Thermal springs > Hot...
TTCAAAATTTAAAACAAGATGTTAACGTTTTAAAACAAGATGTTAATATCTTAAAACAAGATGTTAATATCTTAAAACAAGATGTTAATATCTTAAAACAAGATGTTAATATCTTAAAACAAGATGTTAACGTTTTAAAACAAGATGTAGAAAACATCAAGAGAGATATGAAGAGTTTAGATGAGAAAGTTGAGAGTGTTGAGCTTATCCAATTAACAATGCAAGCCATAGCAGACGGTTTCAAAGCAAGACCTGGAAGTATGTTCAAATTTAAAGAAGAATATGATTACTCAGGCAAAGGATTTAATGATACAACCATTGTTAAAGTAAAAAGATAAAAGCTTTAACTACAAAAGTAATAAGAAAAAAGTAAGTGAGTTCTTTTAATCTTAAACCAAAGAGTAAAGTAGATTTGTTCTTAAGTATTAAATTTATAGAAAAGCCAGGGATAATTTATACGTTCTTTTACACAGTTAACATTATTTTTATTTTTCTGTTTTTGGTTATAATTTTAAAACCCTTACTTCCATTCCCTCTTTTTTTGATAATTTCAGGCATAATTTTAAGTATATTTTATATTTCGAATCAACAAATATTCAAAGAGATAGAAAATACTAATATAGAAGAATACAAAGGTTTTGTAATAGTAAAAAAAAGAGATAAAGTTTTAGGAAAAATTAATTTTGATAATAATAGATCAAAATTTGGACAAAATAGGAAAAATTTTATAATCTTTGCTTTATCTCTTTTTGAAGAAATGTCAAAATCTATAATAGTAAAGTTAATAATTTTTCCTGAGTTAATTTGCATAACTTTTCTAACTTTACTCACAATTCTTCCTTTTCTAAATACACAAACTAAAACTAATCCATTATTCCATACTTTCAACGATATTATTTTAAGTTTTTTCTTTGTTTTCCTAATTATTTTGCTTCCTTTCATAAAGATTAATGTTTTAAACATAATCCTTAAAAACTTAGTCATTTTCATAGAAAGCAAAAGTAAGGTAGAGTTATTGGAAATAGATAGAAAACTATTACAATATCTTTGTGCTATAAGCAAAGATAAAAAATTATTGTTCAAGGAATTTGATTTAATCAAGTTTCTTTTTTGGAAATAAATAATGGTAATAAAGGAAAAAATCTACAGATCTCTAAGCCTCATTCTTTCGGATATTACCTATAAAAGAAATCTTCTTGAACAAGAAAAAAATTATTTGAAGGAAATATTAGATTTTTTTACAATAAAAAAAGATAACTGGGGTGAAAATTTAGCAAGTAAAATACAGTTAGAATATCTGCTTGGCAAATTAAAAAACTATCTACCTGTTGAAGAAGAAATAGAAAATCTCAAAAATAAGGAAAAAATGATAAAAAATCACTTATTTTTGCTCAAATCAGATCTCAGAGAAGGAAAAAATTTTTATAATTATGGTCTTACATATTATATCATAGATAATATTTCAGAAAGCAGAGAAATAATAGCCAATATAGTTAGAAAACTTGATTTTTGGCAAAAGAAAATTTTTAACGTATTAGAAAGCTACTACAGTTATTATCCAAGTCCTAAAATAAGTAGTTTCAGAGAATCTACAAAAAAACACTTTTTCTTAGAAGAATTTTGCGAAGAAATTATGAAAATATTATTCAAGGATAAATTTGGTAAAATTCAATTTGATAAGATTCAAAGTTTATTTTTTTGGAGTTTTTTTTCAAGCATAAATTTTGATAAATACATCCAGGATAGAAATTATGTTCTATGTGTAAGCACTGACTATTTTCTACCCTATACAAGATTTAAATGGATAATCTTTCTTCATGAAATTATACATTCAGCCATTTCAGTTAGCAGAAACGAAAATTTACCCAAAATGTTTGAAGATTTACTAAAATACTCAGATATTATAAGACACGCAATTAGCTACTATTTAATTGACACCGATTTTTCTGGAATTGTGCCTAATTCTATAGAAGACATACTAATTGATTCATTACTATGTAATGTTTTTGGGGTTCTATACCTTGTCCCTATATTCGTTGAACTTTTCTTGCTTGATGAAAATTCTGAAAATAACCAAATAATAACAAGAAGCTGGTTTTTGAGATTAACCTTCGCATCCCATTTTTGCAAAAATGACAATATAAAAAAATTATTCAAACAAGAAGACCACTTAAAATTAGACAAAATAAAAGATGATATAATAGAACTATTAAAATCCTTATATTATGTTTTTTCATCTGATATTAGATACCAAAACATCTTTTCGTTTGAAGAAAAAGTTTTTTACATCTCAGAGAGAATTATTAACAAATTCATAAAAAAACACTCTGGAATTTTCAAAGATTTATTTATCATAAAAAACAATAGCAAATTATACTTCATTTACTTTGATTATCTCTGTTTTTTCTACGAAAAATTATTAGAAAAGTATAATGAATTAACAAACAAAGAAAATACAATAGATATCACAAATAAATCCTTTTTTGATATTGAAGGAGAAGGTAGATATTTTGTATTTTTATTTTACGAAAATATCTTTAAAAATTACCTAAACAAAAACATCGATAAAAATCAAGCTATTAATCAAAAAGTAATATCAGTTAATTATTATAGGATTCGCTATGATAGTGATAAAAATAACAACAATAGTGATAAAAATATTTTTCAAATTATTTCTGCAAAAAATATGGCATTCTGCATAGGATATTACTCCTCTCTAAATTTGTTCATAAAAGAAAAGGCTGAAAAAAACAATATACATATAGAGGAAGGAGTCCAATACTTTCGCGAAACTTTCGATTTAACAACTTTTACCAACATACAAAATCTTGAAAAAAATTTGGAAAACATAAATGATAAAATACTAATTTTCGTAAAATTTAAAATCAATACATCAAATAATAATCAAAAAGTTGACGAAATTTTTGAAAAGATAATTGAAGAAATAAAGAGCAAAATTGGGCAATGTGATATGATTCCTACATTCTCCTTAGAATGGCACGACTTATGCTACATCTTCATTATCTCAAACAACGATGATAAAAAACAAATCAATCTTAATCAAATTTACAACATCTTTTTCCAAAATTTTAATATTACACTAATCCTAAAGCCAGAAATAGAGGTATTCATAGGCAAAGATATAATTGAAAATGTATTTTTAGAAAAATTCATCATAAAATTAAGATTAAGCACAAGATATATAACAAATAATATTAACCAAAATTATTCAGAGATAATTGATCATGTAAAAACAAAAATAAAGAATACAATCAGAGAAATGAATGTTAATTTTTGTTTTGACCAAAGAAACATAATAATTACTTCATTTCCCATTAATCAAACTGCAGAAGAAAATACTAACCAAGAAAATAAAAAACAAATCAAGCAGGTAAAGGTAAAAGATTTACTTGAACTATTTTACTCTAATTTAAACAAAGGATCATCTTCAGATTCAAATGAAGGACTTTTTTCAGATTTTGTCATAAATATTTTACTGTAGATATTATCAATAGATATTATCAATTATTGTTGAAAGAAATATGTTAGATGGAATATGTTAGATGAATACATACTTTCAGAACTGGAAAACATAAGAAAAAACTATATTAAGAAGATTATTATTTCAATTTTAGTCGGGGTAATATTACTCATGATACTTCTCTTTACTTTTTGGAAAACTCTGCAATTGAGTTTACACGATAAAATATGGCAAAAACCAACTGCTTTAGTTGCTCTTTTAGCTATATTAACTTTTGCTTTTACTATCTCAATACCTTTCGACTTAGCAAAAGAATACTCTGAAGAAATAAAAAAAATCATCTTCAACCTGCAAAAAAAAATTCCTGAATACGATGAATTTAAAATAATCACCTACAAATCCTATTCATCATTCTTTAGAAATTTTTTAAAAAAATACTTTGGAGAAAAAAACGAAAAAAACCAAGAATCCATTAAAGTAATAGAAGAAGATTTCTTTCAAATACAATATAAAGAAAACATAATAGAATTAGCAGAAGTAAAAGTATTCAAAATTACAGGATCTGGAAAATACAAAAATGAAAAAGAGATTTTCAAAGGAATAATCATAAAAATACCAGAAAAAATATTTAATCCTCAAAACATTTATCAAAATATAATAGTAAAAGAAAACGAAAACGCTTTCATACTCTTAGATTCAGAAACCTTGCATCATCAAAATATAAAAAAAAATATAAAAAATAAAATAAAAGACCTGTTTGAAATTAACATCCTAAAAAAAATAAACCAACAAAATTTAGAAGAATTCTTAGAACAAATAAAGGAAATTCTAACAATTGTAAAAAAATACATAACGGAGGTAAAATAATGATTGAAATCATTGTCTACGAATTAGAAAAAATAAGAAATAATAATATTAAAAAGTTTTATCTATATCTTTTTATTTCTATTATTTTGATTATCTTACTGGTACTATTTTTATTTGGTAAAGATTTTGTATCCTTTATATGCTTTGGTTGTTTTTTTACTGTATTAAATTTATTGCTTGTAATACCAATAATCCAAAAATCATGCTCTTTTGAAATAAAAAATTCCTTGTTCAATGTAATAAAAAAGATAGATGAATTTCAGGAATTTACCATTAATAAATATTTACGCAGTAGTTCTATCTTTAGGGATGTGTCAGTTTTTCTATATCCTTCATCAACAAATTGTTATGAAGAAGACTACTTAGAAATAGAATATAAAAACCAAAAAATAGAATTAGCTGAATGTAGGATATATAAAATAGAATCATACTATAGTGAAGGAAAAAGAAGAACAAAAACAGTATCATTATTCAATGGAATATTAATAAAAATACCAAAACAACTAACAAAACAAAATCTTGTAACAAATGAATCTTATTTCATATTTTCCATGCCACAAGACCCCAATCATATATACGTGAAAATAGAGACAAAATCATTATTCCTCGAATTTAACATTTTCAGAAAAATAACAGAAAAAGATATCAAAGAAAAAATAGAAGAAATAAATAAAGTTTTTTCTATCATTAGAGAAGTAGTAACCTAAATTCCAATGATCAATATCATAATAAATGAAATTGGAAAACATAAGAAAAAAATATTAGAAAAATCTTATATTTTATCAAATTTTTACTTTTACAAATGCAATTGCAATAATTATATTAATCCGCCTAAATATTAACATCTTTTTCATCATTTTCCCACTATTATTAGCGTTATTTACAATAAAAGAAATATTACTTGCAGATGACAAATATTCTGAAAAAAATAAATAAAATACTATTTGAAAATATAAAAAAAGTAGATGGATTCGAAGAATTTAAAATCAATAGGTACAATTGGCAAAGTAATAATTTTAAAGATCCTAATAATTTTCAAATTTCGTCCGTCTAAATCTTACAGATACCGCGAGTTTAATTATTTTCAAATAGAATACAAAAATATCAATGTTGAATTTGCACAATCAATTTTGGAAGAAGAAATTCAAAAGCTTATCAAAATACGCGACGAAATTAAAATCATGTTTCAAGGAATAATCATAAAAATACCAATCGATAAAATAAAACAAGAAAATATAAAAAATTTCGATACTTTGTTTTATCCAGAAGAACCAAATTACATTTACATCAAAATAAAAAGAACAAAGCCATTTTTAAAACATAATACACAAAATTCTATTTCAATCGAGTATATAAATAAAGCTATCGAAGAAATAAAAGAAATATTTAAATTGATAAAATCAATTACAGTTCAATCTTTTTAATGAAATTCAGTGCGGCTTGCTTTTCAGCTTCCTTTTTGGTTCTTCCAAAACCCGAGCTAACCTCAACACCATTTAAATACGCTACTATATAAAAACCTTCCTGATTTTTATCTATCAAACTATACTTAGGCACTTCAATACCCCTCTTTTGAAGCAAACTCTGCAAAAATCCCTTCCAATCAAACAAATTCTCAACTATATCATCAAGATTATCATTAAAAATTCTTAATACGATGTTGTAGAAAAAATCTTTAACACAGTTCATATTTTGAGAGTCTAAATATATAGCTCCAATAACAGCCTCAACAATATCACCATAATTCTTGATATTGGCACTATTCCTACCTAAACTCTCATAGTTAAAAACCAAAAATTCTTGTAAACTCAAAGAAACACAAACTTTGTAAAGTGTATAATAATTCACAATCAATGATTTATAAGAAGAAAGAAAATCTTCAGAGAAAGTAGGATATTTCAAATAAACATACTCACTTGCTATATAATCCAAAATTCCATCACCCAAAAATTCCAATCTTTGATTATTACCAATAACCACAGACCCTCCATCCAATTCTATCTGACAAAAACCATTACAAACAGAGCTATGAATAAAAGATTGAATCAATAAAAGCTTATCTCTAAAGTGATACTGAATTTTATTCTCTATGTTATCAATATTATTAATTACCTTGCTTAAGTTCATAAATAATCTGCTTCTATCGTAATATCTCGTAGTACTATTTCGGAATTCTTAAGGTGTTTAAAAAAGAATTCTTTATTTTTATGTATAGAAAGAAAAGCAAAAGCACCAAGAACCTGAACCAATCTCTGAATTTTGTAATATTTATAAAATCTACTTAACGGCAATAATGAATTATTAATCTTAAAGTAATAATCAAGAAGTTTATTTTTAAACCAATAAGGTAAAGATACATATGGGTCTTCGATCAAAGACGCCAAATCATAAAGAAAATTACCTATCATCATTCCTTGAAAATCTATAAAAAAAGGTTTATTTTTAGTATAGAATATAATATTAGTCGATTGCAGGTCCCTATGTATTAAATTTTTATGATACATAAAAATGTTATGGCAACTATTAATGACAACTTCTGAAAAATACAACCATTTATTAAGTTTTTTCCCATAATAACCTTTATAGTTAAGAACATAATTTTCAAGAAAATACTGCCATTCCCACCTTATAACTCTTAAATCGAAAAACTTATTGAATACTTTAATAGTTTCCGAATTAAGGGGTATTTTATGAACTTTAGATATTTCCTTTAGTATTCTCTGGTATTTACCAAGATATTTTTCTTTCAATCCATTATTAATCTGAGAGTAAAAATTTCTTCCAAGGTTTTTAAGGATAACAAAATTAGGGTAAAATTTATAAATTTTTGGAACGTTTATTCTTTTCTTTTGTAAAAAATAACATATATCCACGTATTTTCTGAGATTTTCTTTATTTGGATCAATCAGGATAACTTTATCTTTAAATATTATAAAACTTCTATCACTTCCACTTGAAATTATTTTCATTACCGCATTATTTTCGATGGTAATATAAATATTGGTAAATATAACGAAAGAAGGATGAAGAAAACAAAAATACCAATGACAACTATTAGCATTGGTTCTACCATCCTCATCAATCTTTCCATTAATATTTCCATTTCCCGTGTATAAAATTTATCTGCTTCTTCAAGCATTTTATATATGCTTCCACTCCTTTCTCCTGTTATTAACATCTGCTCAACTATAGGTTCAAACAGATGAGTATTTATCAAGCTTTCACTAAGTCTTTTTCCTTGCTCAATACTTGCTATAACTTCCTCGATTTTATTTTTAAACAAAGCACTCGTTGTCGCATTAGCAGACATTCTTAAAGAAGGAACTATCAATATTCCATTTGTTAACGTAGTATGCAAGGATTTAAAAAAAATCGAACAATAATAAAATTTAAGAGCTTTCGACAAAACCGGTATCTTCAATAAAATACTTTCAAAATATTTCCTAAAATCCATATTCTTCCAAAGATAATATATTAAACCAAAGATACTAAATTTAATAAGATAAAGAATAACTCCCACTTTTATTTTTTTACTAAACAAAATGATGTCACTATTATAAAGATCCGAAAGCCTAAGCATTAAAACAGTGATAAATGGTAATTCTCTATAAATTCTTTCACTGCCAAGAATTTGTATAAAAATTTGTTTAAATTTTGGGACAACAAAAAACATAGCAATAGCCCAAACAACCAAAACCGCAAACATAACAAAAAGAGGATAAATAAAAGCATTAACCAGTTTTATCCTTAAAGATAATGAATACTCATAATAATTAGCAAGACTTGCAAAAATCTTATCTAAATTTCCACTACTTTCACCAACCTTTATCATATTGACAAACAAACTACCAAAGTAGTTTTCATACTTAGCAAAAGCCTTATAGAAACTAACTCCTCCCTGAATATCATTACTTATATTTTCAAAAATTAATTTTAAATATGGTTTTTTTAATGTTTTAATAAAAATGTTCATCATACTACTAACAGGAAGTCCTGCTTCAAACATTTGACTGAATTGACGACATATAAAAGAAAGAGTAGACAGATCTATCCTTCTTTCAGAAAAAAAATTTTTAATATTTAAATTTAACTCAGATAAACCTTTCGGTTCAAACAAACCTTTCGGTCTAACAGATACGATAGCCTGTGTATCAGGCATTGATAAAACTTTAGAAATAACTTCTTGTTCGTCTTGCGCATCTAAAGTTAATTTTTTAATTTCATTATTGTTGTTTAAATACTCTACGCTATACTTATTCATTTACTAAGCTAATGTTTTGCTCTACTTCGTATTCTGGGTAAGGGTACTTATCTTCTAACTCTGACATTTTTTCTGCAACTTTGTCTGATACTTCAGGAATATCGGATTTATCATTAATAAAGTAGTCTTCTGAATAAATAACTTGGTTATTTTTATCTTTAACAAACACGGTAACTTTCATTTTCATAACCTTTTCCCCCTTATTAAGATTCTATTGCCTTAATAACATCTTCCTTTGGTATTTTGGAGAAAGTATTTATTAATAAATTATCTAACTCTCTAATGCTTTTATCTATATCATTTTTATTTTTTTGAAAAGTTCCTTCTTTTTCAGATTCGAATATTTTTCTTTGTATATCGACATATTTTTCATATATTTTTTGGAATTCTGGTTTGATTTTTTCATATTTTGAGTCTTTTTCAAGTTTCTTTGCTGCTTTATAAATGAGATCATGGTAATTACTTTTAAATACATCTTCTTCGATTAATAAACTTCTACCATCATTGGAAAAACTCTCCCTTGTTCCATAGTTTATGTTTATTGGTCTTTCAATAAAATCAGTAATATTTTTACTTCCTATTTGTAATTCAAAATTTACTCCTGTTTCTTTATCTTTTATGGTTAAGTGTATTCTACCCATGTAATCCGGTCTCGGATTATTAATCATATCATCTACTTCAATAATTTCTTTGTTTTGTGATCCCAATTTTTCTTTTAATATTTCCAATATTTTTTGAGCTTGGTTAACATCTTTACAATTAATTCTCCCTCTTACAACATCATTAACTTCCTCTAATGTTTCTTTACCTTTCCTTTCCATTTTTTCTATTATTCTATTAATCGATTTTACATTAGCAACAAACTCTATATCATCAATTTGGAATTTGGTATTGATTTTTCCATCCAAATTTTGAATAGCAAAATTTGGGCTGGAAGTTGAATTTGATTCAAAAATTATTTTAGAAATATCGTGAAAATTATTATAAACAGCAGCATTAAAAGTTCTATAAAATTCAACTTTACTATCTTTATTTTTTAAAATCTTCTTTAATTCAGTAAGAGTAAGATTCTTGTAGTTTTCTACATTTTTTCTAACCCTATCTTCCGTTTCTTTGTCTATATCTTTAATATAGAAAGCATCAGAAGATAAGTTATTTGAATTTGGGAAATCCACACGTTTAGAAGGAACTCGATTTACAACACCACCATTTGTATTAATCCTTATATTTTGTATTTTATCCACAATAAATCACCTCTTTTAACCTTTATAATTATCCGATGTATAAAATCTAAAAATTCTGTAAAAATAGCGGTTATAATTTTGATTAGATTTTTGAATTGTTATTAAGTATAGCTTTCCATCGCGGTAAATAATATCCAAAAGATGAGTAGGTTCAGTAAAATTCATATGCATCTCTTGAACTATCTTGCCCTCTTGATTTATCTCTATAATTTTTAAATTGTAATAGTCACGAATAGGGTTAGATGAATTTTTAAATTCGCAAACTTGTGCAAAAATATTATTTCCAACCTCAAGTTTAACAACTTGCGAATTATAGTTACTATTGATTATTTTTTCTCCATAATTTCCAAAAGTAGGGTCAAAATCTCCTGTTTTTTTACTTAACTTCATAACGAAAGCTCTACCGATAGAATTTTTATCATACGTTATACCACCGCAGATAAGATAATCTTGAAAAATTTCCATATCTGAAATACTATCAACACCATTTCCAACACCATTTATCAATAATATTCCATTATTACCAAAGTTTTTATCAAAATCACCTTGGTTATTAAGTTTTACCAAAAGAATATCAGTGCAATGGTTTAAGCTCTTACTTGCCCCACCCATGTATATATTTCCCTCATTATCAACAATCGATTTACTAATACTATCTTGTTGGTTTCCACCAGCAATATTTTTTAATATATTCACATTTGTTATTTTCATACTTTCATCAAGCTTAGAAATCAAGATGTCAAGATACGGATAAAAATTAGCACTTACTTTTTCATCTAAAAGATTACCTAAGATTATAAAATTATGGTTAGAAAGTGGGAAAAATCCTCGGAACAGTATAAAATACAAATTGTCAATCCTACTTCCAAAATCTATTACTTTATATTCATCTAAAATAAACTTTTCTGATTTAATTTTTAATTTTGCTATAAAAAATGAAGGGGTATCATTCTTATTATCATAAAATGAACCAACAATAAAAGGAAATTTTATAAAATGAACAAAGTGATTTTTTAAATTAATAAGATCTTTTTTAACCTCAGATACATTTCTGTTTGAAGAAAAGCTTAGCTTATTCGTGCTTAGAGCATTTGAAGAAAACCTATAAAATTCAATACCATTCAAAGTATAGTTAATAATAACTATATTTCCTTCTTCATCCAAAGATACAGGGTAGTATCCTTCATTTTCAAAAGGCGAATTAATAACAAAATTATCAAGTGGCAATACTAAAGAATTAATTCTTGTCTTACTAAATTTTTGATCATTATCATTCTTCATTTTTAATTCATAATATTCGTTACCAAAACTGTTATTCGGATAAATATAAGGAAAAGCAAAAATAGAAATAAATAAAAAAAATATAATAATAAACATCATCTCTTTATTTAAATTTAACTATTTTTGAAAAATTCCTTATAAAAACCATTTTTTTAACAAAAATTTAACAAAAAACATTTTTATCAGAATTTTACCAGAAAAGGTTTTTAAAAGTAAAAAGATTAAATAAAAAATAGGGATTGAAAAAAAAAGAGGAGGGGGATGAAATGGAACCAATTTATCTTAATATTCTTTGGCATCAACATCAACCAATGTACAAAGACCCTATCAAAGATACATATACAGCACCATGGGTTAGACTACACGCTACCAAAGATTACTACGATATGGCAGCAATTCTGCTTAACTTCCCAAAAATCAAACTAACTATAAATCTAACACCATCGCTTCTAATTCAAATTGAAGATTATGTTAATAAATTAAAAGATTATGCAGATGAAAAAAGCCCTAACTACAAGAAAGAATCTGCATTTCCCAGAGGCAAATTAGATAGAGCTCTTGATTTACTTTTTAAACCTGTGGATCAATGGACAGAAGATGACAAAAATTTTGCTAAACAGAGATTTTTTGATGCTCTCCCCGAGTCTCAAATCTTTAAATATCCTCCATACAAAAAAATATTTGAAAAAGTAAAAAATGGACAAAGTTTAACAAACCAAGAATATCTTAACCTAAAAGTATGGTTTCACTTAGCCTGGTTTGACCCAGATTTCCTAACAAGAGAAGTTGAATTAATAGGAGAAGACGAAAAAGGTAACGTCATTAAAGATAAAGTGACAAAAATTAAAGATATATACACTAAAGGAATTAGAGGAGAAAATTTCAATGAAGAAGATGCAAAAAACATAATCCTTGAAACATATAAAATAATGAAATTCATTATCCCTATTCACAGGTACTTACAAAACAAAGGGCAAATAGAAGTAACAACAACTCCATTTTATCACCCAATATTGCCATTAATAGATAACAGTGATAGCGCTAAAGAGCAATCTCCTAACATACCATTACCTCCAAAATTTCAGTATCCCGAAGACGCAGATACTCAAGTAAAAATGGCAGTAGAATATTACAAGAAACTATTTGGAAAATATCCAAGTGGTATGTGGCCTGGGGAAGGAGCAGTCGGAGAAAATATTATAAAACATTTTGCAAAAAACGGGATAAAATGGTTTGCAACAGGACACGAAGTAGTCCTTAAATCTGGCCATGCAGGAGACGTACTACAACCCTACAGAGTTGATGTCGACAGCGAATTTATCGATAACCTAAATAACGACGCCATAACCGTTATCCCAAGATCAATCCATGACAAAATAGGATGGGATTACGGTTTATACCGAGGTAAAGCAGATGGTTATGAAGCAGCAAAAGATTTTATCAATTTCATAAAATCTCAAAAACATTACAACGGCGTGCCAGAAAACGAACCTATCTACATAACAAACACTTGCGATGGAGAAAATGTATGGACATACTATAAAGATGACGGTAAGGATTTTTTAACAGCTCTCTACGATCTACTCCAGAAAGACGAAAAAATTAAAACAATGACACCAAAAGAATATATAACTACAGTAAAACCCATAGACAAACAATGGGAATTAGAACCATTAGCAACCGGATCCTGGGTATATGGAGATTTAACAACATGGATTGGTGAAGAATCAGAAAACAAAGGATGGTATTTACTTAATAAACTAAGACAAGAGTTTATTAAAATTCCTTACATAAGAGATATAACAAACAACTTAATAGAGGAACCATCAAAAGAAGACAGAGAAAAATATTATTTATTTAAAGCATGGCAAACATTGTTTGCTGCAGAAGGATCAGACTGGTTCTGGTGGTACGGAACCGATTGGGATTCGGGAAATGATAAATACTTTGCAAGAAAACATAGAGAACTAATGATAAACGCTTTAAAGATGGCACTAAAAGCAGGATATAATGTCGATTTTCCAAAATCTATATTCGAACCCTTAGACCAAGATAACCAACCATTGGAGCCAACCCTCGTAACATACAACCCCCAAATACAAAACAATAACCTATTATTTGATATAAAAATACTAAACCCATTCTCACTTCCACAAAAATTGGAAGAATACAAAATCATTGTAAAAAATGGTGAAGATATAAAAGAATATAAATTCTCAGATTTAGTAAAAGAAAACAAAATAGTAATACCAAATATAAATAGAAAAGGAGAATATAACATAGAAATAATCAATGAAAGAAATGAAATAGTTGATGGAGATTATTTTCTACTTAAATAGCTAAAACACATAAATAATGCTGTCAAATATTTTAAATAATCCCCTAATAGCAATGTTATTAACATTAATGTTTTTTGTTCTTCTTTTAATAATGGCAAAAAATGAACACATAACACAAAACATAGACCTTTCAAACAACAGGATGAAATTTACCATATATGAAGTAAAGATAGTTAGTTGGAAAAACTATAACACTGTTAATTTTGAAGCAAAAGCACAGAAATTAGAAAATCCTTTTTATTCCAATTACCTATATGCCTCAAATACTCAAATATACAAAAATGATAAAAAAAATATCGGAATCATTTATTTACCTTCCTTAGAAATATATACCAACCTTTACTATGGAAAAGCACAAAATATAAAAGGAATCATATACAGGAAGGAAAAAGATAAAATTGATTTAAGCTCCCCCATTTTAATCTACTCTGAAAATTTAATAATAAAAAATAAGAAGATAGAACTACAAAAAAATTATATCTACTACAAAAATAGGGACAATTTCATAAAGATTTTTTATCCGATCATAGAAATTTATCTATAATGGCAATATTGTTAGAAAATATTTTTCATTCAAAAACATTAAAAAAGATCTTACCAATTTTAAAGTTAATAGATAATGAAACCAAAGAATGGGGCTTCGTTGGTGGAATACCAAGGGATTTCCTTTTTTATCAAAAAAAACTAAAAACAAATGAGTTAGATATTATTTTTTTTCATCCCATTGACAAAATCTTTTATTTTCTAATAGAAAAATTAAATGAATACATAAAAGAAAAATATTTTCATCCAAGATTTTTAACTGCTAAATTGGTTTTCGAAGGATTTACCCCTACCTTAAAAAATGGATTAACAATTGACCTAATAACAGCAAGGAATGAATATTATCCCCAACCCACTTCATTACCAATAATAAAACCTACACAAAATATAAAAGAAGATTTAATGAGAAGAGACATAACAATAAATTCTATACTTCTCAAGAGAATACCAAATTACGAAGAAATTGCCTTCGAAATAGTAGACCCATTTGGAGGATACAAAGATTTAATACAAAAAAGAATAATAGTATTGCATAATGAAACATTTAAAGAAGATCCTACACGAATATACAGAATCTTCAGATATAAAGTTAGAATGAATTTGGAAATAGAAAAAGAAACATTTGAACTAATAAAAAATTCAAAACATTTCATAAAAATGCTATCGATAAACAGAGTTCTTAATGAATTAAAACGAATTTTTAATGAAAAAAAATTTGATAAAGTTATAGAAGAATTTTTCAAAATAGGTTTTGACCCTATAAATTTGGAAGAAACAAATGAAAATAATCTACAAAAAGACCTTAAAATTCTTAGAAAATCAATCATAAGCTTTGAAAAATTTTTTGATAACCAAAAAGTAAAGTTTAAGACTGAATTTAATAAAATCGATTTAATTTTATCATTCTTAATAGCCAATAAATTTTTAAAAAATCCCAAATACAGAAACCTAATATCGAAAGATGTGCAAAAACTTTCATCTCAATGGCAAAAATTTCAAGAACAATTTGAACAATTTAAAGAAAAATTAAAATCAAAACACATAAAAAGAATATTCTTAGAAAATTTCTGCAATGAGCATTTTATAAAAAGCAAAAAGATTGAACCCTTTGTGATCCTTTTATTCTTCATTTTTAAATATAAAGCCTTGAATTTAAAATTTGCTATAAAAAAAATGATAAAAAGACTCTTCCTAATAGACAACAAAAAAATTACACCAAACTTTATAAATTCAATCTCCATTTATTACTTTGATAAAAACTTAGATTTAGAAACAACAAAAAAAATAATTAACACTATAAACAGAATGTTTATCTTAAACAAAGTAAGAACAACAAAACAAATAATAAGATTTGCCAAAAAGATAATCAAAAGGGAAATATTGGGAAATATTGAATAGAATAAATATCAATGAATGTGACATTTTTTATTATTTACATCTTAGGATGGTTAATAACAGTATATTTCATCATCAATAAAGTAAAATTCTTAAAGGATTTATACAGGGAAATAACAGAAAGTGCAGACAAATCTAGCAAAAAAGAAGCTAAAATCAAAAATAAACTCTCACCAAAACATAAATTACTTAACATATTAAAGCACGTAATTTTACAAGAGAGGATTTCAAATTTTAGGACTAAATTGATGCACACTCCCCTATCATTCTTCGGTTTTATTTTCCTCTTATCTCCATTATTTTTGATAAATCCATTAGTATTTCAATGGATTATGGATATTTTCTTATTAGGTGCACTAATTGGAATAATCTTAGCATTAGCGAGAAGGTATATTCTCAAAGTTCCTCGAATAATCCAATCATCAACAAAAGATAGATACTTTTTATTTCATGTTTTAATTTTGGTAAATGTTATTTCTTTTACTTTTTTGATGTATTTAAATTTTCCTCCTTCCTCTCCCCTGCTTTTTTCAATTAATAATTTGATCAAAACAAATTTTTCTACAATGGCAATACCTTTAAGTTTGGTAGGGGGAATAATATGGTTGTTATCACTGTATATTTTATTTAGTAGAATAGAGGAAGGAAAAATTTTTCATTTCGTTTTAGCACCAATAAACATAATAAATACCGATGAAAAAGATTTTTCAATAGAACATATAGATATAGAAAAAGATGAAAAATTTGGTATAGATAGTATAAAAGATTTAGAATTTAAGGATTTTTTAGAGGTTTTCAGTTGCACGGAATGTGGAAGATGCCAAGAAGCTTGTCCAGCATTCTTATCAAATCAACCCCTATCTCCTAAATCAATATTAGTAAATTTAATAGATAGCATTGATGATTATAGAAACGGGAAAAATGGGAAAAGTATAACAGAATATACAGGTATTGAAAGCATATGGAGTTGTACCACTTGCGGAGCATGCTTTAATTCATGTCCCGTCCTTATCAATCCATTCAAGAAAATAATAGAAATTAGAAAAAATTTAGTAATGGATAAAGGAGAATTACCAATCCAATTACAAGATATCCTGAATTCAATAGAAGTAAGAAACCATCCTTTTAAGGGAGTAAATATAGATAGATTACAGTGGACCCAAAAATTAGATAATGTTAAAATAATAGAAAACAATTCTGATGAAGTTGATTATATTTATTGGGTTGGTTGTGCAGTTAGCTATAATGAACAAGCCCAAAATATTGCGGTAAAACTTCTGAAAATACTCAATTCTGTTTCAATAAAAGTTGGTATACTGAAAAATGAAAGCTGTACTGGAGACCCTGCTAAGAGAATAGGAAATGATTATCTTTTTCAAATTATGGCACAAAACAATATAGAAAATTTGAAAAAACACAACAAAAAAATAATAACCTCTTGTCCCCACTGCTATAATACCTTAAAAAATGAATACCCCAAATTAGACAGTAGTTTCAAAATAGAAATTTACCATCATTCTCAAGTTTTAGCAGATTTAATAAAGAAAGGTGTTATAAGAACAAAAAGGAAAGAAGATACCATAACATTTCACGATCCCTGTTATTTAGGTAGACAAAATGGTATCATAGATGAACCTCGACAAATATTGAGTAAATTCAGGTTAAAAGAAATGGAATTAAGTAAGAAAAATTCTTTTTGTTGTGGAGCAGGTGGAGGAATGTATTGGAATGAACAAAAAAAATATCCCAAAATCAATCACCAACGGTTAGAGCAAGCAATTAAAGTTTCAAATAACATAGCTACAGGATGCCCTTTTTGTTTACTAATGCTTCAAGATGCAGTAAATACAAAAGGTTTAAAAAACCAAGTAGTTGTTAAAGATATAGTAGAATGGATAGATGTAGAATAGGGGGAAAAATTTATGGAGAAATTGTGTTTAATAACTGGTGGGTCTAAAGGAATAGGTTTCGAAATAGCTAAAAAGATGGCTGAAAAAGAATATACGATAATACTTAATTCTCGGAATCCTTTTGAAGCAGTAAGAAAACTTCAAGAACAAAATTTCAAAGTAATCGAATTAGCAGGAAGCATAACCGAAGAATCATTCCTAAAAAACTTAATAGAAATTGTAGAAAGTTATGGCTACATAGATTCAGTTTTAATTAACTATGGTGGTCCTCCAATTAAACCATTTTTGGAAGTAAGTGAAAAAGAATGGGTAGAGTACTTTAATCTTATGCTTTTAGCTCCTTTAACTATAATCAAAGAATTAATAAAATATTTAGAAAGATCAAACTATCCTAGAATAGTGGCTATAACTTCTTTCACTTCGATAAAACCGATAAAAAATATGGTAATTTCAAATAGTTTAAGGATAGGGTTAGTTAACGCTTTAAAAACAATTGCTTTAGAATTTGCAGATAAGAATATTTTAATAAATGCTGTAGCTCCTGGATATATAGAAACAGAAAGATTGAAAGATTTCATTCAAAAACAATCACAAATATTAAATGTGGAACCAAACGAATACAAAAAAGCCATAGAGAAAAATATTCCATTAAGAAGGATCGGCCAAGCAGAGGAATTAGCAAAATTTGTATCATTCCTACTTTCCTATGAAAATACCTATATAACTGGACAACATTTTGCTTTTGATGGAGGAATCACAATTTAGATAAAATGTCTGAAACTGAAAAATTTTTGGATCAAAAAGTTAGACTAAAGCCTGAAGAAATAAAAATAATAAAAGAAGCCGCTACTTTATTATTCGGAGAAGAAATAGAAATATACATATTTGGAAGCAGAGCAGATTTGAACAAAAAAGGCGGAGATATAGATATCTATATCGAAAGTAAAAACCAAATAAAGTTAGAAGATATACTTAACTTTTATTGTATATTAGAAAAAAAAGGTATAGAAAGAAAAGTGGATTTGTTAGTAAAGGATCCAACAAAAAGGGACAAAGAAATATACCAAATAGCAAAAAATACAGGAGTAAAAATATGATTTTTTATAAAGTTCTAAAAAAAGCAAAAATAATACTTAATCGATTAGAAAATTATACAAAAGAAATAAAGGAAAAAAAATTGATAGAAAATTTAAACATTGACAATAAAGAGGATATTAAACTCATCGATTCATTTGTTTATAGATTTTCTTTTCTACAAGATTACATAGGACAAAATCTTTTTAAAAATTTTCTCATCGAGACAGGAGATTATATGGAAAACATGAGCTTTATAGATATACTTGATAAATTAGAAAAAATAGGTATAATAGAA
>Ga0105160_1000483_pt1 | contig 18649 bp, 13 predicted proteins | sample GXS110809BmetaG_FD_89591 | JGI IMG/M metagenome (GOLD analysis project Ga0105160, IMG submission 89591) | Hot spring microbial communities from Gongxiaoshe hot spring, China to study Microbial Dark Matter (Phase II) - GXS 110809B | ecosystem: Environmental > Aquatic > Thermal springs > Hot...
CCCCAGCGGAGCGTATCCTCGAAGGAGCCCACAACGTAGACGCAGGACCCATCGGGGGAGACGCCAACACTACTCACCCTGTCGTTGCCCCGCCCGCCTACGGGAAAAGCCCATGCCCAGAACGTCTGCGACGGGGCCGAGACCCGAATCCGATAGCGCCCCGGAGCTGGAGGAACCCAGCTATACGAGAGCCCCCGGACACCGCTGGCAAGCGAGCGCCAGGTGCGCCCCTCATCGGTGCTGTACGCAAGATCGACCGGCTGCGTCGGCTCAACCCCTGCCCAGAGAATCTGCACCGTGTCGCAGACCGAGATTGTATCCCCACCATTGGGCTGCAGCAAGATCACACGCCCTGGACCACCGACGAGCGGAATTTGCGGTCCACAGGGTTGACCGTCAATGACCAGCGTAGCCTGCCGATATGCCCGAGCAGCCCCTTGCTGGAATTCCACCGTGATGCGCATATCCTGCCCCGGAGCAATAACCGCCGGCAACGCTGGGGTAATCCCCAGAATCCGGTAATAGAGCGAGGGGCGGATATCCACCGCTTGCACATTCAGCGGCGCCACCAGCGGACGGATGACCACATCCTGCTGGACCCGCGCGCCCGGGTCTGGATTCCCAAAGTAGACCAGTCCTGGTGCCTGGATGCGGGCAACACTGTTGTCCGGCGCAATGTAGCCGGTCTGCACCCGTGCGCTTGTCCGGACAAAGGTGACCTCTAAGGTGCGATAGCGGCTCTGCTCCACACAGCCGTAGGGCGCTGTCCAGAGAAGTTCGCAGACTTGCCGACTCTGCGCCTCAAGAGCGATCTGTCGGTAAATGCCCTCCAGTTCCTGCTTGGTGTTCGCAACGAATGCCTTCCCGCCAGTATTCCGGGCAATGCGGTCCAGCTCCGGATGCATCGGCATATTGACCGTGATGGCATAGACAATTGCTCCGATGGTACGAGCACGGTTGAGGATCGTATCCGTCTGGGGCGGCACATTCGGTTGCCCATCGGTCAGGAAGATCACGAAGCGCCGGATATCGGGCGGACGCGTCGCCAAAAGCGGCAATGCTCCAGCACCGGGTTTGAGGAATGCCGGATCGTAGCGCGTTCCCCCGCGTGCTACCAGCGTGTCAATGCCGGTCAGAAGATCTGCCCGTCGGTTGGTAAATGGCACGATGAGTTGGGCATCGGCATCGAAGGCAACCACCGCAATGGCGGTTCGCCCCACGAAGTTGACGGCGTTGACGAAGGTCTTGGCAGCGTACTTGACCCAGTCCCAGCGGGTCTCGTGCGCAACGGGGTCAACCGTATCGTTCATCGAACCACTGCGGTCCAGCACAAGCACGGCGCTGAACTCTGGGTCCCCAGTCAAGGTCGTACACCGGATGCTCACCGTGGGATCAACAGAGACGCCATTGTCCACGACGCGGAAGTCCGCTGCTGTAAGGTTTGGATAAGGCTGCCCAGTGACATCCAGGGCAACGAAATTCGCTCGCAGATTCGGGAAGTTGCTCGGGTCAATGCCATAGACGGCAAAGCTCTGCGCCAGGGCTGTCAAAGCGCCGCTGCTGAGGACAAGGAGTCCGAAAAGCGCACGCCACATGGCTTCTCTCCTTCTGGTCATGCTACTTCGTCGGCAACAGACGGTTCAACAAGGCGAATGGTGCGTGTCTGCGTATTGACTTCAGCCCAGACTCCGAGGGGGAGCGTGAGCTTACTGCGGAGATGTCCAATCGGGACCCCGGCAAGGATCGGAATCCCGAGTCCCCCCAGCCGGTCGCGGAAGATCTCCGGCAGCGGAGGTTGCCACCCAATGCTGCTTCCCCGCCGCTTTTGTCCCCATGGCGCCCGGAAGCGCCCGAGGAGAATTGCCACACACTGCTGGAGCTTCCCTGCCAGGAGCAACTGTGTCAGCATTCGGTCAACCCGATACGGCTCCTCCCCGATGTCCTCTAAGAAGAGCACCGCCCCGCGCAGCTCCGGCTCGTACGGTGTCCCCAGGAGACTGACCAAGAGACTGAGATTCCCTCCCAGCAGCGGACCGCAGGCAGTCCCGGGAGCGAGTACCTCCCAGCGGGAATCCTGAAGGCTCCACGGCTGCGTTGCCCCCTCAGGCAGAAAGAGCGTGCGCCGAAAGGAATCGAGCGTGAAAGCGTCGAAGGTCGAGACTGCTACTGGACCGTGGTACGTTACAATACGGGCACGAGTGGTCAGAGCAAGGAGCAAAGCGGTGATGTCGCTGAACCCAATGAGAGGTTTCGGGAAGCGCCGGAAGTGTCCCCACTCCAAGAAAGGGAGCAAGCGCATGACGCCGTAGCCTCCGCGAGCACACAGGACGGCATCGACCTGAGGGTCTGCTACAAGCTCCATGAGCTCGTGTGCCCGCTCCCGGTCGGGTGCTGCCAGGTAGCGCTGACGCCCGCTCTGCACGGTCCTGCCCAGAACAACCCGGCATCCCAACGACTGGAGTGCCTCAAGAGCCGGGCGCAGCTCACGCGGGTGCACAGGGCTGGCAGGCGCCGTGATGGCAACTGTTGCTCCCGGACGCAATCCCGGAGGGCGAAGAAGCGGCGCACGTCCTTCCCGGAGTACCGGCTGCCATCGCGGCACGACCCCAAGCCCTAGCGGCATCAGCCCCAGCATCCGTAACCATTCCCGCCGTGTCCAGCGCATAGACACTCAGCCCAAGAACTTGTTACGCTCCCGCTGCAGAAGGGCAACCACCTGCTTCAGGCGCGGATCATCCCACTGCTGTGCCAGAGGGATGTACCGCTCCCAGGTCTGCTGGATATACCGCAGTGGATTCCGCTTCAGATCGTAGCTCAGGCAGCGGAAGTTGTCCAGCCGCGTTGCCAGCCGAATCAGCAGGCACTCCGGGGGAGCATGACGCAGACGTTCCACCTGTTGCCAATCCACGGCATCGGGATCGCGCTCGTGCGCCTGTAAATCTTTCGTCAGCGTTTGCACCATTTGGGCAACCCGGGGACCGAAATTGTACTGCAATACCTCCGCCGACAGCTCGGAGGAATCCTCCAGGACATCGTGCAGCAGCGCTGCAATCAGAATGTCTGGGTCCCGTACCCCCAGCTCGTCGATGAGAATCTTGCAGACGCGAGTGACGTGGTAGAAGTACGGGCTTCCATCGCGCCGGAACTGGGACTCGTGGACACTGGCAGCGACGTCGTAAGCGCTCAGAATTCGGTTGAGTTCCACTGGGTCAACATTGCCCTGCAGCCGTTCGACAAGTTCCTCGCGCGAGAGGTAGGTCAAGTTGTACGGAAGCTCCACTGTCAACGGGGCTCCTCCCGACTGGTTCAACTTACCGCTCAGAGCTCAGCAGCTCGCGGGCTGTCTGCAGCGCCGTCTCCGTGATGCGTTCCCCGCTCAGGAGTCGGGCAATTTCGTAGACGCGCTCCTCCGGTGTGAGGCGCCGTGCCGTCACTACGGTGCGCCCGTCGCGCACGTGCTTTTCCACCAGAATGTGTTCGCTGCCCCGGGCAGCAATTTGGGGAAGGTGCGTGATGACGAGCACCTGATGGTATTGTGCCAGCATCTCCAGAGCATGCCCGACACGAGCCGCGATGCGTCCACTGATACCGGCGTCAATCTCATCGAAGACCAGCAGTGGGAGCCGATCGGATTTGGCCAAAATGCTCTTGAGTGCCAGCATGATGCGGGAGATTTCGCCCCCGGAGGCAACCCGTGCGAGCGGTCGCGGCTCTTCGCCCGGGTTGGTCGTGATGAGGAACTCGATGCGATCAATCCCTGTGGGGAAGGCACGGCACCGCTTGCCTTGGAATTCTACCCAGAGCTCTTCCTCTGGCGGGGCTTCCTCTGTCTCGATGCGCACAACGAAGCGGCTGTATGGAATGCCCAGCTCAGCCAGGAGCTCTTCGACAGCTTGTTGGAGCTTTTCCGCAACGCTGACCCGTTTCGCATGCAGCCGATGGGCAGCACGCGCCAGCTCCCCCCGCCGCTGTTCCACCTCCTGCAGCGCCCGTTCGCGGAAGAATTCTCGCTGCTCAGCCCGGCGGAGTTCCTCCTCCCAGCGGCGCCGCTGTTCGAGCGCTGCCTCCACAGAGCCGTATCGTTTGCGCAGAAGCTGAAGTTGAGCTTTCCGCTGACGCAGCTGCTCCAGACGCTCGGGTTCAAAATCCAGGTGCGCTGTGTAGCTCTGGAGGAAACGCACCAGCTCTTCAATGCCGACCACCCACGCATGCGCCTCAGCCGCCGATGGGGCAACGCGCTCATCGATGCGGGCAAGCTCTTCGAGCAGGTTCCGGACACGCAAAAGGCGGTCACGCACGGCGTGCTCATCTCCGTAGAGCAACTCGTACGCCTGCGTCGCGAGCGCATAGAGCCGTTCGGCGTGTTCGCTGAGCCGGAGTTCGGTCTCCAGCACCGCTTCCTCGCCAGGCTGGGGATCGATTGCGGCGATTTCCTGCAGCCGCACGCGGAGCCATTCCTGCTTCTCGCGTAGCTCATGCTCCTGGGCACAGAGCTGCTGCAGCTCCTGCAGCGCTGCCCGGAGCCGCTCATAGGCAGCGCTGTACTGCTCCCGGAGTGCCTCCAGTCCGCCGACGTTATCGAGCAAGCGCCCGTGCGTTTCAACCCGCAGAAGCGACTGCTGCTCGTGCTGCCCGTGGAAATCCACCAGCTGCTCGGCAATGTGCCGCACCAGCCCGAGCGGTGCTGGAGAATCGTTGACAAAGCAGCGCGAAGTCCCTCGGCGGTTGAGTTCACGCCGGAGGATGAGTTCCTCGCCTCCACCATACCCTTGTTCGGCAAGGAAGTGCGCCAGCGCCGAATGCGGCTCGATGCGGAAGACAGCCTCCACCATCCCGCGCTCGGCACCTTGCCGCAGCACCTCGCTGCCAGCACGCTCTCCCAGGGACAGCATCAGGCTGTCCACCAGGATGGACTTCCCCGCCCCCGTCTCACCCGTGATGACATTGAGCCCGGGTCCGAAAGAAAGCTCCAGCTGGTCGAAAAGGGCGATATCCCGGATGGTAAGCTGGCACAGCACCGCAGCACGTCCCGATCGCCACGCTGCTCAGACTTGCACCACTGGTGCACGGTCGGCTTTCTCGAAGGGGCAAAATTACAGGAAGCCCTCCAATTCCGCCTCGCTTCGGACCAAGACCTGCCGGGCTCGGCTCCCATCGGCAGGACCGACGATACCGGCGGCTTCGAGCTCGTCCATGATCCGCGCTGCCCGGGAGTAGCCAATTTTGAGTCGCCGCTGCAGGAGCGAGACCGACCCTTGCTGATGGCGCACCACCAACCGCGCAGCCTCGGCAAAGAGCGGGTCCCGCCCCCCTGCCCCGGCAGCCCGTTGCCCGCCTTCCCGCTCCGAGACCGACGGCAGCCAGTAGGGTTCCCCTACCCCAGGCTGCTGTGCAATGAAACTGCAGACCGCCTCCACCTCTTCCAGGCTCACATACGCATTCTGCAGCCGGATCGGCTTGGGAACGCCGCCGGGCAGGAAAAGCATATCGCCATTGCCCAGCAGCTGTTCCGCTCCCGGCATATCGAGAATGACCCGCGAATCGACCCGCGAGGCAACCTGATATGCAATCCGGGCGGGGAAATTCGCCTTGATAAGCCCGGTGAGGACATCCACCGAGGGGCGTTGCGTTGCCACCAGCAAGTGGATGCCTACCGCCCGCGCCAGCTGCGCCAGCCGCGTGATGGGTTCTTCCACCATGCGTGCCGCGGTCAGCATCAAATCCGCCAGCTCGTCGATGACCAGCACGATGTACGGCATCGGCTGGAAGTGGCTCTCCAGCTTGCCGTCACGCACCCGCCGATTGTACTCCACAATGTTGCGTTGCCCTGCCTGCGCCAGGATGTCGTACCGACGCTCCATTTCCAGCACGACCGCTTTCAAGACTATCACCGCTGCCTCCGGCGACGTCACAATGGGTTCCCCAACCTCGGGCGACAGGGCCAGGAAATGGTGCTCCAGCATCGCATACGGGGTCAGCTCCACTTTCTTCGGGTCAATGATGACGAGCTTCAACTCCCAAGGACGCAGCCGGAACAGCAGCGAGAGAATCATCGTGTTGAGCCCGACACTCTTGCCCGAGCCTGTCGCACCGGCAATGAGCAAGTGCGGCATACGTGCCAGATCCGCACAGTAAATCTCCCCGGTGATGGTCTTCCCTAACCCGAGCGGGAGCAGTAGCTCTGTGCTCCAGAACAGCGGGGACTCCACAATGCTCCGGAAGCGCACCAGCGCCCGCCGATGGTTTGGTATCTCGACGGCTACCGTTCCCCGTCCCGGAACTGGCGCAATGATACGCACTCCGGGTGCCTTGAGTGCCAGGGCAATGTCGTCAGAGAGGCTCTCAATCTGGCTAATCTTGACACCAGCGGCAGGCACAAACTCGTACTGCGTCACTACCGGACCCGGGGTAACGGTCAGATTCTCAATCCCGATGCGGAAGGTTTCCAACTTCTCCCGGAGGAGACGGGCATTGGTCTGCAATTCCTCTTCGTCCACCTCCAGCGCCTCATCACCGGGGATGAGCAGCTCAGGAGATGGGGGGGTATACGGGGCTGCCTCCGACATTGTCACTGGAGCAGCCGGTGGCTCGGACTGCCGACCCGGGACCGGAGCCGGAGATGGCGGAGTCTCCCGGTCAGGCTCCACGCGCCCATCGGAAGGCTGCTCGGAATGCAGCGTGGCGCTCCTCGGAGAGGAAGCCGGTTCTGCCAGCGCTGTTTCCCGCAGCCGCACGCGAATGATGCGTGCCGGCTCCGGGGGCTCTTCCGATGAGCTCTCCGCCTGGACGGATTGGGAACAGTGCCGGGGCTGCCGCTGCTGCCGTTGCTGCCGTTGCCACCACGTACGGAGCTGCTTCCAGCCGAAGTTCCCCTTCTGCCAGAGCCACTCACCCAGCCGCGGAAACTCCAGCACAAGCACCAGCGCTATACCGGAGAGCACCACTAGCACCGCCCCCACGGTGCCGAGCAGCTGCCGCACCACTGCTGCCAGGAACGCTCCCACCATCCCACTCCACTCCAGGGGAAGGTCTGCCATACCGGGGACACCCCGCAGCACCCCAGCCAAGACTGCCCCCAATACAGCCAGGAGTCCAACGGCAGCGCTCCGCCGCCAGACCAACGGCAGGATGGTTCGCCTCCGAACTAGCTCCCATGCCCACCAGCCAAGGATTCCGGGGATGACCAAGGCAGCATAGCCAATGCCAAACACGATGAGAAACTGTGCTACCACTGCCCCGAGCACTCCGAGCCAGTTCTGCGTGGCTTCTGCTTTGAGGCGCACGTCCGCATCTCCCCGCAGCATCCCGATCAGTTCCCGCCAACTCAGGCTCGCATAGGCTTGGTCCTCCGGAGTGTAGGAAAGCAGCGCCAACGCCAGGAGGATTGCCCCAACCGCGAGCACGAGCGCCAGCGCGCGTTGCTGCCGTCGGTCTAGGGCAACGCCCGTCCGTGGCGCCCTTACCCGCTTCGGGAGCGGCTCGGATGAGACCATCCGCATTGTTTGCCCCTCTCTATGCTGCACATTCCGGCGTCGATGCCGTCACAGCTCCCACGCAGGCAGGTTCCTCCCCGAGCAGAAAGCCCCCTACCCAGCGTGGGACAACCCACACGGTATCCAGGCGCAGCGCGTCCTCAATATCGTGCTGCTTCCCCTCCAGCGCCAGAAATCGAGCATGGCGGCTGGCACGCAGCACTGCCTCGAGATACCCTCGACTGGCTTCGCGGTAGACCGCCGCAGCAACCTGCGCTGCATCCGTCACCACCACCGAACGAAGGCGGCTCAATCCTTCCACCAGGGCGCCAGCCCCGAGCACATCTTCATACGCCACGCTCCCCCCATCCCCGGCACAGCAAATCCAGACACGCTCCGGTCCCCACCGACGGCAGTACTCGACCACCGCGGCTCGGTTGACCAATCCCGCAACCACCGTCCGGAAGCTGTCCCCATCGGGGAGCCGTCTCAGCAGCGGCGTACCATTGCTGGAGACAAAGGCAATGAGCTTCCCTGCAACGACCTCCGGGACGTACTCCCGCGGGGAATTCTCCAACGCGAAGCCCGGGATTGGCTTGCCTCCCTGCTCACCCGCCAGCAATACTGGTTCGGTACTTGCCTCGGCAAAACGGCACGCCTCCTCGGGGGTTGCACACGGGACAACTGCCCGCGCCCGGTGCGCGAATGCTACCGCCAGTGTCGTGCTCGTCCGCAAGACATCCACCAGAATAGCCAGCTCCCGCCCCCTACCGTGCTCCACCGGAACCGCCGGCTGGAAGAAGACTTCCACACGCATGGCGCTCGCTCCCAGGACAGCCAAAAATACGGGAAAGACCACAGCTGTCGCTCACCCTATTGAGCACTCTGGTTCGTCGCGCAGCCTGTCGGGATGTCATTCCAACGCGCTGCGTACCATGCACCGCTTCCCTGCCCGATGGTCCCTTGCCGCGTCCTTCCTCCTCTGGCTGGGTGTGATGGGTGCTGGCTGTCTCCGCTCCTCTGCACCGACCGACCCGAGCAACCATCCTCCTGTCATTGACAGCCTCACGATTGCGCCGCAGATTCTCCGTGTCGGGCAGCCAGCCACAGTGGTCTGCTTTGCCCACGATCCCGACGGCGACGAGCTGAGCTACCACTGGAGCGTCAGTGCTGGCATTCTCGTCGGCAGCGGTCCCCGCATTCAGTATATCCCGGACCCTTGCTGCGGCGGCTTGACCAACACGCTCTCTGTCATTGTCAAGGACGGTCGAGGTGGCGCAACGCAGGGGCAGCTCCATGTGGCGGTCTCTCCCTAAGCTGGGTAGCGCCGTGCTCGCAGGCGCGTCCCTCTGCTGTGGAACCATTCCTGTCCAGGGTCAGGCATGCTGCGGTGTGCCAACCATTTCGCTCGCCGGGACCGAACGTGGCATTGACGAGACCACTCCAGTGGCAGTCACCTTGAGTTACAGCTTCACGGACTTCAGCCAGACCCTCAACGGCACAACCCGCATCCCAGATCCATTGGGACGAGAAGCTTCCAGCCACGTCTGGCGTCTGGAAGGCGAGCTCGTGCTCGGGCGCGGATGGTCTCTCCTCCTCTCGCTGCCGGTCACCTCAAAAGCGCGTCGTATGCAGCTCGATACCCTGACCGCCACCTACCGCGCCACGGGGATTGGGGATGCGATCGCATTGCTCAAGCGCCGGCTCCTGACCGGCGGGACATTGTCCCCGTGGAGTATCACTGCCGGGCTAGGCGTGAAGGCGCCCACCGGAGCCTCCGACCGGGAAGAATACGGCGTTCGGCTCCCCCGTGACCTCCAGCCGGGGACAGGCACCTGGGAGGTACTCGCCTGGGGCTTTACCACAGCCGTCCTCCTGGATGGACTCTCAAGCGTGGCGTTGTCGGCAACCGTTCGGCTTCCCCTGACCGCCGACGAGCTGGACTACCGCAATGGCACCGAGGTCCAGCTTCTGCTGATCGGGAGTTGGTTCGATCCTCCACTGCCAGAACTCCTCCCAGCTCTTGCTCTCCGGCTGCGGATGACCGGGCGCGATCGGCTCGGCACAACACCCTTTCCGGCAACCGGTGGCACCTGGCTCGACGCTCTCCCGAGCCTCATGCTCCAGCTCACCCCCTTTGCTCTCCGTCTGCAAGGCGTCGTACCGGTCTGGTACCGAACACAGGGAATCCAGCTAGTCCCCAGCTGGGGCATAACGGCAGAGCTGCACTGGAGCCTTTCACCCTAAGCGGCTATTCCCACCGCTCTGGCCACCAGCGACGCAAGCGCTCGCGGAATTCCGCCTCGCGTCCCAACTGCGTCGGCTCGTAGTACCGGCGCGGTTCTACCCCGTCGGGGAAGTACTGCTGGGGGACAAAATGCTCGGGAAACTCGTGCGGGTACTGGTAGCCCTGACCATAGCCTGCCTGAGCCAGTGCAGCGGTGACGGGATTGCGCAGGTGGAGTGGGACGATAGAAGAGACGCCGGAGCGAACGTCTGCCACCGCTGCTTCAAGTGCCCGGTACGCGGCGTTCGACTTCGGACAGCAGGCAAGGAATGTCGTCGCCTGTGCCAGTACAATCCGGGCTTCCGGCATACCAATGCGTTCCACCGCCAGCAGCGCAGAGATCGCCACGGGCAATGCCTGCGGCTCTGCATTGCCAACATCCTCGCTAGCTAAAATGACCAGCCGCCGGGCGATAAACCGCGGGTCTTCCCCGCCCTCCAACATGACGGCAAGCCAGAACAGCGCCGCATCGGGGTCAGAACCCCGAACCGCCTTGATGAAGGCGGAGATAACATCGTAGTGGCGTTGCCCTCGGGCATCGTACTGCGGCAAGCCCTGTGCCAGCACTTGCTGCAGCTCCGTGCCCGTCACGGAGCGACGCCCTTCACGGGGTTGCGCCAGAAGTGCTGCTGCTTCCACGACATTCACCAGCACACGGGCATCTCCCGCTGCGAGCTGCAGGAGCTCCTGCTCAGCTTCCACCTCAACCGGCATTCCGAAACGCTTCTCCAGCGCTGTCTGAGCTCGCCGGAGAAGCTGCTGCAGCTCCTCCTGCCTGAGCGGACGGAGTTCGTAGACCCGGCAGCGCGAAAGCAGAGCGGGGGAAAGCACGAAACTCGGCGGTTCCGTTGTGGTGCCAATCAGGATGAGGGTGCCCTCCTCGACCGCCTGGAGCAGTGCATCCTGCTGCGGGCGCGTGCAGCGGTGGATTTCGTCCACGAAGAGCACAACCGAGCGCCCTTGCCGTCGGACGTGGAGTGCTCGCTGGAGGAGCTCCCGCAGTGCAGGAACCCCGAGCTCCGTCCCTGGCAGCTGAAACCATTCCGCCCCAAGCTCCTGGGCAACCAGGCGGGCAATCGTGGTCTTGCCCGTCCCAGGCGGTCCCCAGAGGATAACCGAGGGGAAATACCCCTGCTGCAGGAACCGCCGGAAGATGCCCTCCGGTCCGACCAGGTGCTCTTGCCCGAGCACTTCCTCAAAGTGCTGGGGACGGAGCTCCTCTGCCAGAGGAGGCACCCCCACCGACGGCTGTGCCCCTGTGCCGAACAATTCCAGCGCCTCACTCCCCATTGCACCACGAGCCCTCTTGAGGACGCTGCACCACTGCCGTGTGCTCTCCCTGCCGGACGTATTGCCATACTTTGCAAAGCTGCGCCCACTGCTCCGGGGTACAGAAGGGCTGCAGAATCCCGAGGAACTCTTCGCACTGCTCAGCCGGGAAGCCCAGGCGCAGGAGTGCCCGTAGATGGGACGCCACCTGCCGCCACCACCCTCCGACGACCAAAGCAGCAATGGCTGCCCATTCGCGCGGCACAATGTCCAGTCCAGAGCGGGAAAGTACCTCCCCGTAGGCGACACGGAGCACCAAATCCTCCAGCACTGGTGCCCCTCCGCGCAATCGTCTCCGCACACGCTCGGTCCGCTCCCCATACACCAGGGCAAAGAGCTCGCTTCCCCGCGCACGCATTGCCTCTGTCTCCAGCGGCTCTGGTAAAAGCAGCTCCCACGGCACACCGAAGCGCTCACAGAACGCCTGGGCAGCGGTCAGCGCTTCGATTGCTGCGGGGAATCCCGCAAACAAGCAGAGCTGGAGCAGGACCTCTGCGATTGCCCGTACGGGCACGCCCTCGCGCAGTGCCTGGCGGAGGAGCATGTCCAGCTCTGCAGCTGTCTCTGCCCGCGCGGCGGCTGCGCTGAGTCGGATGAGCCATGGGAGCCACACTGGGACCTCCGGCTCGGATGCCCCCTCTGGCTCGACCGCCTCCTCTTCCAGGCGCCGCAGAGTTTCCCACAGCGCCGCAACTGCCCGGAACCGATGACTCAGCTGGTTTTTCTCCTCTGGCTCCATTTCCGCAAAGGTCCGCTCATGCCCCTCGGGGATGAAGAGAGGATCGTAGCCGAAGCCGGACGTGCCGCGCTCTTCCAGGGCAATCCAGCCTTCGACGATCCCCTCAACACACAGCGTCCGGAGCGCATCCCGATAGCAGAGCACCGTACGGAACCGTGCCCGCCGCCGCTCCGGAGGGACGTCGCGGAGCAATTCCAGCACGGCGCTCCGATTCTCCGCATCCGAGCCGACGAAGTGTGCTGAGTCTACTCCTGGCTTGCCGCCGAGCGCTTCGATTTCCAGCCCGGAATCATCGGCAACCACCGGCTGCCAGATCCGCTCGAAGAGCGCTGTTGCCTTCAGGTAGGCGTTCTCCTCAAGTGTCCGTCCACTCTCCTCGATCCCTTCCCACGGCGTGCCGAGAACTTCCTCGGGAGCCAGGAAGTGGAGCCTGCCGGGAGCGATCCGTGCAGCAATCTGCCGCAATTCGCGGAGTTTGTGCGGATTGGTCGTGGCAACCACAAGACGCCAGCTCATCCCCATAGCTCCTGGTGCGCCTGCTCCAGTGCTCTCTCAATGGAGACGGGTCTCCCCGCTTCTCGGAGGAGGAGACCCACGGCGGTAATCAGGGTGAGGATATCCGCAGGGCTCAGCGCGCCCATATGTCCGATCCGCATGACACGCCCCTGCAGTATTCCCTGTCCGCCGGCAACCCAAAGGTGGAAGCGTTCCCGCAGCTGCTGCGGCAGCCCGCGGAGAGCCTCCGGGAGTTCAACCACCGTCACTGCGTGGGAGCCCGCTTGTCCGAAGACCGACAGTCCATACGTTGCCAGAGCTGCCCGCACCGCACGCGCATAGCGCCGATGCCGCTCCCAGTGCGGCGGGAACCCATCGGCAAAGTACCGCTGCAGCACGTACGCGAGTGCCCGAATGAGCGACACCGCCGGTGTCCATGCCGTCATCGCCTCTTGCCACCGTTCGTAGGCAACCCGGAGGTCGAAGTAGAGGCTTCTGGAAGGATGCTGCCGAACGTATTCCCACGCTCGGCGACTCAGCCCCACGAACGCAAGCCCTGGCGGGAGGAAGAATGCCTTCTGCGACGCCGCTACTACCGCATCCAACCCCCAGGCATCCAGCGGACAGGGATGCACCCCAACGGCGGTAATTGCATCCACACAGAGGAAGGCATCCGATACCTCCCGGAGCGCGACGGCACACTGCTGCACTTCCTGCAACGCTCCGGTCGAAGTCTCGCTGTAGACAAGCCAAACGGCATGGACCGGCTGATGGGAGCGGACAACCTCCTGTAACCGCTCCGGCGCCACTACCTCCCCCCACGGGACCGAAAGGCGCACTACCTCCGCTCCTGTTCGCTCTACAATCTGGGCACAGTGCTCACCGAATCGCCCACCGGTGACTACCACAACCCGACTACCCGGCGGCACGAGGTGGGCGGTCACTGCCTCAATCCCGCCGGTACCCGAGCTGGTGAGCACCACCACCGGCTCTGCGCTCTCCCAGAGCTGCTGGAGCCGATGGTGGACCGGTCCGAGCACCTGCTGGAACTCTTCGCTGCGATGCGGGAGAACCTGCTCGGAGAGTACCCGCAGCACATCCTCAGGAACGGCGACCGGTCCGGGTGTGAAGAGCCGTACGTGCATGCTGCTGCCAGAAGTGGTACAGGACAATTGCTGTCGCAATCGCCACATTGAGCGATTCCAGAATTCCAGCGCCGGGGATCCGAAAAAGCAGCTGACATCGCTCTCGCACCCTGTCTGAGAGTCCCCGCGCCTCATTCCCAATTGCGAGCGCTACCCGACGCGGCAGCCGAACCCGCTCCAGCGGCACCCCCGCGGCTGGCTCTGCTCCAATGAGCGCATACCCGCGCCGGTCGAGCTCACGGAGCCCCTCGGCAGGCTCGCGCACGCGGTGGATTGCTGCGTGGAAGATCGCCCCAGCACTTGCCCGCACAACCTTTGGGTTGTACACATCGACTCCGCCAGGCATGAGGACGATGGTCTGCCAGCCAAACCAGACCGCTGTCCGCACAATTGTGCCCAAGTTCCCGGGATCACACACCCCATCGACGAGCACCACGCGTTCGCCCCAGGTCGGCTCCTCGAGGGGATAGCTGACCACCGCCACAATGTCCTGCGGCGTCTCCGTCTGGCAAATGCGACGGAACTGCCGCTCACCGGCTGTATAGACCACTGCTCCCCGGCGGGCAAACTCTCGAGCCAGCTGCCATGCTTCGGTCCCTGCCTCTGCCCGCAGCACCACCACCAGCGCCCGATAGTTCTGACTGCGGAGGAGTTCCCGGCACACTCGCAGCCCCTCTGCCAGAAACTCGCCATGGCGCTCCCGCTCATCCGGCTTGTGCAGCCGCTGTAAATGCTTGCGCACGCGCTCGCTCAAGCTCGCCGTCTCCATCCGCACTTCCCCGAAATGGCACAAAATTACACAGCTTTATCCCCCAGCTTGCGGGGTGCAAGGAAGCGAATCCAGTAATTTTGTCCCGGTCTGCTCAACCGCTCAGTGGGAGCGTGCCGCGTGCGTCCATCATAGCCGGAATTCTGCTCTGGGGCACCGGAGTCCTTGCCCAACCTTTCCTGCCCAGCCCATTGCAGTGGCTCTTCCCCCGCGGAACCCCGGAAGCGCTTCACTCACAGCCAACCCCATCTGCACCGCAACCGCTGGACTCATTCCGCCTCAAGTGGCGGGAGCCAGCCCTGGCAGGTGAAGGTGCGGTGCTTGTCGGGAAACTCCGCCCATCGGGCAAGCTCATGCCCTCCATGCCATGGGCTCCGAACGAGATTGCAGCCGTCCGCGGTGATACGCTCTTCCTGCTCAGCGGTGCGGGCTGGATACTGGCACGGACCGCTCTGCCGCCCTTCAGTTGGGACGTCAGCGCCGTGCTCGATACCGTAGCCCCCGTCCCCCGTGCCTATAGCGCAAACCCTGGTATCCTCGCGCTCGAAAGTGTCGAACACCGAAGCCCTGATAGCCTTGTGGCAACCTTCCTGCTGGGAATGACTCCGGCAGACACCCTGGCAATCCTGCGCCGACTCATCGTCGATATGCGCCCCTATCGCCCCAATCTAGCAGCTTCCCTCCTGCCCTTCGCTGCCCGCTCAGCTGCCGGGGTTACCCTCTACTACGCACTCCTCCACACCACCCGTCCCGACCCGGGAGCCGGTGCCTATGCTCGCGGTCTTGTCCAATTCGCCTCGGACTCCCTCCTGCCTGCCTTTCCAATCGCGAATACACCGGACGACACCGGAGCGCGCCTCCTCTACGCACCACGCCTGTGGCATACCCAGCCCTCACTCACCTTATTACCGGGCGGCATCCTCCGGCTCCTGCTCCCGATACACCCCGCTGCTGGCGAGCAGAGCGTCCTCCGCAACCGCCTGGGGCACCAGACCCGAGCTGACTCCGCCTACCTGATCGGGATAGACCTCCACGGCAATGTCCCCAGCAGTGGCATTGCCCCCGTGCCGCTGTCGCTGGATTCTGCAGCACCCGAACCGATTGTCCTGCCCCTCTGGGTTCGCCTCCAACCTACCCCGACGAGCGGCGAACGCCCGTATATCCTCCTAGCCGAAGGCTACCGCGGCAATGCCCCGCTCGGACCTGCCCGCCTCCACCTCTACGACGCTACCGGGCAACCCGTGGCAAGCACCGCCCTGCCCAACTCCCCCCCCTTCGAGGGCGGGCTCAATCACTTCTGGAGTATCGGTGTCGGTGATGTGGATGGTCCTCCCTCCAATGCCGTCCCGCCGTTTTATCCGAACAACCCCGGGATGGAAATTCTGGCCACACCGAACACCCCCGAACAGGCTGTCCCCGGAGCTCGACTCTTCGTCTTGCGATATCGGACCGATGTCCGTATCCCCAAACCTCAGCCGCCGAACGCCTTCCTGTTCCCCTTCGATACGATTGTCTCTGCTCCCTGTAGTGGCTGGATTGCCGCCGTAGCAGACCTCGACGGGGATGGACGCGCGGAAATCCTGCTGGCAGACCAGGGAACGCTCCACATCTGGCGCTTGCGCCCCTATGCAGACCCGCTCTTCGCTCTCGGTGCCCCCTTCGACACGGTTTTCTCCATCACCTTCCCCGGCGAACGTATCACGACCGTGGCTGTCGCCGATGTTGAAGGAGACGGACGCGCCGATGTCCTTGTCCGCACTAGTGCTGCCCTCTCCTGCATCGGCATCCCGCTTCTGCCCGCATGGACGGTACTCCACCCTCTGCAGGATACGACGCTCTGCGTGAGCGATACCCTGCATCTCCGCTGGGTCAACCACGGACGCGGCTTTTCTCCGCTTATCCTCTCCTTCCAGCCATACGACGCCGGACAACCCAGAGGAGCACGGCGCCGCCTGGCAATCCTCCCAAACGATGAGGACACCGTCTCTGTGGCTCTCCCCGCACGCCTCTTCCTCCCCGACACGGTTGGACGCCTCATCCTGCAGTGTTCCGCTCCGGTGCCCGTAGAGGATTCCACCGCTTTGGTTTCTGTGCGCTTCCCGAGGCTGACTCTCTTTACCCCCCGTTCGGGCGATACCGTTGTCATCGGGGATACAATCTCCTTGCAAGGGCGCTGTACGTGTGCCGATACCGTCCGCGTGCTCCCCGGCGATGGCGCCGCGGAGGTACAGGCTGCCGTGGATTCCACCGGTATTGTGACACTGCGCCTCCCGGTACCCTGTCCACCGGGAATCTCCTGCTGGGAAGCTCCCCGCCCCTGGTATCCAACTGTTGTTGCCATTGCGGACACCTTCGCTCAACCCCTGCAGCTCACACTCATCCGGAAAGCCCGTCACCTTCCCGCTTCACTCCTGCTCTTCCCCACCGGGATCTGCCCCGAAGTGCTCCTCCAGTGGGAAAGCGCCCAGTGCCCGACGGTCACTCTCGGAGTCTCTACCGATGGCGGTGTCACCTTCACCGAACTTCCCTCCTCTGCCCAGGACGGAAGCACCCGCTGGGTGCTGCCTCCCGCCGCCGGCGATACCCTCTGGCTACGAGTCTGCTGCACCAGTTGCCAACGCCTCGATACGGTCGTCCCCCTGACCTCCTCCCTCCAGCTCGAACTCTTGGCACCAAACCCTGTGGTCTTCCCGGAACAGCAACTCCAGATTCGCTATAGCTTGTCAGAGGCAGGCTCGGCACGTGTGCGCATCCTCGATGCCGCCGACAATCTCGTCCGTGAACTCGTGCCGTGGCGTGCTCACGCCTCTGGTGTCCTCTACTGCGAGAGCTGGGATGGTACCGCCTATAGCGGTGCCCCTGTCCCCACGGGAACATACTACGTCCTGATCGAGCACGAGCACAGACGCTGGCTCTTCCCTGTCTTCGTCCGCTGGAACCGTCGGTAGAAGCATCCGACCTGCAATGCACATCCTCCTGATCGAAGACGAACGGAAATTGGCCTCCTTCCTCAAGCGCGCTCTGGAAGAAGAGGGCTACAGCGTCGATGTCGCCTACGACGGGCAGGCAGGTCTTGAAGCAGCGCAACGCCGGGTCTACGACGCCATCATCCTCGACATCATGCTCCCCAAACTCGATGGCTTCAGCCTCCTTTCCCACCTCCGGAATCAGGGCGATACAACCCCAGTCATTGTCCTGACCGCCCGCGGAACGCCCGAAGAGCGCGTCATGGGGCTGGACCTTGGCGCTGACGACTACTTGCCCAAACCCTTTCACCTGGAAGAGCTCCTGGCACGTCTCCGTTCCGTCCTGCGCCGTTCCTCCCCAGAGAAAGCAACACGGCTCCAATGCGGCGATCTCATCCTCGATACCCGTGCCCACATCGCCTACCGAGGCGGGCGAGAAATTCCCCTGACCCCCAGGGAGTACGCCCTCCTGGAATACCTCATGCGGCACAAGAATCAAACACTGAGCCGAAGCCTTATCCTCTACCACGTATGGTCCGACATCGGCATTGACTCTAACATCGTTGACGTCTACATCAAGCGCTTGCGGGAGAAAATTGAACTCCCCGGGACCCCACAACTCATCCAGACTGTGCGAGGAAGCGGCTATCGGCTTCGAGAACCTTCCCCGCCGGAATCCTCCTCCCCGCTGCCCCAATCTTCCGCAGATGTCTAAACCGGGGGTAGCAAGCCCAATGTCTTGCACCTACCTTCGGACAAAAGCAGAGGGAATCCATCGGTATCCCGCAAGTCTTTGCCTCCCATGCACTTCTGAATCCCCTCCCGGATACCTCTGCCGTCGACCTCACGGTATAAGCTCCAGAACCCTCCTGCCGTGACACAATTGGAGGAAGCACAACGATGATAACTCCTTGCAAAAACACGAGTTAGCAACTGCCGTCGACCCTCCGCTATGTTCCGGCAACTGGGGGTCGACGGCAAAGCGCTTCGAGGACACAAAAGAAAAAGCACAATCTCCCTGCTGACTATCGGTGTATTCTGCGGATGCAATTCGTAGATTTGCCTATAGCAAACGTGCTCTCCGTCGTGGGTTCAAATCGCACCAATGTGGGATTGAAACCGGTTGCTTTTAAGCTTTCGGCAAAGCCTATCATGGTTCAAATCGCACCAATGTGGGATTGAAACACGTTGCCCCGACTGTAATATCGTATCATGACCGCTCGTTCAAATCGCACCAATGTGGGATTGAAACGGGGTGCGCAAGGGCGGAACGGAAAGGAACGAAACAGTTCAAATCGCACCAATGTGGGATTGGAACACTACGACGTGGGGTCTTCCTCGACGTACCCGCAATCGCGTTCAAATCGCACCAATGTGGGATTGAAACCGAGCGTGCCCAGTCCGGTGCGCTCGACGGGCACCAGGTTCAAATCGCACCAATGTGGGA
>Ga0105160_1000484_pt1 | contig 18625 bp, 16 predicted proteins | sample GXS110809BmetaG_FD_89591 | JGI IMG/M metagenome (GOLD analysis project Ga0105160, IMG submission 89591) | Hot spring microbial communities from Gongxiaoshe hot spring, China to study Microbial Dark Matter (Phase II) - GXS 110809B | ecosystem: Environmental > Aquatic > Thermal springs > Hot...
ACCACAGCGTAGCCGTAGCACGGACATTCCTGTCCGTGCTGTTGCGGACGCTTGGCGCTTCGACAAGACTGTCCAAGCCACTTTTGTAGCACGGACACTCCTGTCCGTGCGGCACCCGACGCTGGGTGCTTGGACAGGATTGTCCAAGCCACTTTTGTAGCACGGACATTCCTGTCCGTGCGGCACCCGACGCTTGGTGCTTGGACAGGATTGTCCAAGCCACGCCCGTAGCACGGACATTCCTGTCCGTGCTGTTGCGGACGCTTGGCGCTTGGACAGGACTGTCCAAGCGACGATAGGTTCGTATTCTCATCACCAATTTACCTCCTCTACCTTCGTGCATACTGCCTGCCAATCACGCCTATCGCGCGTTGCAGCGCGGCGTAGGCGTCTAAGTAGTCAAATTGCGCGTTCACAAGGTTCGTTTGCGCCTGCGTGAAGGCGAGTTCGGCGTCGCTGATTTCGAGCTGGGGCGAGACGCCCGCTTCAAACCGTACGCGGGCGAGGCGTAGGGCTTCCGTCGCCTGTTCCAGCCCCTTTTGTGCGACGACGAGGCGTTTCTGGGCGTCTTGCAGGTTCAGGTACGCCTGACGCACCTCCAGCGCGACGCCCTCTTTCGCCTGCTGCAGGCGTATCTGGGCAATCTCTAAATCGTCGCGGGCTTGGGCTTCACGGGCGCGGGTAATGCCACTGTCCCAAATCGGCACGGACAGCACCACGATGCCCGTGTAGGTTTCTCGGCGCGGGTTAAACGGCGAGGTGTTCAGGTTGAAATCGGCTTGTCCGGTTACTACGAGACTGGGCAGGATGCCTCGCCGCGCGTTCTGGATGTTCACGCGAGAGAGTTCCACGCCGCGCTCGGCAGCGATAATCTCAGGGCGGTTCTGATACGCCTGCTGGGTCAGCGCGTCCAGCTCGGCTTCTTGCAGCGGGGGCAGCTCCGTGGGCTTGACGACCTGTACGGGGGTGTTCAGGTCGCGCCCCAGCAGGTTGTTCAGCGCGGCGACGGCGAGTTCGCGCTGGTTGCGGGCGTTCAGCACGGCTTGCTCGGCTTGGGCGACGGCGGTCTCAGCGCGGAGTAAGTCAAACTGCGCCGCCACGCCTGCGTCCACCTGCGCGCGGATGAGGCGCAATCGCTCCTGCGCATTTCTCAGGGCTTCCTCCGCCACGCGAATGAACTCATCGGCGCGCGCCACGCCTTGATAGGCTTGGGTGACCTGTAAAATCGTGTCGTTGCGGGTGCGCTCGTACTCCAGCTCACTGATGGACACGAACACCGACGCGGCGCGCACGGCGGTACGCACGATACCGCTGATGTCTATGACTTGCGTTAGCGTAATCCGCGCCGTGCGGTTCTCGATATTGCCCAATCGGATGCGTTGGGGACCGAACTGCGCGGTCGCCACGCGGTCGAATCGGGTGTAGGTGGCGTTGCCCTGAATTTGGGGCAGGGCGTTGCCGCGCGCCTCGCGCACCGCATTGCGGGATTTATCGACGTTGCGCTCGCTGATTTGCACCGCTCGATTATTGCGCAGGGCAATCTGGATGGCTTCGTCGAGGGTGAGGGAGTCGCTCTGCGTCCAGCAGGGCGCAACCAGTAAACTGGTAAGACCGAGTGTAGTAAGCGTCAACCGCATGGGGTGTCCTCCAGATGGGGTTCCTCTGTGGCTTGGACATTCATGTCCAAGCGCGGTGCTCCAATTTGCGCACGGACAGGACTGTCCGTGCCACGGATGTGGCTTGGACACTCCTGTCCAAGCCCAGCAGGTTTTGGCGCACGGACAGGACTGTCCGTGCCACGGATGTGGCTTGGACACTCCTGTCCAAGCCCAGCAGGTTTTGGCGCACGGACAGGAGTGTCCGTGCTACGGATGTGGCTTGGACACTCCTGTCCAAGCCCAGCAGGTTTTGGCGCACGGACAGGAGTGTCCGTGCTACTGGATGCGATTCCGCCTCGCCACCTCCACTCTTGTAAACCTGCCTGCTCAGGATTCAGCAGCGTATAAAGAATGATTCGCTCCAATTCGTGTGCGTTGCGGATAATGTGGTCAAAATATTCAGCTTGCCAGAAGGTGTCTCTTCGTCCGAGAAGTTGATTAGCTCGTCGCGCTGTATAGCCTTTCCAACCTTTGATAATCTGTGAAAGTTCCCACTCCCCAAGCGGCTGCACCACTACATGCACATGGTTCGGCATAATACACCACGCCCAGAGATGATAGCGCACGCCATCAAAGTGTTGTAGCGCATCGGCGACGATTTGGGCAATTTCATCGCGCTGCAACCAACACGCACCGTAGCCCGCATCTAAGTATTGCTCGATGCGGTCGCTGTAGAGTTGTTTCAGGCGCGCTTCTTGGGCAGGCGTGAGTGCGCCTTTGGCTTGGTATTCGCGGCGCAGTTGGTCTCGTTCGGCGCGAATCGCTTTTAGCGCAGCTTGGGGTAGCGAGTCGGCAAGGCGGAAGGTGACGAAATAGGTTGCGCCATCTTGTCGCCAGTGGGGCAGGTATGCGCCGAGTCGTTTGGCGATGGCGCGGGTGGGGTCTAAATAAGTGGCTTGGACATCTTGTCCAAGCATCGTGGCTGGAGCGTCCCGCTCCAGCGTGGCAGGTGTTGGTGGCTGCACGGGCGAGACGCTCGTGCTACGCCGCGTGGCTGGAGCATCTCGCTCAAGCGCAGATGGCTCTGACACGGGCGGGACGCCCGTGCCACGCAGTGTGGCTGGAGCATCTCGCTCAAGCGCAGATGGCTCTGACACGGGCGGGACGCCCGTGCCACGCAGTGTGGCTTGAGCGTCCCGCTCAAGCATAGGAGACGCTGGTGGCTGCACGGGCGGGACGCCCGTGCTACGCGGTGTGGCTTGAGCGTCTCGCTCAAGCGCAGATGGCTCTGACACGGGCGGGACGCCCGTGCCACTGGAGGCTAAGAACGCAGGCTTGTAAAACTCCAGCACGCGTTCGACAATCTGTTCAAGAGGCTGGTCGGGGCGCTCCATCATCCACTCCATCTGGCAAAGACGATAGAGACGGATGGCCTGATGCGCCAGTTCTTCCGCCGAAACATCGGTGCGAAATTCGCCTGTGCGCTGTCCCGCTTCAAATCCCGTTCGTGCACGCTCGGTCGCCTCTTTGGTGATTTCCAGCATCTGCTCGCGCAACACCGAGCTGTGGCAGCAAGCGACCATCATCGAACGCGCTATCTGAATCGAGCGTCCCTCGCGTTGTGCGATAAAGAGCATCACCTGCCGCAGCACTTCCCACTGACTCGGCGCGTTCTCGGGCTGAAGCGAATCCAAGAATTCGTACACCTCGTCCGTCATGTCACGGATGTAGGCGTGCAGCAGGTGTTCTTTGGTGGGGAAATAGGTGAAGAATGTGCCTTTGGCGACATCGGCGAGTTCCGTGATTTCCTCAACCGTGACCTGATCGAAGGGTTTTTCGTGCATCAACGCGAGCGCCGCCTCGATGAGCCGCTGGCGGGTCTCCTCCCGACGGCGCTCGCGTCGATTCGCGTAGGGACGCGATGCGGTTGTGATAGCTCGTTCCATAACGCTCGTTCTGATATGCAAGTGCTTGAGCGAGACGCTCAAGCCACTGCAGGTTTGAACCGACGGTCATTTCTGACCGTCGGTCAAGATTATACCACAGGTCAGACGGATTTGTCAAGGGGGCGCTATGCGCTCCAGACTGTATCTACCTGCGCCCGCAGAAACGCCAGCGATTTCTGGAAGCCCGCGTCGCCCTGCGCCTGACCATCTTCGATGCTCAGGTAGCCCGCGTAGCCGTGCGCTTTCAGAATCTGCAGCAGGGGTTGGAACGGAACCGCGCCCTCGCCCAGCACACTGTGCTGGTACTCGCCCGGCAAACGGTCGCCCGCATGCACATGATGCACCTTGTGCGCCACGTGCTGCAAAATCGCCACAGGATCTGCGCCCGTCATCAGCGGGTTCGCGAAGTCGAAGTTTACGCGCACAGGCGTCGGCTCAATCTGCTCGAAAATCTGCAGGAAGCGTTCGGGCAGGAACGAGAAGTCCTCGCGCGTCCACAGGCGGTCTTTGTAGTGGTTCTCGTAGCAGGGATACACGCCACAGGGCACAGCGTACTCGGCGAGTTTGACCATGCACTCCACGGCGTACTGAACGGCGTCGCTGGGTTCCACGCCGTCGTGAACCATGCCGGCGGTGGTGCGCACGGCGTTTGCGCCGAGTTCCGCCGCCCAGTCCACGCGCTGTTTCATCGCGTCCAGTTCGGCGGCTCGCACGGCGGGGTCGGGGTTCGTAAAGTCGGGCGCGCAGGTAATCTGGCTCACACGCAGCTCCAGCGCGTTCAGCTCGGCTTTCACCTGCGGCAGGTTCTCGTTGCTGAGAAAAGCGTGATAGATCTCCACCGCCTGCACGCCAAACATAGGGGCTTGACGCAGCCAGTCCAACACCGTCATCTGCCCCTGCAGAATCGGGTGAATCAGGCGCACGGGCATCCACGCAATCGTCGGCTTAGCCATCTTTGAGTAAGCGGGCGATTCGATCCGCATCACGGAGCGAGGGGTCGTCGACAAACACCAGTTTCGGGATGCGCTTCAGGTGCAACCGTTTGCCCAGCAGCCCCTTGATATAGCCCGCCGAGTGTTGCAGCTTATCCAGCGTCTGCTTGCGCCGTCGCTCGTCGCCCAATACGCTGACATAAACCGTTGCCTGTGAAAGGTCGCGCGCGACCTTCACGCCCGTAATCGTCGCCAAGCCTAAATCCTGTCCTGCTAAATCCTTCAATAGCACCTGACTGAGTTCGGCAGTCAGGAGCGATTCCAGCCGTTCCATGCGTCCGCCCATTGGCGTCCTCCTTGTCAAAGTAGCTCTAAATGGCTTTCCAGTAGCATGATACGCCCGTCGGTCTCCAGGCGTTCCAGTACGGTATCCAGTACCCGATTGACAAAGTCGGTCTGGTTGCCCACGCACGCTATTGCGATGCACGCCCGCTGGTGCAAATCGTGGTGGTCGACTTCCGCGATGGAGAGGTTGAAGTCGTTGCGCAGGCGCGTAATCAGGCTCTGCACCACCTGTCGCTTCTCCTTCAGCGAGCGACAACCGCCAATATGGAGTTCGACGGTCAAAACGCCAATCCGTGCCGCCATTTGAGAGAAGTATACCTGTTGTGGCTTGGGCAGTCGTGTCCAAGCGCGGCGGTTTCTGATACCTGTCAGGGTTTCTGATGGCTACCCCTTTGAGAGAAGAAAACCGTGTTTCAGGTATCCTATTTCCGCGATGTTCTGGCGCGCGGCGATAGCAGTGTTCCTGCTGGATCAACTCACCAAACTCTGGGCAACGGCAAGCCTGACCTTAGACCAGTCAGTTCCTGTGTTGCCCCCCTACTTCTATTTCACCCTTACGCACAATACAGGGATTGCATTTGGACTGCTGGAGGGGCGCGGCTGGCTCACGATTCCGCTTACCCTCTGTGTCGCGGGGGGACTAATCTGGTATCACTATCGGCATAAGCCGTCGCGCGTCGTGCAACTATTGACAGGGCTGCTGCTGGGGGGCGCGCTGGGCAATTTTATTGACCGTCTCCGACTGGGCTATGTGGTGGATATGTTCGACTTCGTGGTGTGGCCCGTGTTCAATGTAGCGGACATCGCGATTACCTGCTCCTTGCTGGGACTGATGGCGTTGCAATTTTTCGGCGCACGCGAGACAGAGCCGGTCGGCGCTGCTGAGGAGCCGCCCCGATGAGACCTGAACTCGTCAAAATCGGACCCGTCACGCTCTACACCTACGGCTTCATGTGGATGGTGGGCATCTGGCTCGCTGTGTGGCGGGCGCTACGCTACGCGCCGCGCTACGGAATCAAACAGGACGATGTACTGGATATCGCCTTCTGGAGCGTCGCGCTGGGGATTGTGGGGGGACGACTTGCGTTCGTAATCACCAACTGGTCGCAATACGCGCCCGATCCGCTCAGTGTGTTTCGAGTATGGGAAGGGGGGATGTCGTACTTTGGGGGCTTCGGTCTGGCGATAGTGACGGCGATTTATCTGATCCGCAGGCGCGCCATCCCTATCTGGCAACTGGGCGATTTAGCCGCGCCGTCGCTCGCGCTGGGCTACGCAATTGCGCGTATCGGGTGCTTCGGCGCGGGATGCTGCTACGGCGCGCCCACTGACCTGCCGTGGGGCGTGCGGTTCCCTGGAATGGATCACCCTGTGCATCCTACGCAGCTCTATGCGACTGGGATGAACCTGCTGATTTTCGCAATTCTCTCCGTCTGGGCGACGCGCCGTCGGTTCGAGGGGCAACTTTTTGCGAGTTTTCTCATGCTGCACGGGCTGTATCGGTTCATCAACGAGTTCTTTCGCGCGGGCGCGACCTCGAAGCTGATGGTGGGTATGTTCACTTATGGGCATCTGGTTGCGCTGCTGGTCGTTCTGATTGGGGCGGGGCTGTATGCTGTGCTGGCTCAGCGGGCGAAGCAGGTATACTCTCTGCCGACGGAGAGAGACGACCATGGCAGGCTACGCCCCTGAACTGATTACGGCTTTACAGGCGAAAGCGAACCTTCTGCGCATTCATTCCATCCGCACGACGACGAAAGCAGGCTCTGGGCATCCCACCACCTGCCTGTCGGCGGCGGATCTGGTCGCCGCGCTGTTTTTCCACGCGCTGCGCTACGATGTGCCGAACCCGCGCAACCCGCTCAATGACCGCGTGATTTTCTCTAAGGGGCACGCAGCGCCGCTGCTGTATGCGGCGTGGGCGGAGGCAGGCGCGTTCCCGATTGAGCATTTAGACACCCTGCGCGAGTTCGAGAGCGATTTAGAGGGGCACCCCACGCCGCGCTTTGCATGGTACGGCGCAGCGACTGGCTCGCTGGGGCAGGGACTCTCCATCGCGGCGGGCATGGCGCTTGCGCTGCAGCGCGACGGCGTTCCCGCAAAGGTTTACTGCCTGATGGGCGATGGCGAGACCGCAGAGGGCGCGGTCTGGGAAGCCGCCGCCTTCGCGAGTTATTACAAACTGAACAACCTGATTGCGCTGGTCGATGTGAATCGTCAAGGTCAGAGCCAACCAACAATGCTTCAGCACGATCTGGACACTTACCAGCGTCGGTTCGAGGCGTTCGGCTGGCAGGTTCTCGCCATCGATGGGCACGACATGGCGCAGATTTTGAATGCGCTGGACGCGGCGCAAGCGGCGGAGCGACCTGTCGCCATCCTCGCCCGCACACTGAAGGGTAAGGGGGCGTCTGCCGTGGAAGACAAAGAGGGCTGGCACGGCAAACCGCTGCCGCCCGACCTCGCGCAGCAGGCGATTGCTGAACTGCAGCCGACGCCTGAGCAACTGGAGCTTGCCTCGCAGCTGCGCGTGCAGCCCCCGCGCGAGGGACGCGCGCCCATACATCCTGCCGAAATCCCCGCCGTGAGCCTGCCCGCCTACGAACTCGGCGCACAGGTCGCTACACGCGAGGCATACGGCGACGCTTTAGTGGCTCTGGGGCGCGCGGACGCCCGAATCTACGCGCTCGACGGCGATGTGAAGAACTCCACCTTCTCCGAGAAGTACCTCAAGGCGTTCCCCGACCGATTCGTGGAGTGTTTTATTGCCGAGCAGAACCTGGTGGGCGCGGCGGTCGGCGCGGCGGAGTGCGGCAAAATCCCCTTCGCCTCCAGCTTCGCCTGTTTTCTCTCGCGCGCCTATGACTTCATCCGCATGGCGGCGATTGGCAGGGCGAATGTGAAGTTCTGCGGCTCGCATGCGGGCGTGTCCATCGGCGAAGACGGTCCGTCGCAGATGGGGCTGGAAGACCTCGCGATGTTCCGCGCCATTCCTGACGCGGTCGTGCTGTACCCCTCCGACGCCGTGTCCACGGTGAAGCTGGTGGAGCAGGCGGCGCGGTATCGGGGAATCGCCTACATTCGCACCACCCGCCCCAAAACGCCCGTGATTTACTCGAACGACGAGGCGTTCCCGATTGGCGGCTGCAAGCTCGTGCGCCAATCCCCGCACGATGTGGTCACTGTCGTCGGCGCAGGCATCACGCTGCATGAGGCGTTGAAAGCGCATGAGCAGTTGCAGCGCGAAGGGCTTGCCATCCGCGTGATTGACCTCTACTCGGTGAAGCCTATCGACGCGGAGACGCTGATTCGCAGCGGGCAGCTGACCAACGGCGTAATAATCACGGTGGAGGATCACTACCCCGAAGGCGGACTGGGCGAGGCGGTCGCGGCGGCGGTCAACGGCTACGGGATTCGCGTCCATCGGCTGGCAGTGCGCGAAGTGCCCCGTTCGGGCAAACCCGAAACCCTGCTCGCAGCGTATGGCATCGACGCGCAGGCGATTATCGAGGCGGTGCGCGCCGTCGCACAGGGGGCGGCTTAGCAGGTACACTTTACCCTGATGATTCAGGAAACCACAACCCCCTGGCTCTCGGAGACAGAAGCTCATGCAGTGGCGGAGCAGGCGCGCGCCATCATACGCGCCGTCGAGCAGGTGATTCTGGGCAAGAGCGAGACGGTGCGCATGATGGTCATCGGTCTGCTCAGCGGCGGGCACTTGCTGATTGAAGACATCCCTGGCGTAGGCAAGACCACGCTGGCGCGTGCGATTGCCAAAGCGATTGGCGGGCAGTTCCGCCGCATCCAGTTCACGCCCGACCTGCTGCCCGCCGATGTCACTGGCTCCGTGATTTACAATCAGGCGCGCGGCGCGTTCGAGTTCCACCCTGGTCCGATTTTTGCGAACATCGTGCTGGCGGACGAGATTAATCGCGCCACGCCGAAAACGCAATCCGCTCTGTTGGAGGCGATGGAGGAGCGTACGGTCTCGGTCGAGGGCGAGTCGCACCCTCTGCCGCAGCCGTTCCTCGTAATCGCCACGCAGAACAATATTGAGATGGTGGGCACATATCCCCTGCCGGAGGCGCAGATGGATCGCTTCTTCGCGCGTATCTCGCTGGGCTACCCTTCGCCCGAAGTGGAGGCGCAGATTTTGGAGACCCGCCAGCTCGACTCGCCGCTGGAGCAGCTCCAGCCGGTGCTGACGCCGGAGCAACTGGTGGCGCTGCAGCATCAGACGCGGCGCGTGTATCTCAGCCCTGCCGTGCGTCGTTATCTGGTCGAGGTCGTGAGCGCGACGCGCCGCCATCCGAAGGTGGCGCTGGGGGCAAGCCCGCGCGCGTCGCTCGCGCTGATGCTCGGCGCACAGGCGCACGCCCTGCTCGCCAATCGCAACTATGTCTCCCCCGACGATGTGCAACAGATGGCGATTCCCGTGCTGGCGCACCGCCTGATGCTCCGTTCGGACGGCATGGGCGCAACGCGCGCCGAGACCGTGATTCGAGAGATTCTGAACCAGGTTCCCGTGCCGATAGGGAGCGACGCGCCTGTATGAGAGAGTATAAACTGACCGCGCTGATGGCGGCGACCTCGTTCCTGCTCTGTTCAGGGCTGATGACGAACAACCGCCAGATGTATTGGATGGCGAGCGTGCTGGGCGCGCTGATGCTGGGCGCATACCTGCTGGTCAAGCGCGGCGCACAGAGACCCAGCGTCGTTCGTCAGTGCCCGCCCGAAATGGTGGAGGGCGAAACCGTCGAGGCGCAGCTCGAGGTCGCGCTGCAGGCGCGCGCTGGCTTGCTCTGGGTGCAGGCGCAGGATACCGCCACCTCGGGGCTGGCGATTGAACCGATTGAAACGGAGCCGATTAGCCTGTTTAGCGGCGCAGCGCGCTACCACCTCACCGCCCTGCGCCGCGGGGAACAACGGCTCGGACCCGTGCAATTAACGCTCTCCGATCCGTTCGGGCTGTTTATTCACCATCAGCAGATTGAGGACATCGCGCCGATTCTCGTGCTGCCGCGCCCTGTGGCGCTGCCGAACTGGAACTGGGAAGGCGGCGGACGCGGGCGGTTTGTTGCCTCGACCCTGCGCGGGCGACGCGGCGAAGGTACAGACTGGCACGGCGTGCGCCCCTATATTCCGGGCGACCCACTGCGCCGCATCCACTGGCGCGCGACCGCCCGCCACGGCGACTGGCATGTGAAAGAGTTCGAGACGAGCCAGCTCGCGCCCACTGTGATTGCCCTTGAACAAGCCCCCACATGGCGCGCCGAGGGCGACGCCTACCCCGATTTCGATCAGGCAATCCGCCATATCGCGTGGATTGCGCTGGAAGCGCCTCGGCAGGGTGTGGCGCTGATTCTCGTCGGTTCGAACCTGCCCGAAATCCGCCTCACGCCCGAAACTTACGCCGACTCGCGCGTTCTGTTGCGCCAGCTCGCCCGCGTCCAGCCCGACGCGCGCCACTCGATTCTGGACGACCTCCCGCGCCTGATTCAGCAGTACGGCGAGCAGTATCGCATCGCGCTCTTCGCGCCGCCGCAGGAATACAGCGTGTTCCAGGCAAAGGCACAAAGTTATCAGGCGCAGGGTTATTCGGTAGAGGTCTATGCGTGAGCAGTCGCCTGAGCCGCCTGCGAAGTGGACGCTGTATGGCTTGCCCCTGCAGAAGGGACTGGCGTTAGGGGTAGGCGCGCCGCTCTATCTGCCCACTTACGGTAGTCCCATCTGGTTCGACCCACGCCTGTTCGCGCAGGACGAAGACGAGTGGCACGCCATCGAGTACCGCATGCCCACCGAGCCAGTAGAGGTCATCGGCATCGTACGCGATTTACATGACATCCCGCCGGTGCTTGCGCCCTATGTGCGCGTGGTCGGCTGGATTGTGGAGCGTGCGCCCGATCCGCCCCTGCCGCAGACGCCCGTACTGCTCGTGCCGAAACTGCCTGCGCTCCTGCCCCCTGAAGCGACGGTCGTGCTGGATGCGAACGCGGGCGTGGCATACATCGAGCCGAGCGTTGCGGTACTGGCGCGCTACCAGAGCCAGCTGCTGCGCGTCGCCACCCATACGCGATTCCATCTGGAAGGCGAGCATCTGCCCGTGACCACTTGGGACGGCAGGCGCGTGTTGGTCGGGGGCGTTGCAGAAGACTGGGATGCGGTTGCGCAGACGGCGGACGCGGGCGCGGAGCTGATCTGGCTCATGACGGACGCCCTGCCCGAAAGCGTTTCAGCGATTGCCCACGCGCTCGGCGGGAAGCCGCTCTGGCTATATGACCCGCTCGCCCCGACGCGCGACGACGCCCACTGGCAACGCCTGCTACGCATGAGCGCGGAGCTAAACCTCACGCTGTTCGTGGACACACCCGACGCGCTGCGCGAGGCGCGCGACTCGCTGGAGGTGGCGCGAGAGGCATTGCGCACAGAACATGTCCCCATCGGCGCGCTGGAGGTGGGGCTGACGATGGACGCTGCAGGCGCATACACGCTCACCGAAAACGAGGCGGATTCGTTCCCACTGGAACCGCCCTACGCCGTCTGCTGGCGCGCGGCGGGGTTCACGAAGCCGATAGCGGAGTCGCTCTGGGCGCAGCAGACGGTTGCCCGCGCGCTGGGAGTCCGACGCGCTCTGATTGCGCCCGATGCAGCCCCTGATACGCTGGCAACCGCGCTCGGATACGAGCCGCATGCGCTCTTTCTACCGCCTGAGCAGATTGCGGACGCTAAGACGCGCCTCGCGCTGCTCAGCGTCGCCGAGTGTCGTGAATGGCTGCTGCAACGGCTGCGACGCTGGAGCGACCGAACGATTCGTCGCTTGCCTCAACAGTGGATCGAGAGCAGGATATAATACCAATCGCGCGTTCAAGTAGTACAAATCGTCGGCGGGACGCCAACGCTACGAACGCGCTCGCGTAGCGTCGGCGTCCCGCCGACGACGCACTTGAAAACCCAGTTGGTATCACTCACTCCCCACTGCTTCCAGCACGCCCCCGAACTTGCGCTGACGCCCCTGATAGTCCAGAATCGCCTCAATTAGATGCTCCATCGTGAAGTCGGGCCACAGGGTGGGCGTGATATACAGCTCGGTGTAGGCGGTCTGCCATATTAAGAAGTTGCTTGTGCGCCGCTCGCCCGCCGTGCGAATCAGCAGGTCGGGGTCGGGCAGGTCAGGTTGATAAAGGAACGCCTGCACGGTTTCTTCATCGATGGCGTCGGGTTCGAGCCGCCCTGCCTGTACCTCGCGGGCAATCGCGCGCATGGCGTCCACCAGTTCGGCGCGTCCGCCGTAGTTGATGGCTAAGTGCAGGATAATGCGCCGATTGTGCGCGGTCATCTGCTCGGCGCGGCGCAGGGTGGCTTGCAACTCGGGTGAGAGTTCCTCGATACGCCCGCTGAATCGAATCTGCACGCCGTTGCGCATCATCACGGGCAGCTCCTCGCGGGCGGAGCGCTCCAGCAGGCGCATCAGTCCCTCCACCTCTTCCTGCGGGCGACGCCAGTTCTCCGTGCTGAAGGTATAGAGCGAGAGCGCCTCGATGCCCAACTCGGCGCAGCCCAGCACCATGCGTCGGACGGTGCTGTGTCCGTTTGCGTGCCCGACGAGTCGGTGCAGCCCGCGCGCCCGCGCCCAGCGCCCGTTGCCGTCCATAATCATCGCGATATGGCGGGGCAGGCGCGTCAGGTCTACCCCGCGCCGCGCCGCCGCCTCGCGCCAGTCAATTACCTGCATCCGCTCGCCTCAGACCTCCATCAACTCTTCGTCTTTCGCTTTCTGGAGCTTGTCCACCTCTTCAATATATTTGTGGGTGAGTTTCTCCATCTGCTGCTCATAGCGTTTGAGTTCGTCTTCGGAGATTTGTTTATTCTTCTGCATCTGGCGCAGATGTTCGTGGAGGTCGCGGCGGATGTTGCGGATGGCGACGCGCCCCTCCTCGGCGCGTTTATGCACCTGCTTGATGAGGTCTTTGCGCCGCTCTTCAGTCAGCGGGGGCAAGGTAATCCGCAGCGTGCGCCCATCGCTGACAGGGTTCACGCCGAGGTCGGAACGCTGGATTGCTTTCTCTATGGCGGGAACCGCCGACTGATCCCAGGGCTGAATCAGCAGCTGGCGCGGCTCTGGCACGGTAATCGACGCCAGATGCTGCAACTGCATCGGCGTTCCATGATAGTCGACCATAATCCGCTCGACCATCGCGGGGTTGGCGCGTCCCGTGCGGTAGCCCGCAAGGTCTTGCTTGAGGTGTTCAATCGCGTGCTTCATGCGCTCCTCCGCGTCTTTGAAGAGGACATCGGCATTAGCAGGGGTACTCAGTTCATGTTTAGACATAGCATCGCCTCCTTCGGTCAGTGTTCGTGTCGGATGAGTGTGCCAATCGGTTCGCCTAAGACGATTCGGCGCAGGTTGCCCGGCTCCCAGATATTAAAAACGACCACCTCCATCGTGCGTTCCATACACAGGGTGAAGGCGGTCAAATCCATAATGCGCAGTTGGCGTTGCAGGGCTTCCTCGAACGAGAGGGTGTCGTATTTGACAGCGTCGGGATGTTTGCGCGGGTCGCGGTCGTAGACGCCGTCGACATTCGTGGCTTTGAGCAGCGCGTCGGCGTTGAGTTCGACGGCGCGGAGCGAGGCGGCGGTGTCGGTGGTGAAAAACGGGTTGCCCGTGCCTGCCGCCAGAATCACGATTCGCCCTTTTTCGAGGTGGCGGAGGGCGCGTCGTCGGATGAACGGCTCGGCGACGGCTTGCATCGCGATGGCGGATTGTACGCGCGTATCCACGCCGTGCCGCTCGATAGCCGCCTGCAGCGCAAGCGCGTTGATGACCGTGGCAAGCATACCCATATAGTCGGCGGTCGCGTGTTCGATGCCCGTGGGAGCAATCGCCGCGCCGCGTACGATATTCCCGCCGCCCACCACCACCGCGGTCTGCACACCCAGCCGATGAACCGCAATCACCTCGCGCGCGAGGTAGTCGATCGACTCAGGGTCTAACCCAACGCCCTGTTCCCCTGCGAACGCCTCTCCACTCAGTTTAATCAGAATCCGTCGCCATCGCGGCTGCAACTCCGAGCCTTCCATGTCGGCAAAAGTATACCCTGCAGACGCCCCGCCGTCAGCCCCATCGGTTGCTCCGATTCAGGTATACTCCTGTCGCCGTCATCCCGTTGTATGGAGCAGAGAGCGATGCACTGGAACGCGCGTGCGCTGAGACAGGCTTTTCTGGGCTACTTTCAGGAAAAAGGGCACTTGCTGCTGCCCTCCGATAGCCTTGTGCCCAAGGATCCGTCGCTGCTCTTTACGAGCGCGGGCATGGTGCAGTTCAAGCCCTACTTTCTGGGCGTGGCGCAGCCGCCCGCCCCGCGCGTCACAACCGTCCAAAAGTGCCTGCGCACCACTGATATTGAATCAGTAGGCGACCTGTCGCACCTGACCTTTTTTGAGATGCTGGGCAACTTCAGCTTCGGCGACTACTTCAAGCGCGAGGCGATTCTGTTTGCCTGGGAGTTCCTCACCGAACGACTGAAGGTGGACACCGACCGCCTGCAGTTCACCGTGTTCCAAGACGACGACGAGGCGTTCGAGGTGTGGAACCGCGAGGTGGGCATCCCCGAAAACCGCATCTGGCGACTGGGCGAGAAAACCAACTTCTGGCCCGCCAACGCGATTAGCGAAGGTCCCAACGGTCCCTGCGGGCCCTGCTCCGAGATTTTCTACGACACGCGCATCGACACGGGCTGCACAAACCCCGACTGCGGTCCCGCGTGCGATTGCGGGCGGTGGCTGGAGATTTGGAACCTCGTGTTTATGCAGTACGAGCGCAGCGAGGAGAACGGCAAGCCGAAACTGACGCCGCTGCCCAAGAAAAACATCGACACAGGCATGGGGCTGGAGCGCACCGCCGCCGTGCTGATGGGCTTCGACAGCCCGTTCGAAACCGATGTGTTCGCCCCCATCGTGAAACGCATCGAGGAACTGGCAGGCGTGCGCTACAAACAGGGCGAACCGACCGATACCGCGATACGCCTGATTGCGGACCACATCCGCACGGCGACCTTCACCATTGCCGACGGCGTGATTCCGCAAAACGAGGGGCGCGGCTATGTGCTGCGACGCATTATCCGACGCGCCATACTCAGAGGGCAGCGCGTGCTGGGCTTCGAAAAACCGTTTTTCGCCGACCTTGTGCCCGCCGTGATTGACGCGCTGGGCGACCAGTACCCTGAAATCGTGCAGCGGCAGGAGTATATCCAGACCACCCTGCGCTACGAGGAGGAGCGGTTCCGCCACACGGTGCAGGCGGGCTTGGCGCGACTGGAGGAGATGCTCGCCGAACCCGACACGCAACAAAGCCAGCAACTGTCGGGCGAGCGCGTGTTTATGCTGTACGACACCTACGGCTTCCCACTGGAGCTGACGCGCGAAATCGCCGCTGAGCGCGGCATCAGCGTCGATATGCAGGGCTTCGAGCAAGCGTTGGAGGCGCAACGGCAGCGCGCCCGCGAAGCGAGCGGCATCTCCGAGAAACTGTTTGTGCAAACGGGCGCGGCGCTGGCGGAACTGGCGCAGCAGACCGCCCCCACGCAGTTCATCGGCTACGAACATCTTGAAGGCGAGGCGCAAGTGGTCGGACTCGTGCGCGAGGGCAACCTGATTCCTGAAGCGCACGCAGGCGAGACTGTCGAAATCGTGCTGAACCGCACGCCCTTCTACGCCGAAGCGGGCGGACAGGTGGGCGACACGGGCATGATTGAATGGCAGAGCGGGCGCGCGCAGGTGCTGGACACCCAGAAAGCGAACGACTACTACTTCCACCACGCCAAAGTGCTGGAGGGAACCCTGCGGCTGGGCGAATCGGTACATGCGCAAGTGGACGCGGAACGCCGCCTTGATATTCAGCGCAATCACACGGCGACGCACCTGCTGCACGCCGCGCTCCGTCAGGTGCTTGGAACCCATGTGGCGCAGGCAGGCTCGCTGGTCGCGCCCGACCGACTACGCTTCGACTTCACGCACCCGCGCGCCGTGACGCCCGACGAACTGGAGCGCATCGAGGCGCTGGTGAACGAGAAGCTGCTGCAGGAGCTGGAGGTGCGTGTGTATACCGATGTGCCCATCGAGGAAGCCCGACGGCGCGGCGCGATGATGCTGTTCGGCGAGAAGTACGGCGAGCGCGTGCGCATGGTGGAGATTCCGGGCTTCTCGCTCGAACTCTGCGGCGGCACGCACCTACACAACACGGTAGAGGCAGGGCTATTTAAGATTGTGCATGAAGGCAGCGTGGCGGCGGGCGTGCGGCGCATCGAGGCGCTCACAGGGCGCGCGTTGTATCAGTGGCTGCGCGAGCGTGAACACGCCGTGCGCGAAGCCGCCGAACGCCTGCAAACGCCCGTGCCCGAACTGCCCCGCGCCGTCGAACGCCTCCAACACCAGATCGACGCGCTTCAAAACGAACTGGAGCAACTCAAGCAACGCGCGGCGGCGCAGGCGTTGGAACAGATTACCCCCGTCGAAGTAAACGGCGTACCCGTGGCGGCGCAAGCGTTGCAGGGCGTGGACGCCAAATCGCTGGGTGCAATCGCCGACCGCCTGATTCAGAAAGGCGTGGGCGTGGCGGCGCTCGGCGCAGCGCAGGACGGCAAAGCGGTTCTGGTGGTCAAAGTCGCGCCTGAGTATATCGCGCGGGGACTGCACGCGGGCAACCTGATTCGGCAAATCGCCCAGATGGTGGGCGGTTCGGGCGGCGGGCGACCTGACTTCGCGCAGGCAGGCGGCAAGCAGCCCGAGAAACTCGCCGACGCGCTCGCGCTCACCCCCAAACTGGTGGCGGAGCAGTTGCGGAACTCTTGAACCCCTGTGATTACACCGGCTCCAGCAGCGCAGCGCGGTAGAGCTGTGCATACGCCCCGCCGCGCTGAATCAGTTCCGTATGCGTACCCTGCTCCACCAGACGCCCGCGCTCCAGCACCAGCGCGCGGTCAGCGCACTGCACCGTCGTCCAGCGATGGGCGATAATCAGCGTGGTGCGCACGCCGCGCCCCTCTTCAATAACTTGCTGGATGATGCGCTCCGACATGGGGTCGAGCGACGCCGTCGCCTCGTCCAGCACCAGTATCCGCGGGTTGCGCAGCAGGGCGCGGGCAATCGCGATTCGTTGCGCCTCGCCGCCCGACAGGCGCACTCCGCGGTCGCCAATCAGCGTGTCGTAGCCGTCGGGCAGGCGTTCGATGAACTCGTGCGCGTGCGCCTGCCGCGCCGCCTGCTCAATCTCCTCGCGTGTGGCGTCGGGCTTGCCGTAGGCGATGTTCTCGGCGACCGTGCCCACAAACAGCACCGTCTGCTGCGGCACGACGCTGATTTGCGAGCGCAGGCTCTCTAAGGTCGCCTTCTGAATATCGTAGCCGTCGAGCCGAATGACGCCTTCCTGCGGATGATAGAAGCGCAGCAGCAGGTCGACGAGCGTGCTTTTGCCCGCGCCTGAATGCCCCACCAGCGCAACCACCTCGCCAGGCTGAATCTCGAACGACACTTCGCGCACCGCCTGCTCGCCAGTGGGGTAGCGGAAGGAGACCCTGTCGAACTCGATGCGCCCCTGCAGCGGGGGCAGCGGCTTTGCGTCGGGCGCGTCGTAGGCTTCTGGCTCCACATCGAGCGCCTCGCGGAAGATGCGCTGCGCGGCGGCGCGTACCTGCTTGCGCGTGAGCTGGATTGCCCCCACGCCCGACGCCGCCTGCGCAATCTGATGGAGCAGGAATAGGAAACTCAGCAGTTGCGCCGTGGTCATCTGCCCGCGCGCCACCTCCTGCCCGCCGAACCACAACACCAGCGCGATGCTCGCCGCGCCGATGAACTCCACCGTAGGGCGCAGCCGCGCGCGCCGTCGCTCGCCTCGCAGCGAATGGCGCAACACCTCGCGATTGCGCTCGATGAACCGCTCAATCTCCCGATCCTCGGCGGCGAAGGTTTTGATGACCCGCACACCCGACAGCGCCTCCTGCACCAGCGCGGAGACGCTCGCCAGCGCGCCCTGCGTCTGATGCGTGATGCGATGCACCTGCCTGCCGAGCCGCTGTATCAGCGCAGCAATCAGCGGCAGGAAAAGCAGGGCAAGCATCGCCAGCCGCCAGTTCAAAATAAAAATGTACGCCATGAACGCCACGATGCGCAACGGCGCGTCCAGAACATCGCGCACCAGTAGCACCGCGCTCTGCAGCACGGGCACATCGTTCGTGATGATGGACTGAATCGAGCCGACCTGACGCGACTGGAAAAAGCCGAGCGGCAGGCGTTGCAGATGGGCGAAAATGTCCTCACGCAGCTTCGCCGTGAGCCGTTGCCCTGCCAGCGCAAGGTAATAGACCTGCCCGTAAGAGAAGAACCACTTCAGCGCGAACACCCCGATGACGGTCAGCGACACGCGATTGAGCATCGCCGCGTCGCGCATATCCATCGAGCGAATGACCTGCTCCAGAAGGTAGGCGGTGAAGCCTGTAATCGCCGTCACGCCGACCGAACAGAGAATAGCAACCACCAGCGGCTTCCACTGCGCCGCCACATACCGCCAGAATCGGCGCTCTACCGCGTCCACACCCTGATTGTACCCTGCGTAGCACGGACAGTCCTGTCCGTGCTCGCTTGGACAGGACTGTCCAAGCTCCATGGGGTATACTCTATTTATGCACAGGCGCACGCTTCGACGCGCCGCAGTGCTGGCGGCAGTGGTCTGGCTGATCACCATCGTATCAGCCGAGCTTTTGCACGCCGTCATCGAGTCCGAGAGTCAGGCTACGCATCGGCAGTGCCC